>JABAOF010009923.1_pt4 | contig 33751 bp, 29 predicted proteins | sample 7062171 | NCBI WGS metagenome assembly JABAOF01 (sample SAMN14538628, study PRJNA623070) | marine sediment metagenome | biome: marine biome [ENVO:00000428]; feature: marine pelagic biome [ENVO:01000023]; material: deep marine sediment [ENVO:00002113] | place: India: Gulf of Khambhat ...
TGGGGTGGTCGGGATCATGGTTGCGGTGGGCTTCCTCACGTTTCGGGGTACACCGGTCATCGAGTGGTTCCTAGCGCGCTGGTCGTTCGTGCTCTACGCCGTCTACATCGTGTTCTTTGTGTTGTGCTTCAAGCGATTCGGTGGTGATATCCTGTCGGGCTTCCGCATCGGAGACGAGCTCGGCCTTGGGTGGGTGGGCGGTGGGGTGAGATACGCGGCGTACAACCTCGCGGTCATCCCACCCATTCTATTCGTCATCCGTCACGCGGATTCGAGGCGGGATGCGGTAACTGCCGGACTCCTGGCGGGGCCCATCGCGATCATCCCGGGTCTGCTGTTCTACGTGTCGGTCGTGAGTCAGTATCCCGGGGTCCTCGATCGACCGGTGCCGGCCAACTTCATGCTGGAGATCCTCGGGTCCCGCGCCTTTCAGCTCACCTTTCAGCTTGTGCTGTTTGGCACGCTGATCGAGACGGGGACCGGTATGATCCACGGCGTGAACGAGCGGATCGCCCGCGTCTTCGAGGAGAAGCAGCTAACCATGCCGGCCCGCCTCCGGCCCGCTGTGGCCGTCGGACTGCTGGTAGTTGGGGCCGTCGTCGCCCGCTTTGGCATCATCGATCTCATTGCGAAAGGGTACGGGACCATCAGTTGGTTCTTCGTGGCAGTGTACGCTGTACCGATTCTCACGGTGGGCCTGTGGATGATGTGGCGGCTGCCGTCCGGCCGGGGCGATGCGAGTCGGGCTCCCAGCCGCGCGATGAGTCCATAGAACGGGCGAAGTGGCATGGTGGCCGGTATCGTTCGGGCCTACCGGTACAGCCAATCGGGTGGTGTACGCGTTTGAACCGCAACTAGCGCCTCGGGACGGTGCCGGTGGGACACGCCAAGTTGGAGGTCTTGCAATGACTCGTTTTGCAGTTAGTCCACTGTCAGCATTCGGAGCATCTGACATGGGGCGTGGAAGCGTGTTGCTGATTCTGGCGACGGTTGTGCTGAGCGCGCCGGCGTTTGGGCAGGAGCGGTGGCCAGATCCGGACCCGCGACTGTTGGAGCGTGCGCGGGCGTTGCTCCGAGAAGTGCCGCTCGTCGACGGGCATAACGACCTCCCAACGAGACTGCTGGACGAGGCCGGCGGTGATCCAGCACGATTCGATCTAACTCGGCGCCAACCTCACCTGCCTGCTGATGTCCCTCGACTGCGAGAGGGGATGGTCGGGGCGCAGTTCTGGTCGGCGTACGTTCCGTCAGAGCCTGCCTTCACTGCGGACGCGTTGCGGCTCGGCCTGCAGGAAATCGACATGATACACCGGATGGTGGCCTACTATTCGGATTTGGAGTTCGCCCGGACGGCTGACGATATCGAGCGCATCGTGGCGCAAGGGAACATCGCCTCGCTGATCGGACTCGAGGGCGGTCACATGATCGAGAACTCGCTGTCGGCTCTGCGGATGCTGTTCGATCTAGGCGTGCGGTATATGACGCTGACACACTTCCGCACGAACGACTGGGCTGATGCGGCGACGGACTCCCCGCGCCACGGTGGGCTCACTGAGTTCGGCGAAGAAGTGGTGCGGGAGATGAACCGCTTGGGGATGTTTGTGGATCTGTCGCACGTTAGCGCCGCAGCCATGCGGGACGCACTACGGGTGAGTCGGGCGCCGGTGATCTTCTCTCACTCGGGTGCGAGAGCCGTCAACGTCCATCCCAGGAACGTGCCGGATGATGTGCTCAGGTTGGTGGCGCAGAATGGTGGGGTCGTCATGGTGGATTTCGTTGCCGGCTACACACCGCGCACGGCGCAGGAGTGGCGCACGTTGAGCGGTCCGGAGGCTGCGCGGTTCCACGTGCTGGCTGGGCAATCGGCCGATGAGCCGGGTTGGAACATGCAGCGCACCGCGGTACGCGAGTCGCTCCGGGCCGAGCTCGACGACGAGGGGGAGATCGCCCGCCGGCTGGCACAGTGGGTGGCGGAGAACCCCGCCCCCCGGGGCACGGTGGGCGCGGTGGCGGACCACATCGATCATATCCGGGAGGTAGCGGGCATCGATCACATCGGGATCGGATCGGATTTCTACGACGACGGCCGAAGCTCGATGGCCGTTGGCCTCGAGAACGTGACCAAGTTCCCGATCTTGTTCGCGGAGCTCCTGCGCAGAGGCTACAGCGACGAAGAAATCAAGAAGATCGCCGGCCTCAACCTCCTCCGGGCGATGCGGCGGATGGAGCAGGTGGCCAGGGAGGTTCAGCGCCAGCGGGGTGCTTCGCTAGCTGACATCGAGCGCCGGTAGCGCGGCGCCAGCCCTTCTGGCTCACGGACTGAGGAGGTGCTGCCTGCATTGGGGTGCCAACGTGGGCCGTGCTGGGTGCTTTGCGCTTGTGATCGCTCGACCGGTCCCGCCAAGTGCCGGATGACCTCGGCCACCCCCTCCACCACCCGAGCCATCCGCTCGTAGTCGAGCCTGTCTACCGTGTCTGTCAGCTGGTGGTAGTGGGGATAGCGGAAGGGTGCGGTATCCGTGATCATGATCGCCTTAAAGCCATGAATCCAGAAGGCGGAATGGCAGGACCAGGTCACCCCGGGTACCTGCGGCGGCGCGGCCACTCCTTGTGACGGGAATCGGGTAGTCCGCCTGAATACGGCGATGGCCCGCCGCACCAGGGAGCGGGATGCGAGGTTGCCGACGAAGGCAATGAAGTCTCCTCGGTCGGGATAGAAGAGGTCGAACAACGGCGGATAGCGTTGGCTCTCAGGCTCGGTTCGGAAGTATCCCACGGTCTCGAGTGAAACCATCGCGACGACTCGTTCGCCACGCTCGGCGGCGCGAGCGGCGTACTGCCAACTCCCCATCCCTTCGGTGTTGAAGTAGGGCGGCTCCTCATTCACGAACGCTACAAATCGGATGGTGCGGGCGAACTGCTCCTGGTGGAGGAGGCGTGCCAGCTCCAGCAGGGCAGCGGTCCCACTGGCGTTGTCGTTGGCTCCCGGCGTTCCCTCGGCAGAGTCATAGTGACCTCCCACCACTATGATCTCGTCCGGCCGCTGCACACCAGGGAGCACTACCTCCATGTTGTGGAAAGGCCGGCCGCCAACGTCATAGTACTGCGGCGTAACGGTGTATCCCACCGCAGCCAACTCATCCTCGACGAAGGTCGCCGCCCGCTGGAGGGCGCCGTAGGTGCGGTTGTTGCGCTCACCGATCTCGGAGGCGAGGACATGCACGTGCGTTGCCAGTCGGTCTCGCAGGGATTCTTGGTCCGGTGAGAGGGGCGGCAAGGGGCCGGCGTGAGATGCACCGGGCATGGGGATCATGTAGGCGAACATGCCGGAGAGGATGATGACGGGGCCCAGTGTGAGGACCGAGACGCGAACCAGGATCGGCTCCCAGAGCAGCCCCACCACACGCACCATGATCCAGCAGGGGAAGACCACGTCCATCACGCTGACGAACGCGACCGTCTGTACCGCCTGTCCCCGAAGGTGGATCTGAGGCAGGACGGCGTGGGCTCCGAGGACTACGAGAACCAGGGTCGTCCACAGGACGGCAGGCCTCCACACCTCCCGGTGGCGTGTGCGGATACCGCGACCGTAGATGGTGAACGCCGTAGCGAGATAGAGTGCCAAGTAGAAAAGCGTCCACAGCAGCAGGCCTGGGGAGCGCAGCGTAGTGCCCCACCAGCGGAAGAAGACCGCGATGGACAATACCCACAGCAGGGTGAGCAGTGTGTGTCTGAGTGCGGTCTGACTCATGGTCGTCGTGCGGTGGTCACCTTGGCGGTTCATGCCGTGTGGGCGGTCCCCTGTCACGCTCCGTTGCACGGCGCTAGAATCTCACTCGAGCTTCCAAGTGCCCCCTACTTCGCTCGAAGAGGCAGCCATGACCGGGCCCAGTAACGTACATCACCGTCCGTCGATGGTCCTCGAACCCGAGGAACTCACGCCCAAGCTCGGCCTGTGGATCCGGACGCGGCTATGGGTACAGGTTCTGATCGGGATGGTTGTGGGAATCGCCGTGGGTCTGCTGGTGTCGCCTTCCGGGGCCGCACTGGTGCCGCAAGGTGTCGCCGATTCGCTGGCGGCGTGGTTTGCGCTCCCCGGCAAGGTGTTCCTCGCGCTTATTCAGATGGTGGTAGTAGTGCTGGTGCTGTCATCCATCGTCATCGGCATCACCTCCAGCGGCGACCCGGAGTTTCTCAAGCGGGTCGGATGGCGTGTGATGTTGTTCTTTGTCGTCACCACCGGCGTGGCGGTCGCGCTGGGAATCGTGCTTGCTAGCGTGGCGCGTCCTGGCCAGTTCATCGATGCGGACTTGCTCGAGCGGACATTGAGCGTTGCTGGTGTGGAGCCACCCGCACCTGCCGGGGCCCAACCCAGTGGGGAGACTGTCTCGATCCCCGAGCGGATAATCGGGCTCATTCCCACGAATCCGTTCGGCGCGGTGTTGGAGCACGCCATGCTGCAGATCGTGATCCTCGCCATCTTCATCGGAATCGCTTTGATCGCGATGCCGGCAGACCGGGCGCAGCCGCTGCTCGATCTCATGGGGTCAGTGCAGGAGCTGTCGATGACCATCGTGAGCTGGGCCATGCTGCTCGCTCCATATGCGGTGCTCGGCCTGCTGGCGCAGATCACGATCAAGATCGGGTTCGACGCCATCGTTGGCATGTCGGCCTACGTCGGTACGGTGCTCCTTGCGCTTGCCCTCTTGTTGCTGTTGTACCTCGCCATCGTCGCCGTGCTGGGACGGCATTCGCCGATGGCATTTCTCCGAGGTATTCGAGACGTGCAGTTGCTGGCATTCTCAACTTCGAGCTCTGCGGCGGTGATGCCGCTGTCGATGCAGACAGCGGAGGAGAAGCTCGGAACTAGCAAAGCCCTCTCCCAGTTCATTATCCCGCTAGGGGCCACGGTGAACATGGCTGGGACGGCGATCTATCAGGTGGTGGCGGCGGTGTTTCTCACCCAGGTGTTCAGTGTGGAACTCTCGACCAGCGACCTGTTCTTGCTTGCTGCGACCACCGTCGGTGCGTCGATCGGCTCCCCGAGTACGCCGGGGGTGGGGATCGTGATTCTCGCCACCATTCTCACGAGCGTTGGGGTTCCAGCCAGCGGTATCGCTCTGATCATCGGTGTCGACCGGATCCTGGATATGTCACGCACATCGATCAACGTCACGGGTGACCTGGCTGCGTGCGTGGTGATGGAGCGGTGGATTGGGCCGAGAGTGCAACCGGCGGGCGTCGCCGTGGCGCCGGCGTGATGAGGAGGCGCTGGGTTCTGGGTGTTGGGTACTAGGGCAAGTACCCCCAACATCGAGGGCCTAGCACCGAGCACCTGGGATCATCCCTGGTCATCCACAGCTCTCCAGCCGTCACAGAACCTCGTCAGCGCCTCACACAGTCGGTAGATGTGTGCCAATGGCGTCTTCTCGTCCCTGAGCTGTGACATCATGTGATCCCGCACCTGCCCAAGCAGGAACTCACCCTCTCGGCGATCGTTCCAAGCCAGAAACAACGCATGGGCCATCAGTCCGCGACCGACGTAGTCGCGCCCGGAGATGTCGGCAACGAGTTCAGGATGAGCCGCTGCCTTCACGTCCTTGAACGCCTCAAACACCTCCGCATGAACGCCCTCGTTGACCAGATCGGACGGACCAGGTGCGAGTCGCTCGTACACCTCGGCGAAGGCTTGTTGTGCTGTTGCCTGCATGCGTCCCTCCTGCCCGTACGAAGACACCGACCGCCCTCAATATAGTCAGCAGGGTGTCACAGGGCGTTGCGCCTGAAGGAAGACGCTTCCGGTCGCAGTTGTACGGAGACAAGCCGTCGCCGAAGCAGTAGCTTCCCCGGGGCGACGCCTGTTGGCAGGGGATCGGTTCTGGGGGCCGCGTGCTGGCGCGGTTCCCCTGGGACCCCAGCACCCGACCCCCGGGCACCGAATGCACGAGTCGGGCTTGGAGAAGGGAGGTTCCAACATGTTCTTCACACTGCTAGTGGCTGCGTTGGTGATCTCTGCTGTCATTTCGTTTGTCGTTGCCCGCATCTTCAACAAGCCGCTGCGGCGTATCTTCGCGAGGATCATTCAGGACGAGATTAGCAGCGCGTGGGTGCGGTACGTTACGTTCGCGATCTATGTCGTGGGGATAACCGGTGGTGTGCGAATCTGGCAACTCGATCGTTACATCACGCCGGAAGGTCCGGACGGGCAAGTCGTGGAGCTGACCCGCACTCTGTGGAACTGGGAGCTGTTTCGCACCCTTCTCGGCGCGCTGCAAGCTATCACGTGGATGCTCTTGGTCGTCTTCGCCTTTGCGCTGGTGGCGTACGTAATCGTGCGGGGCTTGGAACATAGAAGAGCGAGTGCGACGTAGTCGTCCCTCGTCTCGCGCTGCGCATGGCGCTGGTGTTCCGTGACGGGCGCGCAATCATCTCTTCGAGTACTGTTTCTGGCCGATACCCATCTCGGCTTCGACCTACCGCTGCGGCCGCGGGTCACCCGCCGTCGTCGCGGCCATGATTTCTTTGCCAACTTCGAGCGAGCGCTGGTAGCCGCGCTGGCCGGGAGGGTCGACTGCGTCGTACACGGGGGCGACTTGTTCTTCCGCAGTCGGGTACCGGCAAGCCTGGTACAACGGGGTGTTGCACCCCTCAAGCGCGTGGCGGATGCTGGAATCCCTGTTCTCCTCGTGCCGGGGAACCACGAGCGGTCGCGGATACCGTATGAAATGCTCGCCCTGAACGAGCGCATTCACATCTTCCGCCGGCCCGAGACGTTTGTGACAAGCGTTGCTGGTGTGAAGATCGCGTTCGCCGGCTTCCCGTATTGCAGGCGCGATGCACGGGACCTTTTCCCGGACTTGCTGCAGGCTACAGGCTGGCGCGAGGCTGACGCTGAGATCAAGCTGCTCTGCGTGCACCAGTGTGTCGAAGGGGCCACGGTTGGGCCTGCCAACTACACGTTTCGGTATGCCAGCGATGTTGTCAGGGGTGCCGACATTCCCCGAGGATTTGCCGCTGTGCTGGCGGGGCATATCCATCGCCATCAGGTCCTGATGACCGATTTGCGCGGACGTCCGTTGGCGGCACCCGTTCTGTACCCAGGGTCGATAGAGCGCACATCCTTCGCCGAGAAAGACGAAGCCAAGGGCTATCTGTTGGTGGAATTCCGGCGGGACGAGGCTCCGGGTGGCGCGCTCGAGGATTGGCAATTCTGTCCGCTGCCAGCACGCCCCATGGTGGTGAGAGATCTGCCGGCTGATGGCGCGAGCGCGGCCACGGTCGAGACCATGGTGCGCCGTGCCATTCGAGAGGCGTCCGCCGACGCCGTCCTGCGGCTGCGAGTTCACGGGGTGGTGCAGGAGGGAGCGCGTGGCATACTTGCGGCTGCCAATCTCCGATCCATCGCACCGGCCACCATGAACGTCGACGTGCGGTTGGTGGCGGGCCAACAGTAGCATCGGCAGACCGAGTGGACCGCCGACCCTGGCTGCTCGCGGCAGCTCGCGGTATCCTTCGGTTGGTAACTCTTGAGGGTGATGCGTGTCCGATCACGAGCGCGCCGGAATCGCCGAAAGGCTCGCGATGTACTTGGATCCGGGTACCGACGAGCCGCTGTACCGCCAGATCGTCGATCGCATGTGGCTCGAGGTCGTGACCGGAACGCTGGAAACGGGCGAGCGCCTGCCCACGGTGCGGCAGCTAGCTATCGACCTCGGCGTTCACCCCAATACGGTTGCCCGCGCCTACGAAGAGCTCCAACTGCTCGGTGTTCTGCTCAACCGGCCCGGGGAAGGTACGTTCGTCGGGTTGGCTCCCCCTGACAAACCAGCACTCGAGCGCCGTGCGCAGCTTGAGCGTCTGTGCCGAGACATCCTGTCTCAGAGCGAGGCACTGGGCATATCCCTGGACTATGTCATCGAGACACTTACCGAGCTACGCTCCTCCGGCCGCGACTCGAGAGCCGGGAGGGAGTCCGAATGACCAACGAGTATCTGCCTGCCCACCTGCGCAAAGTCGCGGTGCCGTCTCACCAGGAGAGATTCTCCATGCCAACCAGATCACCTGACGACACTCGATACCCCTTGGCCGCGGTTGTCTCGGGTCTCGCCGCCGCCGCCGGGCTGGGCGCGGCACTGCTGCTCGCGCCGGTCGGCTGGGAGTTGTGGGATGCGCTGGTCGTGCCAGCCGTATCGGCGCTTGGCGCCTTGCTGGTAGGCTCATCGATAAAGTTCGCGGACCAGTGGGAGAAGGCGGTGGTGCTGCGGTTGGGTAGGTATCGTGGACTGCGAGGCCCCGGGGTGTTCTTCGTGATTCCCATCGTTGATCGCGTGAGCTACCACATTGATCAGCGCATCCGGACCACGGATTTCGGTGCCGAGTCGTGCCTCACCAAGGACACCGTACCCGTCAATGTCGACGCGATCGCCTTCTGGATTGTGTACGACGCGGAGCGGGCTGCTCTGGAGGTACAGCAGTACGCGCAAGCGGTGGTCCTCGCCGCCCAGACGGCCCTACGCGATGCCATCGGCAAGCATGACCTTGCTGAGCTGATTCAGTCCCGTAAGGAGCTCGGCCGAGGTCTGCAGGAGATCCTTGACGAGAAGATGCATGATTGGGGAATCCAGGTTCAGTCCGTTGAGATCCGCGACGTGATAATACCGAAGGCCCTCGAAGAGGCCATGTCTCGTCAGGCTCAGGCCGAGCGTGAACGGCAAGCGCGAATCATCCTCGGCACCGCGGAGACCCAGATCGCGTCGAAGTTCGTCGAGGCGGCCGAGAGTTACAGCCGGAACCCCACGGCACTCAATCTCCGCGCCATGAACATGCTCTACGAGAGCATCGTGAAACGGGGCTCCTTGATGGTGGTCCCCTCCGGCCTGGCCGACTCGCTGAATCTCCCCAGCATTCTCGGGCTAACGGGTGCCGCCGGGGCCACTGGGCTGGCAAAACCACCAGAGCCGGGGGGCGAGGATCAAGGCGGGGACACCTCTGGAGGCGGTCCGCCGCGGGCCCGCTGACCCGCGCGGCGTGTCGCCAGCCTGGCTGATGGCTCGCGGAGGCGTGGCGCCCTGGGGTGAGGTCGCAGCAGGACGGCCGACCCCAGAGCTCGTCTGTCGATCGCTCGTGGCTGGTGCTACAGCACCGAACCGCAATTGGGACGTGGTGGGCCGGGGGTAGTCACCGTCTGGGTTGTCGCGACGTGGCCTAATATTGAGAGCGTCACCATGTCGGCACGATCAGAAAACGAACATCGTCATCGTGGCAGCGCCCCCTCCCCGACAGGAGGTGACAACAGTCAGTCTGACGCTGATGCTGCGCAGGGCACCTCAGCTGTAGCGAAGTGGGCCCGGAGAATTGGCGCTCTGCTCGTGCTTGCCTCGTGCTTCGGGGTCATCTACTACGCGGTCCTGTTGGGGTGGTTGCGTCGGGATCCTGAGGCGCTGTCGATCGTCTATCCGTTTGACGGATCCGTCTTTCCACCAGACATCATCGCTCCCACGATGTGGTGGGAGGACCAGAACTCCGCTGCCAACAGATGGCACGTCACCATCGGTTTCCCAGACGGTGGCGATCCCGTCGCTGCGGAAGTGGACACGACCGCCTGGTCGCCCGACAGCGCCATGTGGGAGATGATCAAGAGACGATCCGTCGGAAAAGAGGCCACGATCACGGTCACGAGTCTCCGCCGTGTCTTGGTCATACGTCAAACATTGACTCGGCAGAATATCACCATCTCGACATCTGGGGACTCGGTCGCCGCACCGATATTCTACCGTGACGTGCCCTTACCGTTTCGCTTCGCGCTGAGGAATGTCCCGATGATTCGCTGGCGGCTGGGCGACATTTCCTCGTACAGTCCGCCCCCCGTCGTCCTGACGAATCTGCCCGTCTGCGGGAACTGTCACTCCTTCTCGGGCGACGGCCGGACGCTCGGCATGGACGTGGACATCGGCAACGACAAAGGCGCGTACGCAATAACGGCCTTCGAGGAGAAAACGGTCCTGTCGCCGGACAAGCTGATCAGCTGGAGCGCGTACGTTCGGGATAGGCGGGTTCCCACCTTCGGCATGCTCCCGCGGGTGTCGCCAGATGGGAGGTACGTCCTGGCGGGTGTGAAGGATCGCGCCGTGTTCCTGCCCAGGGAAGACATTCTGTTCTCGCAGATCTTCTTCCCGGTCATGGGCATCCTGGCCTACTACGATGCCGCGACCGGAAGGATCGCTGCACTAACCGGCGCAGATGACGAGGAATACGTACAAACAAACGGCGTGTGGACACCCGACGGGCGGGAAGTGATTTTCGCGCGAAGCCGTGCCGCGCAGCTCAAGACCGAAAACCCTGACAAAGGCATCCTTCTCAATACCGAGGAATGCGCAGAAGTGCTGGGCGGTAGGGAGTTCTTGGCGAAGGCGCAGGAGGGTGGCAAGGCTTTCAAGTTTGACCTCTATCGACTGCCGTTCAACGGCGGCAGGGGAGGCAGGCCCGAGCCGATTGAGGGAGCGTCGCGTAACGGCATGAGCAACTTCTTCCCGAAAGTGTCGCCGGACGGCAGGTGGTTAGTGTTCACCCAGGCCCACAGCTTCATGCTGCTGCAGCCTGACAGCAAGCTCTACATCATGCCGGCCAGCGGTGGCACACCTCGGTTGTTGAACGCCAATACGCCGCGGATGAATTCATGGCACAGTTGGTCACCCAATAGCCGGTGGCTGGTGTTCTCGTCGAAGATGTTCGGTCCGCATACGCAGCTCTTCCTCACCCACATCGACGAGGGGGGTAATGATACCCCTCCGGTGATACTGCAGCATTTCACGTCTAGCTACCGGGCAGCGAACATCCCGGAGTTCGTGAACATCCCCGCGCACGCGGCCCGCACGATCGATGAGCGGTTCATCAACGACTACAACTACTTCCGCAGTGGGCGCATCTACGAGCAGTTTCGGGAGTACGATCGCGCTGAGGAGGAATTTCTCAAGTCGCTGCGCATGAACCCCGAGAATACTTCGTCCCTCTACTCGCTGGCGACACTCTACGCCAAGCGGAAGGACTATGACGAGGCGATTCGGGCGTTCCAGCGGATCTTGGAGATCGAGCCGGACGCGGTCGTTCACAAGGACCTGGGTAGCCTGTACTTCACCATCGGCGAGTACGACAAGGCGGAGGCGGAGTTCCGTGCGGCGGTGAGGCTCGATCCGCACAACGTCGCTGCCCACTTCAACTTGGGCACGCTCTATCTGATGCAGCACGATCTCGCGAGGGCGGAACGGGAGTTCGCGCTCCTGCTCGATCTGGACATCGAGTCGGCCGCAGCCGTGCGAGTGCATAGCAACTTGGGCCACATCTTTGTCGCTCGGGGTGACTACCGAAGGGCGATACGTGAGTACAGGGCGGTCCTGGTTCTCGACAGCCTGAACTTGGATGCGCGTCACAATCTGGCGTTGAGCTACCGGGTGTTGAAGGACCTGACAAATGCACGGCGGGAATTCGAGGTTGTGGTGCGGCTGGATCCGGGCAACGTAGAGGCCCACAATGCCCTGGGCGAGATCCTGCTGCAGGCCGGCGACTACCCCTCGGCGCTCGAGGTACTCACGGAAGCGGTGACGCGGGCTCCCGACAACATCGTGGCCCAGACGTATCTGGGCCATACCTACTACCAGATGGGAGACTTCGAGAACGCGGAACAGGTATTCCTCAGGATCATAACACGGGATCCCGGCAATGTCTTCGCCCACGTCAATCTCGGCAGGGTCTATCACGAGACGGCGCGGTACGACGAGGCCGTAGCGGCGTTCAAGCGGGTCGGGGAGCTGAACCCGAACCACGCCGCGGCGTACTTCATGCTCGGCGAGGCGCTGGTCAGAGAAGGGCGATCGATGGACGAGGCCATCAGGGCGTTCAAGCAAGGGTTGTCTCTGGATCCCTCGTATGTCGAAGGCCACGTGTCCCTGGGGGACCTGTACGTCGTGATTGATGACCCGGTCAACGCGCTCGAGGAGTTTGAGCTGGCGCTGGGCCTGGATCCGGCAGATTCGAACTTGCGGGGGTATCTGGAGGCGAAGATTGACGACCTGAGGCAACGTCTGCGGGACTAGGCTCGGCCGCGTCCCTAGGCTGTGTGGCTACCCGCTGGCCGACCCAAGCTCCTCCACCTCCCGGTACTTTGTCAGCAGCCGTTCCTGGAAGTCGATTCGCTCGTGCAGCTCGCTGACTTCGACTTCCAGGTGCTCGATAGCGCCTCGCAGATCGTGTTCCCGACGGGCCTGCTGGCGGAGGTACTGCGCACCCAGCCAAATGCTGCCTGCCGAGATGATCAGGGCGGCGATGCCAAACAACGTGGCTGCCACCAACGGTCCGTACTCCATGCTGCGCTCCTGCTTCCTAGACGCCTCTGTTGCCTCATAGTGGAAGAACTGTGCCGTCGTGCCAGCTCTATAACTAGCTGTCGCGCATGCACTTGAGGGGCTGATCGTCGTGGTGGACCAGGAGCGGGCGTCCGCAAGCGGGACGGGCGATCCCACACACGGACACCTACCTTTCCGTTGGGAGATCACGCGCGCCGACTGCTGAAGACCGGACGCATCCGGCCGCCGGCTGCCACGCTGTGGCTGGTGCTACCTAACGCAGCTGCCGGTCGAAGCGCAGGTTCCGCACGCGTCCACTGGACACGCGGAACCCCGTAATCTCGTTGCGCTCGTTGCGCTCGAAGCCGACCTGGCCAAAGAACCAGGTGTCTCCGCTGAAGCTGTCGAGTGCTTCCGCCGTCAAGTGGATTGGCTCGTGGCGCATGTGGCGAGCCACGAGCTTGCCTTCCTGGACCACGATCGTGTAGGTCGTGCCGAGTTCTGCGCTGGTGTAGACACCTTCGTATTCGGCAAGCTGCTGCTCGTCGGGCGCGAACGGTGGGATTCGTTTCGCCTCTGCCTCTTGTCCGCTCTGAAGCACCGTTAAGCTGGAGACTTCGCCGGCTGCATCACGGTGAAACGTGACTCGCGCGTCGACTTCCCGTGCGACGAACGTGGTGTCCGACTCCGGGTGCAGCTCGACTGTCGGCTGTCCCGTGGCATCCGCCATCAACCGGTCGCCATCTCGTGTGACAGTGACGACCAGTCCTGGCTGGAGCTCATAGACTCCCACGTAGTCGTCGTAGATGGCGGGATCCACCGCTGCCGCTGCACCGGGCTCCTCCTCCGTTAGCTCCTGTTCGGCCACCACTAGGTAGTCTGCCAAGTAGACGTCAGCGACACGCTGCGCCGTCTGTGACGGATTGAAGCTTGCGAGATTGCTCAGAACGGCGATGGCGAATCCGTGCTCCGGGAACCGAACCAGGTGACTGCGAAATCCGGCGTCTGCACCGCTGTGCCCCACCGTCTTCAGTCCCTCGTACGTGCCGATCCCCAGCCCGAAAGCGTAGCCCAGAGTGTCGCCGTTGTTGAGTATGCCCCGCGTGTGCATCCAGTCGGTGACGCGCCCGCCACCGACCCGTCCCTCGTCGAGGTTATGTGCCCACTTGGCGAGATCTTCGACGGTCGTGAACAGGCTCGTCGCACCGACATTGGCGTAACTGAGCACGGACTTTCTGAAGCCTCCGGTGCGATTGTACGAATACGAATACGCCCGATTGGGCACGATCATCTCGTGGTCATCGTGAAAGTGGGTGCTGGTCATGCCGAGGGGCCGGAAGATGTGTTCGGCGGTCCACTCGCGAAACGATTGACCGGTGACGCGTGCCACGATCTCGGCAAGGAGCGTGTATCCCGTATTGGAATACAGGTACTCGTCCCCCGGGTCGAAGTTCAGCTCCCGCTGATGCTGTATGAGCCGCAGGATATGCTCTCTGGTGATCACGTCGTCGAGCCGCCAGCCGGCCAGCGCCAGCAGGTTCCACTGATCCCGCAAGCCGCTCGTGTGATGAATCAGGTGGCGGATCGTGATGGTCTGGCCGAAGTCCGGGATATCGGGCAGATGCGTTCTGATGTCGTCGTCGAGTGACAGCTTCCCCTGCTCGGCGAGGAGCGTGATGGCAAATGCGGTGAACTGCTTGGAGACCGAGGCGACATGAAACACCGTCGAGGGAGTGATGGGTATGTCATACTCGAGTTGCGCGTAACCGTACCCGCGCTTGTAGACGATCGCGCCGTCGCGGGCGATCGCCACCGCCGCGCCTGGTGAGCCCGGGCGGTCCACAGGGGCAAACAACTGGTCAACTTTGCCCGCCGCCGTGGCCGCTGCCGGCTCCAGTCGCTCGACCGTGACCGCATACCGGCCCGGCTCCGCCTCCTCATCGTCGAACGGACGCACTTCGAGGCGGTACTGGCCGGAGGTTTGAGGGAACAGGGAGATGAACTCGAAACCCTGGGATCCTGTCGGGCTGTCGATTTCCTGGAGCTGCTTGCCCTCCGGATCCAGCACCCGCACGACGACGTCGATCCCTCGCTGCTCCACGGTGGCGAACATGAACTGGCCGGACTCGAGGTTGACCTGGAAGGTGTGGACATCCTCGCGGGTCATCTCACGCTCGACGGCGGTGTTCAGCTTCAGTTGCGGTACATCGGTCTGGGCGGTCGTGACCTCTGGGTAGAGGGCGGCGAACGCCAGCAGTACGGGTACAATGGTCGTGTAGTAACGCTTCATGGCTGCACCTCTCGCGCGGCCTGTTTGTGGCGAGTGCCACGCGGGCTGCGGCGTGGCTCGAGTGATTGCTGGTCGTGCGAGGGGTACTGATTAATACGACACGGTGCGCTGGGCGCGCAACCGCGAGCCTCAGGTTGCAGAGATTCCCAGGATGATAGCGGTGCTCATTGAGACCCCTCTCTGCACCTGTTCACTCACCGAGCTCCCGAAGGCGGTCCTCAATCTCCCGGATCCGGTCTGCTGCCTCGGGGAAGCCGGTGGGAAGGAGTGCGTCGGGCTCGAGCAGGCGGTACAGTCTCAGGGCCTTATCTAGACTCCGACGGGCCTCCAGCGCCCGGCCTTCGATGTGGGCCTCGAGGCCATCGAGGTACAGCGCTTCAGCAACGAGCCAGCCACGCCCGGGTTCCAGTTCGCCCGTCGGAGCGACCATTCGCTCCAGGGTCGGGCCGTCGGCGATTCGGGCAAGGTCAAGGTCGAAGCCAACCTGCTGGACAGCCTTGTTGAGCTCCTGCTTGACCGTCGTAGATTCGCCCGCCTGCTTGAGAATCATCTCTCGCAGGCGCCGCAGCACCGCGCCCACCTGCTCGATCATCCGAAGGATGTAGTCCCGATGGTACATATGCTGGCCCGCACCGAGGCTGTGGTTAGCCCGCCGCTACATGATATGAACTGATAGCGTCTGCAGTGTCGGTGCTTCTCCCCGGACCTGGTGGGTCGTCGATGCCGAGTGCTTCACTAGTGCCCAAACAGCGGGGGCTGCGAACCGTCATTGCACTGCCGGTATCACGCGCTCCACGATCAGGCGAATGATATCGTACCAGTGCTCATTGGCACGGGCAGCCACGTAATGCCACTCGCAGGTTGCCACGACCACCAGGTCTAGGTCCGGTACGACGACGATGAACTGGCCTCCATACCCGGTGGCGAAGTAGAAGTCATGGTCGTGGGCACTGCCAACCCACCACAGATAACCATAGTGCGGTCCGTAGGGGAGGGCGGTAGCGGTGGCGATGTGTGCCTGAGTCGACGTCGTGGCCCAGCCCGGGGGAACGATCTGGTGACTTCCCGCGGCTCCAGCGTTGAGATACAGCATCCCGAACTGCAGCATGTCGCGGGAGGTCACCTGCAGGCCGGCCCCACCGACGTTGTATCCCTGGTTGTCCACCAACCACTGACGATCGCCCACGCCCAGGGGCTCAAACAGGTATTGCTGGGCGAAGTCGAGGGCGCTCAGTCCCGTTGCCTCGGTCAGAATGACAGACAGCAAGTGGGCTCCACCGTCACTGTAGTTGAAGCGCGCCCCTGGCGGGTCGACGAAGGGTTTATCCAGGATGTACTCGAGTTGATCCGGAGCGGACATCCAGCGGTTGAACTCTGAGTAGCTACCGAGCTCGTGCCACTCGAGGCCGGAGCTCATGGTCAGCAGTTGGCGGATAGTGATCCTGCCCTTCTCCTCGTCCAGGTTGTCGACAAGCCCGCCCAGAAAGTCTGCGAGCGTCATCTCCACGTCTTGGATGAAGCCTTCTCGGATCGCGATCCCGATTAGCGCCGACGTGAAGCTCTTCGTTACTGACCGGACATCGTGAAGGGCGTTGGGCCCATGGCCGTTGAAGTACTGCTCAGCGAGCAGAGCCCCGCGCTGGGCCACCAGCAAGCTCTTTATTCCTTCGATCTGCTCGGCTTGGGCGTAGGCTTGAGCCAGTTGCTCGTTGTCGATGCCTTGAGGGGGAGGAGCAGCCCCCAGGCACGATGCAATGAGGAGCGCTAGTGCTGTCGCGGCCGCAGGCTGCAGTTGCCTCGGCGCTTGGCGCAAGCGGGGCGAGATGCGGGGAGGGGAGAGCCCCTCTGGTTCTCTGGAGCTACACGGGGTCATTGGAGTTCACTTGCGCGATGGTCCCAGCGTCGACCCACTCGTTGGTGTTGCCACTCCTGAAGCTTTCGCTGAAGAGATGATATGTGCCATCTAACGGCCACGTCGGGCAGACTTCGCTTGAGGAGGTGCCTGTCGAGCGACCAGCGCGGCCGCGGGATATCTAGTTCGCCAATATATTGTGAGCAAATATATCGTCAATATATGTAGTCATCGGTGTAGCTCCCCGCTGCCCCTTCCCCGTGGTGCTCCCAAGCCCCTTCGTGACCGGCCGCCGTTAGGCTTGCCCGACCGGGTTCATCGATATATATATCACGTATACATCTGCCCAATACGTAGCTGCCGGGGTCGGGAACCGTCCCACTGCCGGGGGCCATGCTGGTTTCCGCCCGCGACTCTTGGGCTGACCGGGTGGCCCTCGTGAAACAGAGTCGGCACCCCGGGGGGACCGCGCGTGCCAGGAGGGCGAGCATGCTTTCCAAGCATCAACAGGAGTGCTGGAACGCCTTCTACGAATCCGCACGCCACAATACCACGCTCGACCAGCGCACCACTCTCATGATTCATCTCGCTTCCGCCATGGCAGTGGGATGTGACCCCTGAATGGAGGCGTACCTTGGCGTGTCCAAGGAGGTCGGGCTGTCGAACGAGGAGATCGGCACGGTGCAGGCCATCGTTATGGCCGTCTCGGCGGCACGAGTGCGGGCCCACTTTCGGGAAGTGCGAAGGAAGATGTCCGGAGGTGACAAGCCCGGGCGCGCTGGTGGGTAAGGAGGACCTATGACAAAGACTTTGACCCTGTTGCCGTTTCTGGTGCTGAGCAGCGCCACTGCCCTGGCGCAGAGTGAGCCGGCTCTCGAGAGAGAGGTGGAGGCCGTCAGGCAGGTAGCGCTGGATTATCTCGTGGGCGCCGAGTCAGCAGACGCGGCGAGGATGGAGAGAGCGTTGCATCCGGAGGTTACCAAGGTCCTGTTGGCCAGGTATCGGCAAACCGGTGCGCCATACCTGCGGAAGTCAGGGGTATCGCAGCTCGTTGAAGTGACGCGTGCCAGAGGAGCGTTTGTCGAGGAAGAGAAGCGGCACGCGGAAGTCACTGTCTATGACATCGGGTACGACATGGCTTCCGTGAAGGTCGTGTCGACCCAGTTCGTCGATCATCTGCTACTCGCCAAGATCGATGGGCAATGGAAGATCGTCGATGTCCTCTGGGTTCCGAACGGGCGCGTCACCGGTCCCGAGCCGACCCCCGTCGACATCGAGCTCGACAAACGGGCCGTCAAGAGCACGGCGCTAGACTACATTCAGGGGGCGTACGAGGGGAATGCGGAGCGCATGGCTAGTGCCCTTCATCCGGAACTGACGAAGGTGCTGTGTGTCAGGCATCCGCAGACCGGCAAGCATCTCTTGCTGAAGACAGGAGCGTCGCAGCTGATCGAAGGTACGCGGGCCAAGCTCGGGCTGCTGGGCGAGGACGAACGGAACATCGAGATCACCGTGTTCGATGTCGGGCATGACCTGGCGTCGGCCAGGATCGTATCAGCCATGTACATCGATTACCTGCAGCTCGCCAAGCTCGACGGCAACTGGCAGATCATCAACGTGCTCTGGGTGCCGAACCCGGGTGAGCGGCGGGGATAGTCCCACGATCGCTGCCGGCGGGGGGTGGGGCCGGTGAGGTCAAATACGCCGTGAACGCAATCAGTCGAAGGGATTTCGTGCGCGCGTCCGCTGCGGCAGTGGGTGGCGCAGCGTTGGGGGCATGCGCTAAGTCTGCTACTGACCCACTGGAGCCAACGGCGCTGGTGGCGGCGGTTCGCGGCAACGACCTGTACTCAATGAGCCGGGACGCGTTGGAGGGCCTGGGCGGAGTAGGGGGGATCGTCCACGATGGCGAGACGGTGTTCATCAAGCCGAACATGGTCACCCTACCGTGGGCGAGCTCCGGCAACTGCTTTGCCAACGGCGAGTGCACCAAGCCAGAGATCATCATCGCCGTCACCGAAGAGTGCCTGAAGGCAGGCGCAGCCGAGGTCACCATCGGTGATGGCTCGCACCTCCCGACGCTGAACTGGGAGCTGGCCGCGACCTTGGATGGCTCGACGAATCTCGTTCGCGAGGCAGCTCGACTCAGCTCGCAGTACGGTCGGACGGTGAGGGTTGCATCCCTCGAGGTCGACTCCCCCGCGTGGGATGAGCTCCCTTCTCGGACGTATCTCGGGACGATAGCCGTATCCAGCCTGGTGGCCCGGGCGGACCGCGTGATCTCCATCCCCGTGGCGAAGACGCACTCCTGGGCGCAGCTCACGCTCTCGCTCAAGAATTTTGTGGGTGTCACACCGCTGGAGCGGTACGCTGGCTGGGTGGATCCAGGCTATTGGGATCGCGGCAAGGAGTTCGACCACAGCAGCCCGGATGCGATTGCGGCGATCTATCTGGATATCGTCGACGGCGTGAAGCCTGACCTCGCCGTCGTCGACTTCTCCATTGGGATCGAGGGTGACGGACCCGGTGTCGGGCATGGCGGCCGCACGGTGGACATGCGGCAGCGGCTTGGTTCCTGGCTGCTCCTGGCGGGCACCGACCTCGTTGCGGCCGACGCCACGGTAGCGCGCATCATGGGTCACGACGTGTTCGACCAGAGGCAGCTGACCATGGGCTACGACATGGGCCTCGGTGAGATCCGCAAAGATCGGATTGAGCTCGTTGGCGAGCGACTGGAAGATCTGCGGGTCGAGTGGTTGCCCGCCCAGCTCAGGAACCAGCTGGCATCCGCCCGGGCCAGTCCGGTGACCCGTCGACCCGGCTGTCCGCTGGTCTATACTGGGGCTCCGTGCTCACTGCACTACTCGCTCGGGGCCTGATCCGCCGCCGTTCCCCGTCTCACTCAACTCCTGGCTTGAGGCAGGTGGTTAGCACCTAGAGCCGGAAGCTCCAGCCGAGTTCCTTCGCTGATAGCTCAGCCTGGGGGGAGTACCGTCATGCGTAACGACCCGAGAAACATACTGTTCCCACTCGCCGTGCTGTTGCTGGCGGCGCCGGCCCGCCCCATCGAAGCGCAGCAGCCGGCACGGGGTGGTGCTACCCAGCTCCGGGAGGCTCTGCAGTCGAGGTTGTCCGCTCTGTATGCCGAGAGCCGTGCCCCCGGGGTGAGTGTCGGAATCGTTCTGGCGGACGGTACGTCGTTCGGCCTGGCGGCGGGCCTGGCCGACACCGTCTTGGGCGTTCCGATGACCCCGTCCAGCCGTCTGTTGCAGGGGAGCGTCGGGAAGACGTACGTGGCGGCAGTAGCCATGCAGCTCGTTCACGAAGGCTTGCTCGATCCTGGTGCAAAGATCTCGACGTACCTGGGGAGGGAGCCGTGGTTTGCGCGGCTCCCCAATCACAGCGACGTCACCGTGCGCCAGCTGATGAACCATACCAGCGGCATCGTTCGCTACGAGTTCAATGAGCGGTTCATCTCCGATCTCCTGGCGGCCCCCGACAGGGTGTGGCAACCGGAAGAGCTGCTTGCCTATCTGTTCGACACCGAAGCCCCATTCGCCGCCGGTGAGGGGTGGGACTACTCGGATACGAACTACATCATTCTCGGGATCATCATTGAGCGGCTCACGGGGGGCGCGTACTACGACGAGTTGCGCCGGCGGATACTCGAGCCGCTGGGACTGGAAAACACCGTGCCGTCGAACTCTCGGCGCGTGCCCGGGCTGGTTCAGGGATATGCTGGCGTGGAGAATCTCTTCGGCGTGCCTGATGCAGTCATCGTGGACGGTGAGTTCGCGATCAATCCCCAGTTCGAGTGGACCGGCGGAGGAATCGCGTCGACGGCAGAGGATCTCGCCCGGTGGGGAAAGGCCCTGTACGAGGGCCGTGCGTTCGATGAGTCTCTGCTTCCGGTGATGGTGGACGGGGTTGACGCCAGGCTGGGTCCCAACACGCGGTACGGCCTGGGCGTGATTATCCGGCCGAGCCCGTTGGGGAAGAGTTGGGGGCACAGCGGGTTCTTTCCCGGTTATCTGACCGAGATGGCGTACTTTCCCGAGCACCGCGTGTCGGTGGCCGTCCAGCTCAATTCGAGTGACTTTCCAAACCTCGGCATGCGTCCGCTACGGATACTGCTGGAAATGGCTAAGGCCGCGGTGCAAGGAGGTGGGGCGCCCGACGCGGATAGCCTCGGGCGGTGACGCCAAGAATGCTGTGAGCTGGGTGGCAGGCAACGGGGAGAGCAGTCCTAGTGGCACCGGTTCGCACGGCGTACCTTCACGTATGACTCCTGTGGGGGACCCGACCATGGAAGACCGTCACCTCATCGCACTGCTTGCCTACGACGCATTAAAGGCCGCGAAGAAGCGAACGCCCGAGGGCATCCAGAGGGCGGTCAAGCAAGCTGCCGAGATTCTCGAGGCGGCACGGGAGGAGGAGCGGCGGAGCATGGAGAAGCGCGCACGGGAGTCGATAGAGCAGGAGCCGGGAGGTCTAGGCGGGATTTCGGGGTAGTCGTGACTCGCGGCGCCGGACGTTCCGACGTCGAGCAGGTGCGGATGTACCAGCTTATCAAGACACCCTAGCGCACCTTGCGCGTGAAGTTGCTGTGCCGCCACATCCGGGTGACCGTGCCGTCTTCTGCCACCTCGAATACGATCTCCTCACCCAAGGACTCATCGTCCCGAATCCGCCTGAAGGTATGCTCCCCCACCTGGTTGAGCTGGGCTAGCCCATCGATTGGATTCGTCGTAGGCAGGTAGAGCATGGCCAGGTTGCCCTTCCAGGTGACTACGGCGAGCTCGCCGCCCCACGGCGACCCACTGTAGGTCCCGGTGTACTTCTCGAGTGTCGGGTCTGCCGGCTTGGCTTCACTGGTCGAGTCAAGGGCGGCGGCGATGGCTGGCGCGAAGATTTCCTGCGCCCGCTGCGTGTGCAGGCTGGTGTTCACTCCGTTGGCGTTGGACATGAAGATGGCCGCGATCTTGTCGTCCGTCTGGAGGGAAAGATGCGACCGGTAGCCGGGGCAGCTGCCCCCGTGCCCAACAAACGTCTTATCGTTGCTGCGCCATACGGCGAAACCCAGTCCCCAGGTGGTTTCCCAGTCGGGGTCGAGCCAGTGCACTCTGTGCATCTCCCGCAGCGTGTTGCGGCCGAGCACTTCGTCGGCGCCGTGGTGGAGAACTCGGAATTGCCAGGAGACAAACTTCGCCAGGTCCTCCACCGTGGAGGCGAATCCCGCCGCAGGGGCGATGCCCCTGGCCTGAAAGGCGGGCAGCCTTTCCCGACTCCCCTCTCGGGTCGGCGCGCCATATCCCACGGCTAGGCGTCCGCCGTGGTGCTGCTCAGGGATCTCCGGATTGGTGGCATCCATTCCCAGCGGATCCAGGATGTTCTGGCGGATGTAGTCGCCGAAGGGACGCCCCGAGACTTGTGCCACGATCTCCCCGGCCAAGGTGAGTCCCAGATTGGAGTACTGGAAGTAGGTGGAGGCAGGGTAGAGCTCCTTCTGGCTCGACAAGCGCTCGATGATCTGCTCCCGGGTGGGGAAGCTGAAATCGGGCTCGGTCCAATACGGGTAGTCCGATTCCCGGGGGAGTCCGGATGAGTGGGTCAGTATGCCCTGAACCGTGACCGGTGGTGCGTCGGGGTAGGTGTCCTGGATGTTGAACCAATCGAGGTGGGTCGCCACGGGATCGTCGAGCCGGAGCTTGCCCTGCTCCAGGAGTTGCATGACCCCGATGGAGGTGAACAGCTTCGAGATGGAGCAGATCGAGTACATCGTCTGCGGCGTCGCGGGCACCTGCCGCTCCCGATTGGCGTGCCCAAATCCCCCGCTCCAGAGGAGTTCCTGGTCGTGGACCACGGCCATGGAAATGCCGGGGATGCTCTCATAGGCGCGCTGGGCGTCGATCCATACCTCGAGCAGTCGGATGGCCTCCTGCACTCGGGGATGGTCTTTGAGTGACCCCTGCTGCCCGAGCAACGGGCTCGCCAGCGCGAGGTACAGGAACCAGACAGTCGTTCGCTTCATGGTGCCATCTCCGGAGGGTGGGACGCGACGCGGCGCACGGTGGAGATATACGGTTGTGGGGTGTGGGGCGGAAGCGCGGGGAGGCCTGCGCCCGACCTAGCGCCTAATTCCTTTAATTACTATCGTATTTGCGCGCCCTCGGACTGGGCGTGCTCGGTCCGTGGTAGGTGGTTCGTGGTCAGTTGGCTGAACACCACTGACCACGCACCACAGACCGTGCGCCACGAGGCACCGTCAACGAGCAAAATCAACGTAACAGGGTAGGGGAGATGGCCAAGAAGTACGTGTCGAACAAGGACGTCTCGGTCCGGATCTTCAAGAGCAATGTGCTCGAAGCACTATCCCACGTGCATCCCGTGGTGCCGCACGTACTGTACCTCCCCGTCATCGCCTATGTGCTCTACTCGGCTTCCGCGGTGGCTTCGGTTGCACGGATCGGGGCAATGATCGCGCTCGGCCTTCTGCTCTGGACTGTAGCCGAGTACTTCATCCATCGATTCATGTTCCACGCGACCCCGGAAGTGGAGGAGCGGGTTCGCCAGATTGTCGGCCGGCTCGCGCCCGGAGAGGCGGCGCTCTCCAAGCTCACTGGTCTGCGCCAGAAGCACTACTTCCTCGCCCACGGCGCGCACCATGACTTCCCGAACGACACGAAGCGGCTGGTGATGCCCCCTTCCATCAGCATCCCGCTGGCCATTCTGTTCTATTCAGCGTTCAGGTTGTTGCTCGGTCCGGGCGATGGGCCGGCGCTGTTCGCCGGCTTCACCCTTGGCTATCTCATCTACGACACGATCCATTACGCAGTCCATCATTTTTCCCTGCGCGACCCGGTCCTGCTGTACTTGAAGAAGCAGCATTACCGGCACCACTACCAGGACGCCGAGAGGGACTTCGGCGTGAGCTCGCCGTTGTGGGATCTGGTGCTGGGCACTATGGGACGAGCGAAGAGCCCGCGTGAGGCAGTCGGGCCGCCAGCGTAGGCCTGCCCTCTGGACTGAGCCGCCGACCCGAGGCTCCGGCTGTGCAACCTTGACCCTATACCTTGGTATAGGGTTTATGATGTCAGTCCAGTTGAGGAGCCGGCCATGCCGATGACCATCGGCCAGGTGGCGTCCCACGCGGGCGTCAACATCCAGACGATCCGCTACTACGAGCGCCGGGGCCTGGTGCCACCACCGTCACGGATGCCGTCGGGATATCGCCAGTACGACCGCGATACCGTCCAGCGGCTACGCTTCATCAAGCGGGCTCAGGAGCTGGGGTTCACGCTCAGCGAGATCCAGGATCTACTGGCGCTACGCGTCCGCCACGCGTCGGCATGCGGTCGTGTCGCGGCAAAGACGCGGGAGAAGATCACCCTCGTCGATGAGAAGATCAGGGAGCTGCAGCGGATGAAGCGCGGCCTCGACGAGCTTGTCACCTCCTGTGAGGCGCGGCGACCCACCGGTGACTGCCCGATCCTCAAGGCGTTGGACGAAGGGATGGAATACGCGGTATGAACACCATCAACCCCGGCCCGGCCCGACGACCGGGAGGTCTTCTCTAGCGCTCCACTCTTCGAACGATCCGTCGTACAGGTGGACCTCGTATCCGAGATGCCGCGCCACGAAGTAAAGCAGCGTTGCCTGGATCCCGGTGTGGCAGTAAGTGATCACCACGTCCCCTGACTCGACGCCGGCGGCCGTAAGTAACCCCCCGAGCACCTCACGGCTCTTGAACGTGAGCGAGTCTTGGTGCATCACACTTCGATACGGGACGTTGGCGGCGCCCGGAATGTGCCCCTGACGCGGGTAGCTGCCAGCACGGGCGCCGGAGTAGAAGTCCGCGGTTCGCGCATCTAGGATTGCCACGCGTGGAGCCTCAAGGTTCGCCTCCATCCAGGCGGCGTCCACCACGAGTTCCGATCTCGGTCGGGGCGTAAGGGAGCCACGTGACGCCTCCACGACCTCGGTGGTGACCGGCTGGCCTGCTTTGCGCCACGCAGGCAAGCCACCGTCCAAGATCGAGCTCTGGTCTCCCAGGCCCAGGTAATCGAGCGTGAAATAGGCGCGGGCCGTAGTGTTGGTCCAGTCGTCACCGAAGTAGAGCACGATACGGGAGTCGTTCGAGACACCCACCTCCTCGAGAGCCGCCTCCAACTGCGCGACAGGGGGAAGCTCGTACCTGCGCCCCGCGCTGGAAGGCGCCAAGATTTCCTCTCTGGAGAGGAACTGCGCCCCGGGGATGTGACCCTTCTCATACTCAGCACGCTCACCGATGTGAAGCACTACTAGCCTGGCACCTCCGAGCCGCTCGGCGAGCCATGCGGTGGAGACGATCATGGAGTCCGCGGCGGCGCGCTGGGCGGATACGGGCATGGTTGCCCGGGGGTGCGGTGCCATGAGGCACATCGCAGCGGTTGCTCCCACTAACGCGCGGGAAGGTCCGGACATGGTGCTCCTCCGAAGCCAAGTATGTGACACCCGAGTCGCGACCCGGCTGCTTCCTTTTCCTCCGGATCGCGGCAACCGCGCCACTCGAGAGCTGCGCCACGTGACCGGCCCATGGTGTGGCCCCGAGTAGTCGCTGGAATACCGATATGCCATACACCTAACAACCTGGCGCACAACTGACAAACCCCGTGGCCAGGGCCGCCACACCTCGTGCGTGAAGCGGAGTAGGTGAAGCCCCGCGGCCATTCAACTGACTGCGGGGCTTGCGCTTGCTATTGTGGGTCACACTTCGTCGCGGAGCGGCTCGCTACTCCACGCGCAGCGTCTCCATCGGGTCTGCCAGCGATGCTCTTCGCGCAGGCAAGTAGCAGGCGGCGAACGCAACGGCGCCCAGGAGCAGCGACACCACGGTGAGTGTCGACGGGTCGTGCGCCGTTATCCCGAACAGGTACCCCTCCAGCGTACGGGACAATGCCAGACCCCCGACGAGGCCCGATGCGATGCCGATGGCGGCGAGCAGCATGCCGCGTCGCAGGATCATGCTCACCACCTTGGTCTGGCCGGCGCCCAGGGCGAGCCGGATGCCCAGCTCTTGTCGACGTTGGCGTACCGAGTACAACATCGACCCGTAGGTACCTCCGGCAGCGAGAAGGATGGCGACTGTAGCGAACGAGATGAGCAGCACCGAATAGAACCGGGATCCGGCGATCGAACGGCTGATCAGCCGCTTCATGGAGACGATCTCGTTCACTGGCAAGTTCGGATCGACCGCCCACACGGCTTCGCGCAAAGCAGGCACCAGCACGTTGGGCTCGATGCGGGACTTGACCGCTACCTGCAGGCCCGACATGCTGGCGCCGTACGCTGCGTAGGGAACGTAGACGTTGTAGTTCCTCACTTCCGCCTGGTAGTGCTGAAGGCCCCAATGGCGGATCTCGTCCACCACGCCGACCACGGTGAGTGATGTCTCGCCTAGCCGGAGCGATCGTCCCACCACGTTTGCGTCGCCGAAGACACGTCTGGCAAGGGCCACATTCAGGATGGCGGAGCCGGTGCTGGGATCGTCGTCGGCAGGTGTGAATTCGCGACCCTGCACCCTCCGAGTGCCGAGGACGCTGAAGTAGCCGGGCGTCACCGGGTGGACCACGGCCTGGGCCGCCTCATCTGCCGTTTCCGGGACTATGCCCACCGGTTCTATCCAACAGCAGATGGGGCCCCCGGTACCCAACGGCTGGGTCACGCCCGCCGCCACCCCCTCTACCCCAGGAATGGCGCCAATACGCTCGATGAGATCTCGGGTGAAACCCACCCGCTCTTGATCGGAGTACGTCGATCCAAGGGTTAACCGCAGCGCCATCACGTTCTCCGGCTCGAACCCCGGATCGACGTTGCTGAGCCGCACGAAGCTGTTGAACAGCAGCCCGGCGCCGATCAGGAGCACGAAGGCGACGGCGATCTCGCACGCTACCAGGGCGTCGCGGAGCTTGAGCCGCCCGCGGCTCGTGCTTGCCGTCGCCGCCAAGTCCTTGAGCGCGTCGCTCACCACCGTACGAGCCGCCTGTCCTGCGGGAGCGAGACCGAACAGCGCACCGGTGGCGACCGATACCGTCAAGGCGAACCACAGCACCCGCTGGTCGACTACGATATTATCGACCCGCGGGATCCCTCCGGGGTTGAGCCACTTGAAGGCATCCACGCCGAAGTAGGCAATCGCCGCGCCCAGCGCCCCGCCGACCAAGGAGATGGTGATGCTCTCAGTAAGGAGCTGCGTGGTAACCCGCCTTCGCCCGGCGCCCAGGGCGAGTCGCAGTGACATCTCGCGCTCCCGGTCGGTCCCCCGAGCAAGAAACAGGTTGGCCACGTTGGCGCATGCGATGAGCAGCATGAGGGCAACGGCACCGAGCAACAGGTAGAGCCGGTGCCGGACGTTGCCCACGATTGCCTCTAGCAAGGACACGACCGGATAGAGCTTGGGTGAGCCGTCCGGCAAACGCTGCGTCTCTGGGTACTCCATAGCCAGTGCGGCGGACAGGGCGTCCACTTCGGCTTGCGCGGCCTCTCGGGACACGCCGGGCCGCAGTCGCGCTACGACGGTGAGGACGTACATGTTGCGCGACTGGAGGGCGGGGTGCGAGGGATCGAGGGGGGCCCAGACGTCGATACCGTTGCCAACCATAGCGTCGGGAAGCTCGAAGCCTGGGCTGAGCACGCCGACTACAGTGATCGGGTAACCGTCCAGCATGATGGTCCGCCCGATCACCGATTCATCTTCACCCCAACGCGTTCGCCACAACCCGTGGCTCAGGACGGCGACACGGGGCCGCTCCCCCTGGAAGTCATCTCCCGACAGCAGGCGACCGCGGTGTGGGATCGCCCGGAACATCTCGAAGTACCCGGGCGTTACCAGCGCGCCTCTGATGGTCACGGGCGGGCCGTCGCCAGTGAGACTGTAGCTCTCGTCCCACCAACCGGCGACGATCGAGAATGAGCTGGTTCGGTCCCGCCAGTCCTTGTAGAGCGGCACAGGATGGGCCGGGTCATCGAAGAACACCAGCTGGTGGGAATCGGGGTAAGGAAGATCTCGCAGCACTACGCCGTCGACCACGCTGAAGATCGTGGTCGTCGCACCCACGCCGAGCCCCACGATCGCCACCACGGTCAGGGAGAAGCCCGGCCTCCGGGCGAAACACCGCGCGGCATGGCGAATGTCTTGTAGCACCACTGCCATTACACGCCTCCTCGCTCTGGCCGGCCGGTTGCTACCTGCCGGCTCCAGAGCGCAGTCTCTGTCGAGAGTGCTCTCGAACACCGGTGTAGCAACCGTCGTGCCGGACCCGGTAGGCGTACGGAAGCTGTTGACCGGCCTGCTGTTATGACGCGGGGCTGGGCGGCTTGGGGCGGTGGACTATGTTCGGTTCCGGGATACGGTATCCCAGGGGCGAACAGACTGCGGCATCCGGCACACTTAGCGACATTCGCGTCACGGGAAGCGGCGCGCCGTTTCGGCTGACTACGAGGAGTGGCAGAAGGGGTTATGCGAGCCGGGGAAAGCCGGGTACTCGCCTCAACGGTGTCGTGTGGGGAGGCGCATTCTATGTACCCCGATCAATGCCGGGGCTGCCGTCACTGCTCGCGACGTCTCCTACGACGCGGACTCGAATTCGCCGGGCGTCGCCGGGCAGATACGCCAGTGGCAGATCTTCCACGTCGACTACCGAGAGGGAATGCTCTTCGGCGCCGGCTTCCAGGGCCCGCTGACGAGCGGCGGCGGTGGCCTGTTCGATTGCTTCAGCTCGAGGCAAGGCGCTGAACACATGATCGACCTCTCCACTCACTTGCGCAATCGCAGCACCGACGGCGTTCGCCACGGCATGGTGCTCGACCTGAACCACCTCGGAAATCCCGTTGAGCCGTTCCGGAACAAGGAATGCGCCACCGCCCACGGCTACCAGCGGGATGGCCGTTGCGTCGGTCTTCATGCGATCTACGCTGGCGTCGATCATGGAGGACATACGTTGTCGTAGCCTACTGGTTGTCCTCCGGTCGAGGTGGGCGACTCGACTGGCGTCTCCGAGTTGGAGTAGGCCTCCCGCCACAGCCACGTCGGTCGCGGTTAGGCGGCCACCGCCAAACACCAACGCGTCTCGGGTGATCCGGTTTCCGACGCTCTGCGGGCCAATACGGTCATGCTCTGGATCGATGATGGTGCCCCCGCCGAGGCCAATCGACACGAGATCTGGCATGCGGAACAACGTGCGGACGCCGCCGATCTCGACTGCACTATTGGCTTCGCGAGGGAAACCCGCCTTGAGGCAACCGATATCCGTACTCGTCCCGCCGACGTCGACGACCATCGCGTCGTTCAGCTTGGAAAGGAAGGCGGCGCCCCGCATGCTGTTGGTTGCCCCTGACGCGAAGCTGTAGACGGGGAAGGCCTCGGCATAGTCTGCCCGCATTACGGTGCCATCATTCTGCGTCAGGTAGAGCGGCGCATGGATGCCGCTATTGTGCAGCGCATCGGTGAACGACCGCGTCGTGTGGCGTGCCAGCTCGATGAGGCATGCATTGAGCAGCGTGGCATTCTCCCGCCCGAGCAGGCCTATGCGGCCGAGTTGGTGTGATAGGGTCACATCGACGTCCGGACAGATCGACTGGAGCACGTCCGCTGCGGCCTCTTCGGACTCCGCCGTGAGGGGCGAGAACACACTGCACACGGCGACGGACCTGATGCCCGTGTCGCGGATGGTGAGCGCTATATCACGCATGCGTCTCACGTCGAAGGGCACGATGGGACGGCCGTCATACTCGTGCCCTCCCTCCACCAGGAAGACCTCTCCGCGAACCAGCTCGACTAGGTCCGCCGGCCAGTCGATGAACGGGACCAGTGAAGCGCTCGCAGGCAGGCCGATACGGATCGCCGCAACCGACGTCACATCACGCCGCTGCAGAACCGCGTTGGTGAAGTGTGTTGTGCCGATCATGACCGCGTGAACACGACCAGACTCACCGCCCATCGCGTTCACCAATTCATCGAGTGCCGTCAGGATGCCGGTGGTCACGTCGTCGGTCGTTACGGTCTTGACGGCGGCCACGACCCGGTCGTCCTCAATTAGCACCGCGTCCGTGTTGGTGCCGCCGACGTCGATGCCGATCCGCCTCATGGTGATGAGTCGAACAGTGAGACGAAGTCGATATCGTAGCCGAACGCACGGGGTCCCACGTGCTGCAGCCCCTTCTCTGTCTTCTGAATCGTCGGTCCAGGCAGCGCCACGACAGTGACTCGCTGGCCATACCGCAGCGTCTCCGTGCCGACTGCCTCTCCCGAATCGCTATCCATCACGCAGATGATGTCCGGGACGGTGACCTGCGGCTGTCCGTCCAGGAAGCCGACCGCGAACTCGTTCTGAAACTCGAGGCGGAATTCTTGGCCGCGATTGTCATCGAGCCCCTCGATGCGCGCCGCGCCGCGCAAGAAACCCTCGGTCGTTCGGCGATCGATGTCCGTGACCTTGCCGCGGAACAGCGACTTGCCACCTTCCAGCTCCAGGACGGCGGCGACCGGATCTGCGTGGCGGCACCGTGCGTCCAACACGGCGCGGCCAATTGTGATCGCCTTCGTGACGGTGTGCAAGATCCCCCAGTCCTTCACCTCTCTGCCGGTCCGCGGTGCCTTGCACGTAGCGGCGATGGAACCGACCTCGGTGCACACTTTGCGGCTGATTCGCTCCATCCACTTCCAGCTCGCCGTGCGCGACACGATCACGTCGTTGTCCCGGATGTCCGCCAGGCACAGGGGAAAGCTCTGCAGGTCGCCGATGGCGAAACTGGTCATCTGGGCTTCGGGGTACGCACGGCCCATTGTGTCGGCGTCGACTACGGGGAGGTCGGTCAGCGCAGCCACGAGCAGGGGCTGGATCGCGTTGGCACCGCCGATCTCCAGCGACATGACGGCCTGAAACGACCGACCCAGGTACTCCTCCATCATGCGGACCGGTCTCGCCGCGACGGTCGGGTCGATGAGCCTCTCCTCTGAAACGAGAGGAGCGCCCATGGTTGATACGACGGCAACGAGTTCGTCATCGCTCAAGGCCGAGGGATCGATCAATGTTGTCCGCCGCCCCTGACGATACAGCTCCCGGATACTCAAGTAGGCGTGGTACGGATTGCCACCGCCCCCTGCTCCCAGAATCCATGCGCCAATGGCCAGCGGCTCGAGTTCGTTCTCTTGAATCTCTCGGTGTGTTGTCATACGCAGAATCTGTCTGTGGGGATCTGACTGGGGAAGCCGGCCGGATGCCGCATTTGCGTTGATTCACCACCGGTGTGCCAAAGACGGAGCGGTGGTAGGTGGCGCACCACTCGGCCATTGCTGCCCGATCGCGCTCTATTGCCCCGACTTTTCAGCCTGGGAGTGTCGCGAGTCGGAAGCTCCGCTCACGTCTGTCGCCGCCGCACCGAGCAGAGGAACTGCTCGGCGCGTGTGCTGTGTAACGAATCTCTGACTCACGACACTGGAACCAAGCATCCAGCACCTAAGGCCGCCGTGCCAGCACGCCTGCTAATGCGAACTCGGCTACACTCCACTAGAATACCTGATCCATACCCCAGCATTCGCCGGCGACCATGGCAGGCAGCTCGAACAAGCGCGCTGCGTTCGTCACCATCGGCCAGACACCGCGGGTCGATCTCACACCCGAAATGGCCAAGTGGATCGGTGGTGCCCTCGACATCGTCGAGCGAGGGGCCCTGGACGGAATCAGCCGATCGGAGATCGAAAGGTTTGCGCCCAGCGCAGGGCAACACCGTTTGGTGACCCGTCTGGCGGACGGGAGTCAGGTGGTGGTCCGGAAGAGTTGGGTGCGCGAGCGGGTGCAACACGTCCTCGACGACGCGGCACGGGAACGGTTCGACCTCACCGTGCTGCTGTGCACCGGCTACCTGCCGGAGCTTCAAGCGCCAGGACTGTTTCTCGAAGCCCAGGCGATCGTCGATCATGCTGTCATGGCGATGACGCGGCGGGCAGACTCGGTGGGCGTGATGGTGCCGCTCGAGGAACAGATTGAGGAGTTCCACTTTCAGCCCCGGGAGGGCCAGGTGCTTCGCCTGAGCCATGCTTCGCCGTACAGACCCGGGCGGCTGGAGCAAGCAGGACGACAGCTGGCCGACGTAGACGTGGTCGTGATGCACTGCATGGGATACACAGGAAGCATGCGCGAGACCGTCGCGTCCGCCTCCGGTCGACCGGTGTTGCTGGCGCGGCGCCTCGTCGCAGCCGCCGTGGGTCAACTGGTTTGAGCATTCGGTCCACCGTGAGTCCATCCTTGACCATCACCCGGCGAGCCTGACCGACCCGTGACGGCGGAACCGGGGAAGCTTCGGCCGCGTGTCTTCCTGGAGGAGTATCAGGTCAGGGAAGTACCAGAACGGCACCCCTCCGTTCTCGAACCGGGGACGCTCGTCTTTGGCATCCTGCTGGCCGTTCTGGGAGTCGTCATCGGCCTGGAGTTGCTCACCCGCGTTGGAATAACACCTAACAGTTCCATCATCGCGGCGATCATCGCGATCGCCGTCTCGCGCATCCCACTGACGCTGTGTCGAGCCTTCTCCAGCGTCTCGCGGCAGAACCTCCTGCAAACTGTCATCTCGGGCGCCACCTTCGGCGGTGCGAACGCGCTCCTCTTGCCCATGGGGGTCCTGTGGCTGGTTGGCGAGGTCGAGCTGGTGCCGGTCATGATGCTGGGAGCCCTATTGGGCCTGGTCCTCGACGCCGCCATTCTCTACCGGGTGTTCGACTCCAAGATCTACCCTGCAAGCGGTCTCTGGCCGGCGGGGGTCGCCACCGCGGAATGCATCATCGCCGGAGACCGAAGGGGAAAGCGCGCCAGATGGCTGGGTCTGGGAGGTCTCGCGGGAGGTGTGGGGCAGTATCTGGGGTGCCCGATGGATGTGTTCGGCGTCTGCTGGATCGGCAACATGGCGGCGTTGTCGATGTTCGGCGTTGGCCTGCTGGTCCGGGGATACGCCCCCCAGGTTCTCGGGGTTGACCTCAACGCGCTGTACATACCGCACGGCGTGATGATCGGCGCCGGGATCGTTGCGCTGATTCAGATAATCGTGGCGACGGCGGGACGCAATCGGGCGGCAGCGGCGCAGCAGACCTACGGGACGAGCGGAAAGCAGGTCGGCCGGGGGCTCACGCGCGGGTTCATCGGCTTTGTGCTCGCCGCGAGTGTTGTCGCCATCCTCGGTGGCCTCGCCGCGGAGATGCCGGCCCCGATGCTGCTGGGCTTCGTCCTATTCGCGGGCGTTGCCGCCATCGCCTCCGAGCTGGTTGTCGGCATCTCCGCCATGCACGCGGGTTGGTTTCCGGCATTCGCGACAGCGTTGATCTTCCTCGTGCTGGGGATCATCATAGGCTTCCCTCCGCTGCCTCTGGCATTCCTCGTGGGATTCACCGCATCGACGGGGCCGGCATTCGCCGACATGGGATACGATCTCAAGGCGGGATGGATCTTGCGGGGGGGAGGAGGTCACCCCGATTTCGAGCGCCAGGGTCGGCGACAGCAGTTCTTTGCCGAGATGTTGGGGTTCGCCGTGGCCGCCGTGGTGGTGTTGCTGTTCTACAAGTCCTATTTCACCAACGACCTGTTTCCCCCGGTAGACCGGGTGTACGCTGCGACCATCGCGGCGGGGGCAGATCGGCAGCTGGCGATATCGCTCCTGGTGTGGGCCGTGCCGGGGGCGATCGTTCAGTTCTTGGGTGGGCCGGCACGACAGTTGGGCATTCTATTCGCGACGGGACTGCTGATCTACAATCCGGTTGCCGGTTGGACCGCACTGGTAGCGCTGGCGATCAGGGCCGCACTCATAAGGAAGTTCGGCGCGGCGATTCAAAGCCCCATGTACGTGCTGGCCGGAGGGTTCATTGCCGGATCGGCGCTCACCAGCTTCGGCGCGGCAAGCATACGGCCCGCGGCGTCTTCGCTCCCGTGAGGAACCTCGCCCGACGCGTGATGACCTCACGTGACGCACGCTACGAACCCTGAAGGAATGCGTGCCAGCGACGCTCCGCTTCGTCGAGGGGGATGCCGTAGACCGACTCGAACGCGCTCAAGATGGTCTCCGTCGAGTCGTAGTCGTCTACGGCCCGAAACAGGGACTTGAGAGTCTCGAGGCCGAACTCGGCCATCAGAAACTGCGTGAACGACCCCGCCTGCGGGTATGTTTGCGTCCACCGCCTGCTTCCAAACCCGTCGTTGGCGACGATGTCCTGCAGCGGATAGAGGCTTCCCTCCGCGAGCCAGTTGC
>JABAOF010003334.1_pt1 | contig 33730 bp, 36 predicted proteins | sample 7062171 | NCBI WGS metagenome assembly JABAOF01 (sample SAMN14538628, study PRJNA623070) | marine sediment metagenome | biome: marine biome [ENVO:00000428]; feature: marine pelagic biome [ENVO:01000023]; material: deep marine sediment [ENVO:00002113] | place: India: Gulf of Khambhat ...
GGAGGTACATCATATGAAACCTAAACTGAACCTCCTGGTCCTCTTTCTGGCTGTCTGCTTCGTTTTTCTCCCTGCTGTACCTGTCGCAGCAGATAAACGTGCCCCCACACCCAGTGATCCACTTGTCGCAAGCAATCCCCAAGCACAAACCAATACAATTCGATTTGAGAGAATATCGCTCGAGGAGGGCCTATCCCAGGGCACGATCACTGCCATCTGGCAAGACTCCCAAGGCTACATGTGGTTTGGAACAGAAGACGGCCTCAACAAGTATGATGGCAACCAATTCTCCATTTACAAGCATGATCCAGAGGATCCCCTCACCCTATCTGACAGCTACATTTCAGCGATTTATGAAGATCAAAATGGGGACCTGTGGATAGGCACGAGAAGCGGTTTGGATCGGTTCGACCGCGCGGCCGGGATCTTCACCCATTTCCAACATGACCCGGATGATCCGAGCAGCTTAGGCGGGACGTGGGTTACAGCGATTCACGAAGACCTTCGGGGGAGATTCTGGGTAGGTACAATCGCCGGTCTTGACCTCTTCGATCGCGAGACAAATAGTTTCACCCACTATCGCCATGCCCCAGACGATCCGAGTAGCTTGGCTGACGATTTTGTGAGAGTGGTTTACGAGACCTCAGGTGGAGAGTTGTGGATTGGAACAAATAGCGGGTTGGACCTATTCAACCAAGCAAATGAAACCTTTATTCACTACCAACACGATCCCAAGGATCTACGCAGTCTTAGCGATGATCAAGTAAACGCGGTCCACGAGGATCGAAAAGGTTTCTTGTGGATTGGGACAGAGGGAGGGGGGCTCAATCAGTTGATCAGATCATCCGGCACCTTTATTCGTCACCAACACGACGCCGAGGATGCGCACAGTTTGAGCTACAACCGAATCCGTGCCATTCTTGAGGACAATACTGGCCGCTTATGGATCGGGACCCAAAATGGGCTTGATCAACTGGATCGAGACCGGAACCGATTCATTCACTACCATCATGACCCCGGTGATTTGTACAGTCTGAGCAGTAACACGATCTGGTCGATTTTTGAGGACCGAACTGGCGTGCTCTGGTTTGGCACGTATGGGGGCGGGTTGAGTAAATATAATCGGTCGACAGATCAATTCGTCCTATACCAACAAAAACCGAATGTCCCCAACAGCCTGAGCGAAAACATGGTCTGGTCCATAAGCGAGGACCGGAATGGCTTGCTATGGATCGGGACCCTCAACGGGGGCCTCAACAAACTTGATCGTGCATCGGATACCTACTCGGTTTACCAACATGACCCTTCAGACCCCACCAGCATCGTCAGTAATGATATCCGTGCTATTCTAGAAGACCATAGCGGCGTTTTATGGATTGGCACAAATCACGGTCTTGATCGTTTTGATTCATTAACGGAGACTTTCACCCACTACCCGCACGATCCCGATGATCCCAGCAGCATAAGTGACGACCAAGTGCGCGCTCTCTACGAAGACTCTCGAGGTAACTTGTGGATTGGCACGCGGATCGGGGGCCTTAACCGCTTTGACCGCAAATCCGAATCCTTTATCCGCTACCAACACGACCCGAACGATCCCAACAGCTTGAGCGATGATCGCGTGTGGTCTCTCTACGAAGATATCTCGGGGAACCTGTGGGTAGGCACTTTGGGAGGAATTAACCTCCTAGATCCTTCAAGCGACAGCTTTACGCGCTACCTCCATGACCCTGACGACCCACAGAGCCTGAGCAACAATGCGATCTTCTCATTTAACGAGGATTTATCAGGGATGCTTTGGGTCGGAACATGGGGCACCGGTCTCGATCGCTTTGATCCTGCCACGCAAACCTTTACCCATTTCACGGAGAAGGATGGATTGCCCAACAATGTCATCTATGGCATTGAGGTCGATGGAGAGGGATTCCTTTGGCTAAGTACAAACAGGGGGTTGAGCAAGTTTGACCCACTCACAGAGACATTCCGAAATTATGACATCAGCGATGGCCTTCAAGACAATGAGTTCAACGTGGGGGCTCACGTCCGAAGCGATCGCGGAGAGATGTTTTTCGGTGGCATCAGCGGCTTCAACTCTTTCTTTCCCGAGCAGATCCAGGACAACCCAATCCCTCCACCGATCGTCATCACCTCCTTTGCGAAGTTCAATCAAAAAGTACGCACAGACCTGTCCGAGGGCGAACACATAGAGTTATCCTACAAGGACAATTTCATATCCTTTGAGTTCGCAGCGCTTGACTATACTGCACCCGAGAAAAATCAATACGCTTATATGTTGGAAGGATTTGATCAGGATTGGGTGAATGCAGGGACGCGTCGCTATTCAAGTTATACAAATCTCAACGGAGGAGACTACATCTTTCGAGTCAAGGGCTCAAACAGTGATGGCGTGTGGAATGAAGAGGGGAGTGCAGTTCGTATCACCGTGACACCACCAATTTGGGAAACATGGTGGTTTCAAGGGATGTTCCTCCTGGTTTTAGTCGGAATTGTATTCGGTGGCTATCGACTGAGAATCAGGACCCATGAGAAACGAAGCCAAGAACTTGAAGAACAAGTTGAAGAGAGGACACGTGAGATCGAACGCCGTACCCAAGAATTGGAAGCGCTCTACCACGCCGATGAAGAACTAGACCGCCATGTACATTTAGAAGAAGTGCTGCAAACCTTGGTACACATCGCAGTTGACATCCTCAAAGCAGATAAAAGCTCCTTGCTATTATGGGACGAAAGGGGTGAAAATCTGACAGTTCGTGCAGCTTTGGGTTACGAACAAGAAACCCTAAATCAGATGACCTTCGCCCCAGATGAGGGGACGGTGGGCATTGTAGCCATCACCGGTGAGACCGTCATCGTAGAGGACACTCGAGAAGATGCGCGGGTCGTCAAACGTATCATTGATCCGGAGGGTATCCGTTCCTTCATGCACATGCCGATCAAAGTTGAGGGAAAAATCTTTGGTGTCTTCAATGCGGATTATGTCCAACCGCGCGCATTCGGCAGTGATGAAATTCGTCTTTTCGAAGCCCTCGCTCAACGAGCCGCCCTGGCCATCGAGACAGCGCAACTCTACGAGCGGATGCAGGAATTAGCGGTTATGCAAGAGCGCAGTCGTCTCGCGAGGGACCTGCATGACGCGGTGACCCAAACCCTCTTTTCTGCCAGCATGATCGCTGAGGTTCTACCTCGGATTTGGGAGAGCGATGTCGATCAAGGATTAAGTCGGTTGGAAGAGTTGCGCGAGCTGACGCGCGGTGCTCTGGCGGAGATGCGAACACTGTTGCTAGAGTTACGCCCTGCGGCTCTCATGGAAGCGGACTTGGGGGAGTTGCTTCGCCAGCTTGCCGAATCAGTCATCGGCCGTGCTCGCATCCAAGTCTCCGTTAAAGCGGACAGCGACTGCAACCTTCCACCCGAAGTCAAGATTGCTTGCTACCGCATCGCCCAGGAGGCTCTGAACAATGTAGCCAAACACGCTAAGGCCAACCAGGCGTGGGTCAGCCTAAGCTGCTTGACAGAGGATGTAATCCTTCGCATCAAGGATGATGGCTGCGGATTCGATCCAGCTATCGTCGCGCCGGACCAATTGGGCATGAGTATCATGTATGAGCGCGCTGAGGACATCAATGCTCAGCTTGATGTTTCGAGTGAGATAGACCAAGGCACACAGATTCAAGTCCTCTGGAAAAGAACCTGATCAAGTACAATCATTGTTCAATGTCAGAGATGAGCCGCATTCGCGTTTTGATCGTCGACGATCACGCTGTGGTCCGCAACGGGTTAAAAACTGTGTTGCGTATCTTTGACGACCTTGAACTGGTCGGTGAAGCCTCCAATGGAAAAGAAGCCGTTGACATTTGCCAGCAGATACGACCAGATGTGGTCTTAATGGACCTCATGATGCCCGTAATGGATGGCGCTGAAGCAACGAAAGCTATCCGACAACGATGTCCTCAGATACAGGTTATCGCACTTACCAGCTTTAAAGAAAAGGAACTGGTAGAAGGAGCCTTAGAGGCGGGCGCGATTGGATACCTGCTCAAGAATGTGTCGAGTGAAGAGCTGGCGGATGCCATCCGCGCCGCCCATACAGGGAAACTCACGCTAGCCCCTGGCGTAATCGAGGCCTTGACCCAAGCCCAAAGAATGGAACAACTCGCCCGGGGAATCCTAGATACATCCCCCGATCCAACCGATCTAGCCGAACTGTTAAAGGAGCACGCCCCCGAGATGTTCCCCGACAGCACAATCGAAATCCGGATCTACCCAGACCAGATCTTAATCCACGAGCCTTCGGACCTGCCGTCGATATCAGAACATGCTTGGCAATGGATGCGTGCAACATCCAAGGCTAATCATTTCTCTCCCGGATCGGAGTTACCTTGGGGTGGAGAGATACAACCGGACGACGCTTCCCTGATCCTGGTTCCGATCATTGGTTTCGAGAACAGAGAACCGATAGGTGGCATCTCTATACTCAGACGCCGAGAGCCAATCACAGCATCCGACTTAATCCCGGTAACTAAATCCCTGGCGGCACAGATCTCCTCGGCGTTGCATAGCGCTCATATACGCGCCCAGGCCATGGAGCACCAGAAGGTCGCTCAGGAGTTGGCCCTCGCAGGACAGATCCAGGCAAGCTTTCTGCCCGAGAATCTGCCAGACCTTGCTGGTTGGCAATTCGCGGCCACAATTGAGCCAGNNTTTCATCCCTCTTCCAAACGCGCAGTGGGGGATCGTGATCGCCGATGTGGCCGACAAAGGCTTAGGGGCAGCCTTATACATGTCCTTGGGTCGATCCCTGATCCGCACCTATGCAACGGAATACCCCGACCGACCTGATCTCGTGCTCTTGGCCACCAATCGTCGGCTTCTCTCCGACGCAAGCGCTGGCCTGTTCATCACATCCTTCTATGGTGTCCTCGATCCCCTAAGCGGAACATTATCGTATTGCAATGGAGGACATAACCCACCTTATCTGATCCGTGATCGAGAAGAGGCGCGGATTCAACCGCTCCCCAAGACCGGAATGGTGTTGGGCGTCACCGAAGACGGGAGTTGGGAACAAAGGGAGCTACAACTTGTTCAAGGTGACGCGTTACTGTTCTATACCGACGGCTTAATCGATGCTCAGGATCCTGCCGGGGTGTCCTATGGCGAGGAGCGTTTAAAAGAGACCATCGTGGCCCATTTCGGGCACTCGGCTCAAGAATTCCAAGCCGGGCTTCTTAGGGAGTTGCACGATTTCATGGGCGATGCACCACAGGCCGACGATATCACTGTGATCGTCATTATCAGAGAACCTTGATGAAGGATAGCATCATCGATGCAAAACAGCGTAAAATGAGCGTCCGGGTTTCACCGTTCGAGGATCCAAGAAAGGTATTGCCATGACTGCAACAGAATCTATACGAGTATTGCTGGTCGATGATCACCGCGTGGTGCGGAGTGGCCTGAGCGCATTTCTGATGGCTTTCGAGGATCTTGAACTGGTCGGAGAGGCAGACAGCGGAGAAACGGCAATCCTTATCTGCAACAAAGTCAAACCAGATGTGGTGCTCATGGATTTGGTGATGCCTGGCATGGATGGCGCTGAAGCCACCCAGGCTATCCGCGAGAACTGCCCCGACATTCAGGTCATCGCCCTCACGAGTTTCAAAGAAGAAGAATTGGTCCAGAGAGCGTTGAAAGCTGGAGCGATCGGCTACTTACTCAAGAATGTCACCGCGGATGAACTAGCTGAAGCCATACGAGCTGCGAAAGCCGGCCAACCCACACTGGCACCTGAGGCGGCACAAGTTTTGATTCAAGCCACCAGGAAACCTCCCGAGCCTAAATTCGATCTCACGCCCCGTGAACTGGAAGTGTTGACCTTGATGGTCGAGGGGCTGAGCAACCCAGAGATTGCCAAGCGTTTGGTAATCAGCCGATCTACCGCAAAGTTTCACGTCAGTGGCATCCTCTCCAAACTGGGCGTCTCCAGCCGCACCGAGGCGGTCGCCCTCGCAGTTCAACACAACCTGGTCGACTGACTGGGCTCGTAGCCGAAGCCGTAGAACAACCATATTCGGAAATCCCACTCAACACTTTCCTCTCAATCCCCTTTCACATCCAGTCCCATCACTTTGAATACTCCGTGCGCATAGAGTTCCACCGACATCACAGCCATCTCATCGGGGGTAAATGGCATGTCATTCTCAAGCCACCAATGAATGATGCCGACCTGTGCAGAGGATGCGTATCTGAAAACGATTTCCGTTGGGACAGGTTCTTCTGGCAAGGTCCCGAAAGCTGACTTAAATCTGGAAGTTGTGAGGGTCTGAAGCGTTTCCTGTAGGTGTAGGGCGAAATCTATGGATCCACGGAAACCTAACATGGCTTGATAGAAATCCGCGTAACGTTGAAAGTGTTCGAAGGTCTTGATATTTGTATGAAGCGTAGCCTCATGTGATAACCCCACTTCTGTTACAACAATGTCTCCATATTCAGCTTTAAGTTCATTCATGAGATTTTCGGTGGTTTGGAGAAGCAAATCGTGTTTATCGCGATAGTGCAGATAGAAAGTGGCGCGATTCAGTGTCGCGCGATCCGTGATGTCTTGGATGGTAATGTCGTTGTACCCCTTCTCGGGGATGAGTTCGATAAGTGCGTCATGTAAAAGCTGACGTGTCCGCCGGACGCGGGGATCTAAATCCCTCTCCTTTTTCGACATTTTCCACCTTTCTGTTGTTTTAACGACAGTTCCCCTAAATTCGATCTTGACTTGTCTTCATTTTAGGTGTTATTTTATCAACACAATGTCGATATTGCAACATACTGTTGAAATTGAAAGACGGGATGACCTATGACCGATTACGCAATTCGAACCGATAATCTGACATACGATTTTGAGACTGTGAGGGTATTGGACCACCTTGCACTGGATGCGCCCAAAGGAACGATCTTCGGGTTCTTGGGACCCAATGGCGCAGGGAAGACGACGACGATCCGTCTGCTATTGGGCTTGCTGGAGCCAACGGAAGGGCGAGCGGAGGTATTAGGTTATGACACTCAAACGCAAGCCAACGAGATTCGCTGCCAAAGGGGGCGTTGCTTGAGCAGACTGGGCTCTACGAACGCTTGAGTGCGGAAGACAATCTCGAATTCTATGGACGAAACTGGCATATGCCCACAAATGCACGCCAAACCCGGATCAAGGAACTCCTCACCCATTTGGGATTGTGGGAACGGCGGAAAGAAATGGTCGGTCGGGACTTGGAGCCGGGGAATGAAGCAGAAATTGGCCATCGCCCGAGCCCTCCTTCATGGCCTGCTCTTGATTTTCCTCGATGAGCCAACGGCCGGCCTTGACCCTATCGCCGCTACTGCGCTGCATGATGATTTGAAAGCGTTGACCGATCGCGAGGGAGTGAGCGTCTGTCTTACCACGCATAATCTGGCGGAAGCCGAAAAATTATGCCGACCTGTAGGCGTCATTCAGCAGGGGCAACTGCTTACGGTAGGCAGGCCAGATGAGCTGCGCGCTAAGCAAGGGACACCAAGGGTGGAGATCGTCGGACGGGGCTTCTCTGAAAACGTAACGGCCTCTTTGCGTGCGCGACCCGAGGTGATCAAGGTCGAACAACAAGATCATCGCTCATCGATTGAGCTACGTGGTGATGTGGACACGGCACCGCTGGTCAGTCAAGTGATTAGCTCGGGCGCTCATGTGGAAGAAGTGCGTCGGGAAAACGCCAGTTTGGAAGAAGTGTTCCTGACCATGATGGATGAAGAAAGATGATGGTCGACATTAGGACAATCGTGTGGAAAGAATGGAGGGAAATCCTGAGAGGAGGTAGTCGCGGCAAGGTGGGTCTTTTGCTTTTCGTTGGAGTCTTTGGTATTCTTCTTCCCCTGCAGATGGGACGTGCCTGGGTTTGATCACCCATGGTGCTGGCTTACTGGGCTTGGGTACCGCTTTTCTTGGTGACCTCGGTGATCGCCGACTCGTTTGCTGGAGAACGCGAACGGCAAACGCTTGAAACACTTTTGGCCAGCCGCCTCTCTGACCATGCTATCCTGTTCGGAAAGGTTGGCGCAGCAGTTGGATATGGGGTGGGCATAACCTGGCTGAGCCTGCTACTGGGATTGGTAACGGTAAACCTTGCTCATGGACAGGGAAACCTATTACTGTATCGATTGCCGGTGGGCTTTGGCATTGCTGGTCTCGGCTTACTGGGTGCGGGCTTGGTCGCAAGCGCTGGGGTTCTGGTCTCCCTGCCAGCCGCTACGGTGCGTCAAGCGCAACAGACGTTGAGCATCGCGATTGTGGTGCTGCTCTTCCCCCCGATTTTAGGCATCCAGGCATCGCCATTGGAATGGCAGGCGCGTTTGCTTGAGTTATTTACAGGCATGGATACAACTCACCTTATTGTGCTGGCGGTGATGGTTTTGGCCCTGCTCAGTGCTGGGTTGCTGATTGCGGCGATGGGTAGATTTCGACGAGCGCGGTTGATTTTGCAATGACATGGTGTTGTGGCTTCTCAACGCGTGTCTGGTGTATTCTTCAAACGCCGTGGGCTAACCCGCTCATGCAGCCAACGGTGTCTCATTGCGCTCCGAACGACAGCAGAAGCGCTAACAATTAGACGCTCAAGATTCCCAGTCCGTTTTCGAGGTGAGAGGATGATCAACAGAATATGGCATGGATGGACGACCCCAGCGAATGCTGATGCCTACGAGGAGTTACTCAAAAAAGAAATCTTCGTGGGGATCCAAGATCGTCAAATCCTCGGCTACCGCGGCATTCAACTTCTCAGGCGAGACGCTCGTGATGAAGTCGAGTTTATTACGGTCATGAGGTTCGATACATTGGATGCGGTGCGAAACTTCGCTGGCGAGGACTATGAAGTTGCGGTTGTTCCGCCGCAAGCGCGGTCATTGCTTGTTCGCTTTGACAAACGTTCGCAGCACTATGAAATTCGCCATGAGTCACAATCCTAAAGGGACGATTAAAAACTCTCTGTGCCAGAGCTGGGACTCGGCGTCAAGAGTAAGGAACAATCGGGATTAGGCTTCCTTGAAAAGTATGTTGAAAAAACGATCACCGGCTGCTAAGCTCGCGATCTCCAGCCGCACCGAGGCGGTCGCCTTCGCAGTTCAACACAACCTGGTCGACTGACTAGGTAAATAACTCCCTCATCGACCCATATCGAATCTCCCGCGATGTCCAATGTTTTCATGGATGCTTAGATTTATCCTTTGTGCAAATACATTTCAGACATTTGATAAAGGTTTCTATACAGATATTTATAAAAGGAGGCAGTGGAAATGGCTAGAAATACTTTGATCGGCTGGACGGGATTCGCGCTGTTTGTATTAGCGCTGGTAATCATGTTGGCTTCGGTCCTCGTATTGCCGATTTTGAATCTCGAATTCGTCAATCCCGAGGCAGGATTAATAGCATCGGGTGGTTGCGCATTGATTGCCACCGTTCTGGGTTTTCTGGCTTTCCGAACAACTCAAGGCAAAATCGCTTTGATAGGGGGGCTTCTGTTGGTGCTCCTCGTCACCTTCGTTACACCTATATCGGTTAGCTAGGCTGGAGAACATTCACCTCCACAAGTTGCTCCTGGTTTTGAAGAATCAGATCCAACTCAGGTTCAAGAATGTCTTGATCGAGGGGGTAAATGGGAAGTTCTGGGATTTAGTGGTCCCGGATGCAATCTCCCGACCGAAGATGGCTGTAAAACCTGTTCGGGTTCGGCAGATTGTGAATCCCTTTGTATGGCCGATGACGAAACGCTCTACAGTGAAGACGCGATGGGATTTCTACAACCCAATCATGAGATCATCGAGCAACGCAACGCGGAAAACGATCAGCTCAGTGGTGTATGCTCGGCCTGGCAAAGCAACTTTGGCTGCCACGTCGTGCTTGAAAATGGCAAGTACTTTGTAATATGCATTGATTGAAAGGACCAGGCTCCCCCTTCAAATGGTACTTGGAAACGGAGGACGGGGTAGCTACGTCTAATCCACATTGCAGCGAAGAACGCAGGAGGAAGATTAAAATGAAAAACAGAAAATCGCTAAGTGTAGTGCTGCTGATCGCGCTAGCATTGACCATCGTAGGATGCTCCGTAAGTCCGGGAAACTCGGCCTTAGAAGCATCTTCGAGCTCGGCTGCCACGATCACCGTCACCGGATTCGGCCAAGCCCGGGGAAATCCCGACCGGGCCACAGTCAGCGTAGGCGTGATTTTTGCAGACGAAGATATTACCCGCGCCGTTGAGGAGTCCAACGAAATCATCGCCCGCATCACCAATGCGGTCATGGGGTTAGGGGTCGAGGAAGCTGACATCCAAACCACCAACTTCAGTATTTGGGCCGAGGAACAATGGAATCGGGAAACGGGTCTGCGGATAGAAGAGAAGCTCTACCGGGTTGACAGCACAATCCAGATCAATGTGAATGATACCGAAAAGATCGGAAGAATCCTTGAGGCCTCCATTACCAACGGGGCGAACAATGTTTATGGTCTGAGTTTCGGCATCCAGGATCCGAGCGACCTGGCGGCGGACGCCCGCGTTAGAGCCCTCGATGATGCACGGCAACGCGCCGAACAAATCGCCCAGGAATTGGGTGTGACCTTGGGTGAGGTGCAGCGTGCAGTAGAGACTTCTGGCGCCTCAGTGATGCCGTTCTTCGAATCAGGCGGCTATGACCTGGAGGGACGCGGGGCTCTACCACCGATTAGCGAGGGATCGATGACCGTGACCGTCTCGATGGAGGTCACGTTTAACATTAGCCGCTAATGGGCTCCAAGCAGGCGGTGGTCTAGATTTACGTGAAGGTCACTATGGATCTTCGAGATTGTTTGGGCTCTAGTTGTCACTCGGCGTTACTCGCCAAAGACGCTTTCACAGTTGGCGAAACACCCCGTGTGAAGAGGACCCTGCCACATCTCCTGTATCGAGGGAAAACCGTAATGTCGAATTATAATAACACTTCTAATTTTCACTTCATAGAAGAACATGAAGAATAAGGAGAACAGAATGTTAAATTCAAGGAACCTGAAATCCCTCATCTGGCTTTTGGCAATCTCAGGATTTCTCTTTGCAGCTTGTTCAACCGCTTCAACCCCGCCAGGTCCAGACATGGCCGCTGGCGTATACATACAATCGGGCTACGAATTTTACCGCTGGGAGGAGGGCTTGACCTTGATGATTTGGTTTGATGGAGCGAGCTCTTCAGCGTGTAGCAGCTCAAGCTCCACAAGCGATCCAACATTCGTGCTTCGATGCCATGCTGTATCCAGAAGTGATATCCGCTTCGATTGGTACCTAGAAACAGAGGACGGGGTAAAGGCTGATTTCCTCATTGATGGCAAACCATTCGATCTGGATGACGGCAAGCTGTTTCTGATCACAACCTCAACTGGCGAGACTGAGGTTATGCAAAAAGAGCGCGATCTTTCCGGCGTTCGTCCTGATGCTGACAGCATCACAGAATTCGGTCTGAACGATCCTGACATTCAAGAGTTCATCCATGTCTCGTCCGAGACAGAGCTCGCCATTCGAACTTTGACGACATTCTTTTCTCACCTTCACGCAGGTGATTATGAACAAGCTGCGGCATTGTTTGGGGGCTCGTACGACATCATGATCGATCACAACCCAGAGGTCAATCCAGACGATCACGCAGCGCTGTTTCGTAATGCGTGCAGGATCAATGGGGCTCAATGCCTTGAAATTGGGAGCGTGGTCTTAGAAGGACGACCTGCTCCCACGGAGTTTAAATTTGCCGTTGAGTTCACAAATGATGATGGATCCTTATTTGTATTAGGTCCTTGCTGTGGAGCGACCGAAGCCGATCAGCCGCCCCAAAGCGTTTTCTTCTATACGGTGGTTAAATCAACTGCAGACGAATATGTCGTCTTAGAAATGCCGGTCTATACACCTTAGCTGATCATAAGCTTTGCATAATTAGCATAAAGGGAACGTTTTAATGAAAGTTATGAGTCGCAAGACCCTTATCGCTTTCGTGCTTGGTATGCTGACCTTCGCCGTTGGTGCTGTGCTGTATACGGTGTTCCTGAACATGAGAAGACCTCAACCCGTAATAACCATCGAAAACCGAGGGCAGATATGTTTTCGGATAGACGATGATGGTGACATGATCGCTTCTGTCTCGCCTGAGGGGTGTTACTCGACCAGCTGTACACGCCAGGTCCAGAAGGTTGGGAAAGCCATTATCGACAGACAGGACTTCGAAATATGGGTTGAGACAAGTTTCGTTCTCGCTGAGACTTCGCGCTTCCCCCTCCCGTGCATAGATAACTGTTCGGGGGGAGGTACGATCGATTTCAATCTGGGTATGTTAGACGTAGGCGATTATTCCGTTTGGCTAGGGGACGAGAATTTCGGGCAGCTCATGGTATTCTCTGGAAGACCTACACCGCAGCAATGCCTTCCAGAATAGGTTGCCGAATGTGTGATCCGTAGAGAGTTGCGTACCGATAAAAGGGTGGTAATATGCGTGTTCTCGGCATTGTGACTTGCAGCGTATTTTTGGTTGGAAAGTAAGTCTCACCTCCAAGAGTGTTAGGCAAGAACTGAGGATGTCTTACCGCAAACAAGAGAGGGGTGGAATACGCTGCGGCTGAGTTTCAAGTGGATCAACTCACAGCTGCTCCACAGTGATTAACCTCTCACATCAAGATAACCTGGTCAAATGAAAAGTCTCAAAACCCCCGCATTGTCCCATCTGATATCTCCCCCGGTGTCCGATGTGTGAACGGATACTTTTATTTATCCTGATCTTAGAGAAACTTTAAAAGGATCCCCTATGAGAATCCTAGTTGCAGATCAACGATCAAAGATCCGATCAGCGCTGAGATTGCTTCTGGAACAAGAGCCCAACCAGAGGGTCGTCGGTGAAGCTGCTAACTTAGACTCCCTGATGACCATGGTAAGCGAGAATCGTCCCGATCTCGTGCTGCTCGAATGGGAGTTGACAAAAAGGCGATCAGATGAAGTCCTATTGGCTTTGAGAAAGCTTATACCGGGGATTAAAGTGGTCGCATTGAGCGGAAATCCTGAGGTAAACTCAGTAGCTCTAGAAGCTGGTGCCGATGCTTTCGTTTGCAAGTGCGATCCACCAGACAGCTTGCTGGCAGCCGTGAGCGCCAGCAGATAATCATGAAGGAAATTAGAGATGAATAACAGATTATCAACATTTGCACTTGTGTTCCTTTTGAGCGCATTAATCCTCAGTGGATGCAAGGCGACCGCGACCGAACAACCCCAGCAGTGGATTACGTATATTAATCAGAAATATGGATACAAACTAAACTACCCGCCGGACTGCACCTTTGGAGCCCTGCCGGCGAACTGTAAAGAGAAGCAGCCGGAAGAAAGACCACAGGAGTGCCTGTGCTTCATAAATGGCGAAAATCCGGATGAGGCTTTCCTGCAGACGTCCTGGGAGAGGGCGATCAACTAACCCTTGCAGGTTTTACGGTCTCCCATTACGACACGCCCGTATATAACCCACCTCCTGGGACGGATCTTGTTGGGTGGATCAAAGATAACTTCTCCGAGATGTTCGATGACATCCCCGATGAAACAAATATGGAGATAGACGGAATCCCAGCTGTGCGCATTTATAGCCCTCAATCACCCATGGCTCCCTCTTATGAGGAAATCTACTTCATCAAGGACAACATCCTTTTGCGCATCAATATGCTAGATGTTGATAATGAGGACAATAGAGAGTTCTACGACTTCGTTCTCCAGTCATTTAGCTTTGAGGAGTAATGCTAACAAGCGCAGGCTAAAGCCTGCGACTACGGGTTTATTTCGTATCTGAGGGATATTCAATAGCCACCTCCCCGCGAGCATTAAGCTCGCGGGGAGGTCTTATGACAGCTTGCAGCTACCGAATCCCTCTCCCCGGTGATAGAGGCCGATGAAGTGATCATGCATTCACCCAAATCATTTGGGGAAGACCCTCTGAACAATACATACCGTTGAATGAAAAGCGAAATCTCCCCGAAATCTGTTGCCTAAGAAGGGGAAAAATCATTGTAAACTATGCGCAAGTGGTTAGACCTCTTACCATGACCAAGGAAAACCGTTGGGGCGCGGTGCCCAAGCCAGCTGAGCTGACCGAAACACGCCTTATCGAGGCCATCCTCGATGGCCATTTCCCGATCGGATCCAACCTGCCCGCTGAACGTGAGCTCGCGGCGCAGCTCGGGGTCACCCGACCCACATTGCGCGAGGCCTTGCAGCGCCTGGCACGTGACGGCTGGATCGAAATTCGCCACGGACGTCACACCCGAATCCGGAATTATTGGCAGGAGGGAAACCTCGGTGTACTCGCAACCATCGCGCGCCATAAGAACCACATCCCACCCAATTTCGTACCCCATCTGCTCGAGGTACGCATTTCATTGGCCCCCTCCTACGCTCGCGCAGCCGTAGAGCAGAAACCAAAACACGTGGCGGAGCTCTTGACAGACTACACCAAACTCGACGATACCCCACAGGTTTTCGCCGTCGCCGATTGGGAGCTCCACCGCCACCTGACGATCGACTCCGGCAATCCTGTCTTCACCCTGATCCTCAATGGCTTCAGCGATCTCTACCGAAGCATGGCCTTGATTTACTTCTCCCTCTCGGAAGCCCGAGCCCGTTCGCGTGTCTTCTACCAAGACCTGCGAGACGCCGCCCTGACAAATGATCCCCACGTGGCCGAAAGTGTCACACGGCAGATGATGATCGAGAGCCTCGACCTATGGCAGGCTGCCGTCGAGGATCAAGGCGGAGGCGAGCCATGAGACGTTGGAACGGTTGGGGAGACGATGCCAAGATCTACCCGCTTTCCGAATCGGCCGCAGGATATCTTGGGCGGATCCTCGGAGAAGCCGATCCAATCCCTGATGCCTCCTTTGAACAGGTTCTCTCCACCGTTCCCGCCAGCCGTCTCTCTCCCCATCGACTAATCAACACCAACGCCGCGGAACGACTCCTCCACGCTCGTGGACAAAGCTTACCCGATTGGATCGCGCTCCGCTCAGGCCAGATCGATGTCTACCCCGACGGTGTCGCCTATCCAACCAACGACGAAGAGGTTCGATCTCTCCTGAAGTACGCAGGGGAAACCGACACGCGTCTGATCCCCTATGGTGGTGGCACGAGCGTTGTGGGGCACATCAACCCTCTACTCGGTGACCAACAGACACTGACCGTCGATATGAGTCGTCTTAACAAGCTCCTCCACCTCGACGAGACCGACCAAACAGCAACTTTTGAGGCCGGCGTAACCGGGCCAAGCCTGGAGGAAGAGCTACGCAGACACGGCTACATCTTGGGCCACTTCCCACAATCCTGGGAGTTCTCCACCTTGGGAGGCTGGATCGCCACGCGCTCAAGCGGACAGCAGTCCTACTATTACGGCCGGGTTGAGGATTTCTTCGCCGGTGGACACCTCGAAACGCCCGTCGGACCATTCGATCTGCCACCCTTCCCAGCCAGCGCCGCTGGACCTGATCTGAGAGAGATGATCCTCGGTTCTGAGGGCCGCTTAGGTATCATCACCCGCGCGATTGTCCGCGTCCGATCAACCCCAGAGGTGGAACGGTTCTACGCAGCATTCTTTCAGGATTGGGAGACCGGTGTAAAAGCCGTACGAGCGGTCGCTCAATCGGACCTGCCACTCTCTATGCTGCGCCTAAGCAATCCACTAGAGACCGAGACCACCTTGATTATGGCGGGTCGCGAGAGATTGGTTTCATGGGCTGTGCGCGGGCTGCGTATGCTCGGGTATGGTGATGAGCCCTGTATGCTGATCTATGGGCTCACGGGCTACCGAGGGATCTTAGCCATAACAAGGTGGCGTACTGCAGCCCTCCTTCGGTCTCACGGGGGGCTGTTGGTCGGGAAGACCATTGGGGAGATGTGGCGCAAATCTCGTTTCTCCACCCCTTACTTGCGCAACACCCTGTGGGAGCGGGGCTACGCTGTTGACACGCTAGAGACGGCTGTTCCCTGGGCAAATGTATTGGCCACAGCCGAAGCCATTACCTCCACTCTTCGGGATGGTCTCACAGACCAAGAAGAGCGTGTGCTAGCCTTCGCTCATCTCTCACATATCTATCGAGATGGTGCGAGCATATACGCAACCTTCATCTTCCGCCGGGCGAAAGATCCAACGGAAACACTACACCGCTGGCAGAAACTTAAAAATGCGACCAGCGAGGCCATCGTCGCCCACGGGGGAACCATCAGCCACCAACACGGCGTTGGTACAGACCACGCCCCATATCTCGCCGTCGAGAAAGGCAAGGTGGGGATGTCCATGCTGGAGGCCGTTCAGCGAAAGCTTGACCCGCAGGGATTGCTCAACCCCGGAAAGCTGCTGTGATAAGGTGTTGATTAACTCGCTACCTGCTGGGATCAAGATTGCGGTAAAAGTATTTTGGAATGCCGAAGCTCTGCTTGTGGACTCCAAATATGTTCCAAACAGTGCAATTGATTTGAGGTAAGTCATGTGGCAAAGAGGATGGCGCGAGTTAGCATGGTCTCAACTTGAGAAGCCTGACTCCCCATGGGATCTGATCATCATCGGCGGCGGGATCACGGGGGCTGGGATCTTGCGCGAGGCGGTCCGCGCCGGATTAAAGGCGCTACTCGTTGAAGCCAGGGACTTCGCCTCCGGCACCTCAGGTCGTTCCTCGAAATTGGTCCACGGAGGCTTTCGCTACCTTCGCAATCTACAAATCCGGCTCACATACGAGTCAGTGCGCGAACGTGAACATCTTCTAAAGCAGGGCAGGGGGCTGGTCAGTCCATTGGGCTTCCTGATGGCTAATTTCGTCAACGATCGAATCCCTGCTCAAGTACTCGGCCTCGGCTTGATCCTCTACGACTTATTGGCATTTAGATGGGGTACCAGTCACTATGACCCGGACGACTTACGCAATTTATGCCCTCCACTCACCTCTGAAGAATTGATCGGCGGTTACCGCTACATTGATGCACTGACTGACGATGCCCGTTTGGTCTTGCGAGTGATCCGCGAGGCCGTACGCGAGGGGGGCACGGCACTGAATTATGCCCGAGTCGAGAATCTGCTGATGCGTTCCACAGGACTGGTGGAGGGTGTCCTGCTGCGTGATCAGACCTCAGAGAGCGAAAGGCGCACAATCGAGATCCGCGCGCCAGTCGTGATCAACGCCACGGGTGCCTGGGCTGATGATCTGCGCGCTAATGTAGGAGGCAGGCCACGTCTACGCAAATTGAGCGGTGGACATCTGATCTTTCCCTTCAATAGGCTACCTCTTCCGCGTGCTGTCAGTTTCTTCCATCCCGACGACGGGCGGCCGGTCTTTGGATTCCCCTGGGAGGGGATTGTGATCTTCGGTACCACCGATATTGATCACGGTCCGGTCCCCCACCCAGAGCCGGCGATAAGTCAAGCAGAAGTTGAGTACCTCATGGCCGCGGTCAGATACGCCTTCCCGAATTCTGCCCTCACTCTCGACGACGTTCAATCCACCTGGGTCGGTGTGCGCGCGGTTGTGGGCACTGGAATAGCTGACCCATCCAAGGAATCGCGCGAGTCCGTCATTTGGGACGAAAAGGGACTCTTGACCGTCACGGGGGGCAAGCTCACCACCTTCCGTCTGATGGCCCACGATGCGCTACGAGCCATACGCCGTCGGCTCCCAGGTCGCCCGTCCTTTGATCGTCGGCTGCGCATGCTTGATAAACCACCGGCGGAGTCTTCCCTCTATGCCGACCTCGCACCTACTGACCGATTGCGACTCGTCGGTCGTCACGGTGCCGATGCACCCGCTATCCTCGCCGCAAGTGACCCTGGCGAGTTAGCGCCCATTGGAGAGAGCCCAGCGCTGTGGGCGGAGTTACGTTGGGCCGCCCAGGCAGAGGGCGTGGTTCACCTAGACGATCTGCTGCTCCGACGGGTACGACTTGGGCTACTTCTCCCCGGAGGGGGGCTATCCTTGCTGGAGCAGATTCGCGAAATCGTACAGGCTGAGCTCGGATGGGACGATGTGCGCTGGGCGCACGAAGCAGAAGCCTACACTCAACTTTGGAATAGTTGCTATCGCTATCCCCCATCCAAATCCCGTTGACCATTACCCTCGCTACATCGTGTGAAATTAGGGCGAGAAACAGAAACCCGCATAAACCGTACGCGACCTAATTTTCACCACTTTAACAGGCCAACATAAATATTCGGATATCACCTATATACTTTTTTTACATCCTTTCCACGGAAAACCGATATGATTTCGGTGGAAAACTAAGCCGGGGATCACCTGCCCCCTTGACCAGGGAAAAAACTCGCCGCCCAGCATGCTCGAACCTCACCATCTGTCCGATGATCTCCAAGAGCGATGGAAGTACGCTGTTCGTAGATGAGTTGGGAGATACGGCATGGTTGGGGAAAGCGATTTTCGTACTTGCTCGTCTGATAGGCATCCTTGGCTTTACAAGCACGACCAAACTACATGATGGAGAATTATGAGATGGAACTTCTTCGAATGGATTTCCTCATTCTCACTCTCAACGCCATCCTGATCGCGTTGATCCTCACAGCTCCACTTCTTGTTGGGCTGTTGATCATTCGTTTGTTACGTAAAGGGATTTCTGATGACAGGAAGGCCTTTGAAGACGAGATCCGATCGAAACTAGGCGAGATTGAAGAATCACATGCTGAGCTTATGGTGGAACTTACCAAGCTAAGGTAATGTCCGAATCACAACGCAGGTATTCCGCAGTTTGAGGGACACCTGCAACAACTACATTTTGCGACTAAGACCGCAGGAGGAAGATTAAATGAAGACAAATAGAAAGTCCGTTAGTTTTGTGTTGCTGATCGCGCTGGTATTGACCATCGTCGGGTGTTCCACAACCCCTGGTAACACCGTATCAGAAGCATCTTCGAACACTGTTGACACGATCACCGTCACCGGATTCGGTAAGGCTCGAGGAAATCCCGACCGGGCAACCGTCAACGTAGGTGTGAATATCACAAACGAAGATATCACCCGTGCAGTGGAAGAATCCAACCAAATCATTGCCCGCATCACCGATGCAGTTATGGCCTTGGGAGTTGAAGAAGCCGACATCCAGACCACCAACTTTAGCATCTGGGCCGAAGATCAATGGGATCCAGAAACCGGCTTACGGAAGGAAGAGAAGCTCTACCGAGTCGACAGCCAAATCCAGATCATTGTGAATGACATCGATAAGATTGGAAAAATCCTCGAGAGTTCCATCACTAGCGGGGCGAACAATATTTATGGTTTGAGTTTTGGCATGCAGGATTCGAGCGACCTTGCGGCCGAAGCCCGCGTTCTGGCCCTCGATAATGCACGGCAACGTGCCGAGCAAATCGCACAGGAATTGGGTGTGACGCTGGGCGAGGTACAGCGTGCAGTAGAAATATCGGGTGGGTGGGTGCAGCCGTTCTTCGAAACTGCCGGGGTAGGCATCGGTGGTGGCGGCGGTGAGCCGCCGATCAGCGAGGGGTCGATGGCTGTGACGGTCTCGATAGATGTCACGTTCAAAATCAGCCGCTAATGAGGTTCAAGTAAGCGGCCATCACCCAAGCACTTATCCAAACTGAAGACTGACCCTATCGACAAGCCGGGCTTGAAAGCCCGGTTTGTCATTCGAAATAGCATAGACGGACTTAGGTGCAATGTTCCATAGCGAGTTACATGATAAGCTTGTCGAACGGACGTCCTTACATTTTCGAGTGTCAGTCTGAACCAACAGTTTCAAAAACCCGCCCTTCAAGCCCAACCCCTAAAGCGATGATACAATTCCCCCACCTTGTCAGGAGGAATGGATGAGACTGAAGCGGATCTTGGGGGTCTTCATCGTGATCGCGCCATTTACCCTGGTCGGGACTGCGTGCGTCAATCTCATTTCATCTCCCACTGCCACTCCCGTACCATCTACCGAGACCTCCCCAGCGACTACGCCCACCCCCGCTTCGATCCTCACCCCTCAACCTCAGGACACACCTCTTGCGACAGAGGTCATCATTTGTGAGTTGGACTCCGATACGCTCTCTGAGATGGATGAAATCGAGGGCCAAGTGAGGATCTTGAGGGGTCTTCAACAAACACATCCCGTCGATCGTGAATTTCTCACACAGGTTCAACTGCGCCAACGCGTGATGGATGACTTCCTCGCTGATATCACCCAAGAGGAAGCCTTCAACGATGCTCGTGTACTTTCCCTGCTCGGTTTACTAGAGCCCGATTTCGATCTCTGGAATTTCAATGCCGACTTGTTGACCGAACAAGTGGCAGGATTTTATGACGACGAAATCGAAGAGATGGCTGTAATCTGCGGAGCTGATTTCGGCGGTCCCGAGCGTATAACCTTCGCCCACGAATATACCCATGCCCTTCAGGATCAGACCTATGATCTCGAGGATGGCCTGGGGTATAACGATGATCTTTGCGAGGCCGATAGCGAACGCTGCGCGGCAATCCAAGCCTTGATCGAGGGCGATGCGTATCTACTTGAAGAACAATGGCTGCGCACCTATTCCACCCAGGAGGACTTGGCTGATCTGTTGGAGTTCATCGCCAGCTTCGAGAGCCCGGTATTCGATTCGGCCCCTGAGTACTTACGCCAAGGGTTGCTCTTCGCCCCTCTGGCTGGTCTCGATTTTGTAAGGACACTTTACTTAGACGGGGGCTGGGCGGCGATCGACGCCGCATATCTCAACCCCCCTCTCTCCACCGAGCAGATCCTTCACCCCGAGCGCTATCCCGTTGATGCCCCAATTTGGCTCGAGGTACCCGATCTGAGCGGAGCACTAGGTAATGAATGGCGAGAAATCGACCGCGGCGTGCTTGGGGAATGGGACATCCAGGCAACCCTGAACGAGTTTCTCCCTAAGGCCACCGCCGTCGATGCAGCCGAGGGTTGGGGGGGAGATTATTACCTGGCTTTCTACAACGAAGATCAAGACATCGACGCATTGGTCTTTGTATCGCAGTGGGACACGATGCCTGACCTTCACGAATTCGATGCCGCCTTCCGGGATTATGGGGATGCGCGATTCGGCGCCCGGGTAATCTCCTCCTCCTATGAAGCCTCGTGGCATGGAGAGGCTGTCTACGTCATCTTCGAACGACGCTCCAACCAGGCTCTCTGGATACTAGCTCCAGATGTGGAGACGGGTCAAGCTCTACGCCAGGCAATAACCTTTCCGGCCCCTCAGCAGTGAACCCACCATTCGACCCCGATCGCGTTGAGGCGATTTGCTTCGATATCGACGGCACCCTGGCCGACACCGATGACGCCTATGTTCAGCGCCTCACCCGCGCCCTGTATCCTCTGAGTTTCCTGACGAGCGAGGAGACCCGACAGCAGCTTGCACGCCAATTGGTGATGACCGCCGAGACGCCCGCCAATGCGATCACTACCCTGCTGGACCGGCTTTCTCTTGATCAAACCTTGGGACCTGTGCTCAACACATTACATCGGTTGCGAGGTGAAAAAGAGCTCCACGATATCATGGTCATCCCTGGCGTCCGAATGATGCTCGAAGCCCTCGCGTCGCATTACCCACTGGCTATCGTGACCGCGCGCGAAGAGCGATCCACCGAGAATTTTTTGCGCGTGACCAAGATGAGGCCTCTTTTCCGCTGCGTGGCTACCGCACGAACCTGCCGTCGGGCTAAGCCCCATCCCGCCCCCATACGCTGGGCGGCAGCACAGATGGAAGTCTCGCTTCAAGCTTGCGTCATGGTAGGAGATACCACCGTCGACATACGCGCCGGTGTTTCTGCAGGAGCGCAAACGGTGGGCGTACTATGCGGTTTTGGACAACGTCATGAACTCGAACGCGCTGGGGCGAACTTGATCCTGGAGAGCACTGCTCAACTTAAGGAGGTTCAGTTGCGTGGGTTGTAAAGGATCAGGGATTAGGCAGGCACTTAGGCACAACGGCACCCTAGCAGCATTATCCTAACTCTCAAAGACCCAGGTGCTAAGCGCCATGGCGCCCAAGTGCCCAATATCTTAAGCGTAAAGATCGGATCGGAAATTAGTCTTCGAATTCCTCGTCCTCATCGTAAATGTCTTCGTCGATATCGTAGACCCAATCAAGCTCAATGGGAGAAAGGCCAATAACTTTCAGGTATGCTCCACAAGTGGAGCATGTAACCTTTTGTCCCACCTGTGCTTCATTCAAAAAATTAATATCAGAATCACATTCAGGGCAAAATCCAACAGCCATCATTCACCTCTTGGCATCGTGGCTAGCTTCAGGATGATAATTTAAGGCTGTTGAAAAATCATAAAGTAATTGTCTCAATCGTGTTGAAAAAATGTACCCCGTTTATTCATTGAAAAATAGAAACCTTGAAGACAATCCCAAGCAATCAGCAGCTTCGTGCAGCTCTCCCGGTGCAAGGTGTGGTATGCCCAAACACAAACCTCTTGCTCGCTCAGGAATGGAAGCGATCTGCTTCGCTTGCATTCCCACCAGAGCACGATTGAAGTATCCTTAAGCTAACTTATGGCAACTCAATACGTACCTAAAGGTGATCGTGATGCAAGTTATGGTCATTGCTTCTGACCAAAACGAGAAAGAGATTATTACCTTCATTCTCAGGAAAGCCGGGTTGGCAGTGGCATCTAGTTCTGACCACCAGCGGGTGCTCAAAAACTGGTCCGAGCATCCAGCAGACCTGATGGTGGTCGCGTCGTTAGAAGATCAGTCACCTATCAGAATTGTAGAAGAAGTTCGTGCCGTCACACAGATCCCACTGCTCATGATCGTTGACCTGATAAGTGAAAAGAACCGCTGCAATTTGCTACAAAACGGTACAGATGTTGTTCTTGACCGACCCATATCGGCTGCGGTTCTAACTGCACAAACCCAGGCGTTGTTGCGGCGGTCCGCAGCCATCCCTAGCTTTGTTTTGCCCACCCTTGCCTTGCATGAAATTATCTTGGACCCCTCCGATCGAACCGTCACCGTATCTGGAAAAGATACACGTCGGCTGACGCAACTAGAATTCCGTTTGTTGTATACCCTGATGACAAATCGTGGTCAGGTAGTCCCTTTCGATGTCCTGGTTGAGCGTGTCTGGGGTTATACAGGTGGGGGCAACCGAGATTTGGTCCGAGGTTTGGTCAGCCGACTCAGGCGTAAGATCGAACCTGATCCCGAACATGGCCACTTCCTTGAGACCATCCCCGGCGTTGGCTATCGCTTTGTTGTAGATGAAATATGATCAAGGTTTTTCCACTAAGATCAAAATCCACTCATTGGATACCGGACAAGCCACAAATGTCCTTCTTTCCATAAGCGTCCTATTAAAATTCTCTTAACCACCGACGTACACGGCCCACACATCCTCAAAACGCCCCGTAACTCACCCTCCGATTTCAGACAGCTTTTATACAGAATCTAAACAATTTTTCCAAACCAATCCAATAGAGTCTTACCTGCAAGGATGGACTTTTGGGAGATGTCCCATGTTGACGAGCTTATGTCCTGAGTGCGATGCTGCTGTTCACTTCACCTCCTTGCCCGATCTTGGGTGTCGGGTAACGTGTCTGAATTGTCACTCCATGCTTGTCGTAATTAACTCTCATCCGATCGAGTTGGATTGGGCTTTTGTAGAACCTATTGACACATCCAACCCAGGGGATGAACGGGGGACTATTTTACGGAGACGATAACATGGCACACAAATACATCTACATAACACCACAAGGGCTCAAGAAACTTGAGGACGAACTGGAACTTCTTCGATCAGTGAAGCGTCATGAAGTAGCTCAACATCTTCATGAAGCGATAGAGGAGGGCGGTGAACTCGAGGAGAATGCCGCCTATGAAGTAGCGAAAACCGAACAGGCTTTCTTGGAGGGTCGGATCAGGGAAATCGAAGAAAAATTGGGTCTAGCCATATTGATCGAACCAGGTACCTCCACTGATGAAGCCCAGATTGGGAGCACAGTTATTGTTCAAGAAAATGGTGGACATCCTGAAGTCTATACCATTGTTGGTGCTTCCGAAGCTAACCCCAAAGAGGGATTGATCTCTTATCAATCGCCACTTGGTCAGGCTTTGCTCAACAAACATGAAGGAGAAGAAGTGCTTGTAAAAGCACCCGCTGGTGAATTGCGCTTCCGTATCATAAAGGTGAACTGAAAACATAGCCCCCTGTAACAAGATCGTATGCCTTAGAAGCTACACATCCTTTCCACTGTTATTGTATGATTTAGCTTGATGTAACATCCCCGGCATGGAGGCTCAACATGGCCAAAGGCTATTGCCCCGAATGTGATGTCACCATCAATCTCGGTAAGTCACCGCGCAAGGGGCAACGCATCACCTGTTTCAAGTGCGGGTCACAACTGAAGGTCATTGGACTGTCCCCCATTGAATTAGATTGGGCATACGATGACGACCCCGGCGTCGGAATACACGATGATTTTGATCAAGATCTTTCAGAGTAGTGATCCATTTCCTCGCCTCATAAAACCGCCACATCATCTAGCTGATATCATCGTGAGGTATATCCCAGAACCAATAGCTGTTTCTTTCGGGCAAATCACATTTTCCCATCAGAATTCAAATGGTTGACGCTCTTCAATGGTGACATCACGCTGCCTGCGGTTCTGTCCGTCAGGGGAACCATCGATTCACATTCCTCAACCTTCACCTCCGCCTCGGCGATAAATTCCCCCAAGCGCTCCGCCTTGGTTAAGATCGCGTCGCGTAGGCTCTTTCCGATCTCCTGGAAAAGGAATATCTTTATGAGAGGCTCTTTCCCGGCTGCGAAATCCCACACTCCTATCACCCTTCCATCAACCAGGATGGTCGACGTGACGTTCCCCGATCGATCAAACACCAGATCGTAATGCTCCTGTTCAAGATATCTCTCACGCTCTTTATACCCCATGAGGTAGGGATCGAGACTTGGTAAAAGGTTGATCGCAGGTTCACGAGGCAGCTTGATCGCCTCCGCCCGTTCTCTATCTGACTGGAGCATGCTGAATCTTTCTCCAATCTCAGGTATCGCAACCTCCACAAATTGGTCGTTGAGCTCCTGCAATACCCGCCGCACGTTCATCTTACCAAGACCCGTCCACCAAGCTATATCGACCTCGGTCGCTGGCCCAAAGGAAGCAAGGTAAAGGCTGATTAAGGCGGTGATGGCCTCGCTCTCCTTGAGTTCTTCAAGATCAATATCAGGAAAATAATCATCGAAGACAGCGTATCGATGGGTCCTGTCTTTCCAACCTCTTACCGGCCTACCTCGTATCAACAGCCCCTGATCACACATGAAGTACAAAATGGACGAGATATCGGCATCCGTCTTAAGGGTCGTTTTGATGTCGGCTGCCGCCATTTCTCTTCCCCGCAGCAACTGCAGGATATCCCGGGAAAGCTTGTCATAGACCTCATCGGCAACACCTCGAGACGACATGAATCCCCTCGATGCCTTTAATACCTGACCAGCGGTCGCTTTCCACACGATCGGGATCCTATCTTTGGGTTGGATGTAAATCGTCTTTCTGACACAGCGCACCTTCCCGAGCGTCCGTCTGCTATACAACTCAACATCCAAATCCTCTTTCACGAACTGGGGACACCTCGCGTACAACGACAGGTAAGGAGTGGTGTTGCTTGTCGCATGGAGACCACCTACGTCTTTAACGATCTGCACGATATCTTCGCCCTTCGAGATAGGTGTAAGGTGATGTTTGCTGAGAACGAAGGAATTAACCCTCTTCAGATCCATCGCACGCCTTCATCAACTCGGACTAGACTGCAGACACTCCTGCGTGTCAATCCTCGAACACAATCATTTCACACAACCTTGCCCACAAGCAGATTGCGGATACTATGCCCGAATGTGCTAAGATTGTCAAAATGAATGGGATCTTCGCACAATTAGACGAATGAAAATGATTGAAATAAAAGAACTACAAAAAGTCGTCGATCAGACCACACAGATTGACATCCGGGAGCTAACGGTCAACACAGGAGAGATCGCAGCTCTGGTCGGTCCGATCGACAGTGGCAAGGAGATTCTACTGGAGCTCATTATCGGTCAATCTCGTCCGACAGCGGGCGAGATCCTTCTAGCAGGATTTGATCCGCATGTGGAAAGGGATCGATTCAGCCAGGAGGTCGGCGTGCTATTCGCCGAGGATAACCTCTACACTCGCATGACCGCGGGGGGAAACCTAGAATTCTATGGCCGATTGCGGCGCCTGCCCAAAACACGTGCATTGGAGGTATTACACAAAGTCGGTTTGGCAGATCATACTAATGTCAAAGTGGAGAAGCTCCCATCTAGCTTGGCGAGGCGCTTGAGTTTTGGCCGGGCCATTCTTCATGATCCAAAGGTGCTACTGTTGGTTGAGCCTTTCGCAAAGTGCGATGCCACAAGCATCTCTTTATTAAGCGCTTTAATAAGCCAACTCGCTGCGGATGGCGCGACCACACTCATTTTGGCGGAGGAACAAACGAATCTCGATCCCCTCTGCAACATGATCTACCGCCTTGAAAAGGGGCGGATCGTCGATGCTTACAGACCGGTTGAAGAACGGCGTGCAGATCTTCCATTTATGATCCCGGCTAAACAGGAGGGCAAAGTCGATTTGGTGGACCCAGTCGATATCCTGTATGTAGTTGCGCAAGACGAACGCACATATCTGCAAACTGCCAGCGATCTTCTGCCGACGCAATTTACCCTCACAGAGTTGGAAAACCGTCTTTCGCGAAGCGGCTTTTTCCGCGCCCACCGAAGCTACTTAGTGAATCTACAACATGTCAAAGAGGTGATCCCATTCACCCGCGACAGCTTCACCCTGAGGTTGAAAGACGAGGCCGGTACACAAATCCCACTCAGCAAATCGGCCGCCCGTGAGCTTCGGGAGCTACTCGGCTATTAAGATATCAGATATTAGACACCAGTAAGAAAGCTGATGACTAATAGCTGACAGCTTCACATTCATCATGTCCGAGGGAGCCGCTTTACGGCGACTGAGGAATCCCTATGATCCTCACATTCATAAGAACCATCCCAGAGATTCCTCGGCGCTTCGCGCATCGGAATGACATGGGAGGAGGTATCATTCTTAGCACCACAAAGCGCGAAACAATCTCCTCCCATCTGTTATTGAGAGCTCCGTAGGGGCGAAGCGATCCTTCAACCAAAAGATTGCTTCGTCGCACTGGCGTGCTCCTCGCAATGACAGATTGAGGGAAGGCATCTCGGAATGACACCAAGATTTACCCTAATCTGCACTCTTTTATAGTTGGGGTGGTGCCGGCATTCTCGTCCGGCGCTTGTCAATTAAGCCCAATTTGAGCCCGCAAAACGCCTAAAATAGCAGGGGGTTCACCCTCAATTTTCCGCCATTCACCATCACCATCGGCCGTTCGCCGGTTTTTTATTGCAAGGTCATTTCCTTTTTTATATGCTGTGACCAGAATTTCGATCGGAAATTAGACGCAGAACGGGGCACAAGCCCCTCCAACTTGAAAAGGAGAAATACAATGTCACTAGAAACAACCGCACCTAAGCCCAAGAATATCAGCTACACCGCCCTTGGCATGGTCATCGGCGCCGGCATCGCTCTGCTCCTCTCCGAACTCGGTCTCGAGGTTGAAATGAGTGTAGGCTTTGTCTTAGGCTTATCGATCGGCGCTGCCCTCGACAAACGCAAGAAAGAAACGCGTGCATAGATCGTAGGTTTTGGCAGATAGAAGCCCAAGCTCACTTGCTTGCCAAGTGGCATACCTAGAAAATGGAAGGAAAACAATGAAAGCGATAGAAGTTCAGAACCTGACCCGCAACTACAACGGACTGCGCGCCGTTGATGGGATCAGCTTCGATGTTGAGCTCGGTGAGATCTTCGGCTTCTTAGGCCCGAATGGTGCTGGAAAAACGACAACCATCAAAATGCTCACCGGTCAGCTACGTCCCACCTCTGGAATGGCTCAGGTCATGGGTTGTGACATTGTGAAGGAGCGTCAGGCGTTGAAACCACAGATCGGGGTGGTATTTGAGAATCAGAATCTCTACGAACGCTTGTCCGCTCGCGACAACTTGCGCTTCTATGCTCGGCTATATCGCGTGAAGAAAGCGCGTGTGGAGGCAGTTTTAGCGCATGTGGGTCTGGCGGATCGGGCACGTGACAAGGTTGGCACTTACTCCAATGGTATGAAGCAGCGCTTGCTGATCGCACGAGCCCTTCTCCACAAACCCAAGGTCCTTTTCCTGGATGAGCCTACCAAAGGCTTGGATCCTAACGTGGCAAGGGATATTCGCACTATCGCCAACGATTTAGCCGACCAGGGAATGACAGTCTTCTTGACCACCCACTACATGGAAGAGGCCGACCAGCTTAGTGATCGGGTGGCGATCATCGATCAAGGTCGCATCGTCGCCTTGAACACACCTGAACACCTGAAAGCGGAATATGGCGAAGACGAAAGGACAACTTTGGAAGATGTATTCGTTCAACTTTCCGGAAGGTATCTTGGGCGGGGGAGTTTAGAATAATGAGCGCGGTCATAAGAAATTTCATGGATAACCTGTATATGGCTTGGGCGATCGGGTCGAAAGACATCGTCGATGCCTTGAGGAACAAGAACACCCGCACCAACATCATCATGCTGGTGTTCATTGTGGTGTTTTTCTACTGGTCTTCGACCCCACGACCCTTTGACAAGAGGATCGATGTGGCCATCTACGATGAAGGCAATTCCAGCCTGACAGATCTACCAACCCAATTAGGGGATGGTTATAGTTTTAGGTTCTACGAGGCATCATCGCTACAAGAGATGGAACGGATGATGGGATATAAACAACTTGGGGTCGTTGTCCCGTCTGATTTTAATCAGGTCTTGGAAGCAGGTGGCGAATCCGAGTTGTCCGGCTACATCCTGTGGGTTCACCGCACAAGGGTTTCCGATTTGGAGTTGAAATACACTGAGAAGTTCAGTGAGTTGGTTGGACGGCCGGTTCGTGTCAACATTGGCGAGAACTTCGTCATCCCCCAACCCGACGTCGAAACCTCGACCGTGCAGTTCACCATTCTCTTCGCCGTCCTTTGGATGGCCGTCACTATCGTCCCCCACCTGATGATGGAGGAAAGACAAACCAGGACCATGGAAGCGCTGCTGGTCTCTCCGGCAAGCGCCGGTCAGGTGGTCATGGGCAAAGCTCTGTCAGGAGCCTTCTATATCCTCTTGAGTGGCGGGTTGTTCTTCGCCCTCAACTGGGCATATGTCACCCATTGGGGTTTGGCGCTCCTAGCGTTCCTTTGCACCGCACTGTTTTCCATCGGCATTGCATTGCTGCTGGGTGTTTTTGTCAGAAACCCGAAACAGATGACGCTTTGGATGTTTCCCATCATTATTGTCCTGCTGGTTCCAGCGTTTTTTGCCTCAGAACCAAACCTCGCTGGAAATTTGAAGGCGATATTTTCCTGGCTCCCAACCACGGCCTTAGTGGAAATGACGCAATTCTCATTTTCAACCCACGCGCCGCTGTCCCAGCTCTTGACAAATCTGGCGATCGCACTGGGGAGCACAGCTGTGGTTTACGCGTTAGTGGTATGGAAGGTACGGCGGTCGGATAGGTAACCATCAACTTTCAGCTATCAGCAAGAACGCTGATGGCTGAGTGCTGATGGCTAATAGCTTGCGCAAGAGAAGGAAAGGTATCCCATGATCTCAACGGGAGAGAAAATGACCAACAGCTTGAACGTAGTCTGGTCGATCGCTTCGAAGGACATCGTTGATGCCTTGAAGAACAAGACCACGGTTTTTAATATCATCACCATGATCGGTATTGTGGTGTTCTTTTACTGGATTTCCTCCGTTCGACCCTTCGATAAGGAAATCGAGATCGTGGTCTACGATGAAGGCAATTCGAGTCTGCCAATGGAGAGGGTCCAGTTATCAGATGGCTATTCGCTGGTTCTTTATGAGGTGACCTCCATCCAACAGATGGAAAGAAACATGGGCTTCAGGGAGATGGGGTTGGTTATCCCAGCTGACTTTGAAAAAGTTTTTGCTTCGGGCGGTGAACCAATTCTCAAAGGTTCGATATTGTGGGTTCATCGTGCGAAGTCGGATGAGTTGGAATCAAAATACAGTCAGAAGCTCACCGAATGGCTCGGACAGTCCGTGCGAGTAGAGATTGGAGAAAATTACGTCATCCCCCAACCTGATATCCCAACCTGGCCTGTGCACTTTCACATTCTCTTCGCAGTATTTTTTATGGCCATCACAACCGTACCGCACTTGATGCTGGAGGAACAGCGGACCAAAACCATGGATGCACTGCTCGTCTCACCAGCAAGCGCCGGTAAAGTTGTGTTGGGCAAAGCCTTGGCTGGATTCTTCTATATCTTGTTCAGCGGCGGTTTGTTTTTCGCCCTCAATTGGGCATATGTCACCCATTGGGGCTTGGCGATCCTGGCTTTCCTATGTACTGCACTTTTCTCGATTGGGGTAGCTTTGGTACTGGGTGTGTTTATCAGAACCCCACTGCAGATGATGGTTTGGATGGCACCTATGATGTTTTTCCTGGTGATTCCAGCGTTCTTCGCCCTGGAACCTAATTTAACAGCAAATCTGAAGACCATCCTGAACTGGCTGCCAACCACAGCCTTGGTGAAAATCGTCAAGCTGTCGTTATCAAGCGAGGTACCTCTGGTCCCGCTCTTGAACAATCTGGCTATCGCGCTGGGGAGCACCGTTCTGATCTATGCGATAGTTATCTGGAAGGTGCGCCTTGCGGATAGGTAGCCATTAGCTATCAGTACTCAGCCGTCTGCACTTTTGCTGACAGCTGAAGGCTGATGGCTAATAGCTAACTCACAAGAAGGAAAATAAATCCAATGAACTCTACGGGAGAAAAACTAACCGACAGCCTGAACGTGGTTTGGTCGATCGCATGGAAAGACATCTTGGATGCGATCAGAAACAAGCTGATCCTTTCCCTCATCTTGGGCTTAGTTTTTATGCTGTCTATGCCAAGAGTGATGTCTTGGATGTTAGATCCACCATACACCGAAGTGCTCGTATATGATCCCGGCAATTCAGGTCTGGTCCTCGAGTTGGATAACAGCCCTCAGTTTCGGGTGAGTCAGACACGTTCTATTGAGGATTTGAAGAAAACGATCGGAGGTATGGGGTTCGGTCTTGGGATAGAGGTCGGCGTTGTCGTGCCCGCAGATTTCGACCAATTGCTCAATTCTGATGGGCAGCCCGAACTTGATGGCTACGTGAGCTGGGCCAACCGCGCAAAAGCCAATGAGTTTCGCGTCGACTTTGAACGACAATTTATGGATCTGTTAGGCCAGCCCGTAAAACTGAACTTTGAAGGGAACATCGCTTATCCCTCGCGTGATACGGCGCTCCTGCTGGGTATCGCAATAATTACCTCAGTGACCCTCATTCTCGTCTTCGGTATTCAGTTGGTTCCCAACTTACTGTTCGAGGAAAAACAGACCAAAACCATGGAGGCGCTCCTGGTATCTCCAGCCACCATCCGTCAGGTTGTGGTTGGTAAAGCCTTGGCTGGATTGTTCTATATGTTGGTGGTCGCCGGTGTGGTGTTTGTATTTTACTATAGCGCGGTGGTCCACTGGGGTGTCGCACTACTTGCCATGATCGGCTGTGGGGCATTTGGCGTAGCAGTAGGCTTGGTACTGGGAAGCTTCTTTGAGCGGCAACAAGAGGTGATCGGTTTGACGATGTTGCTCATCCTGATTTTTATCGGCGCCATGTTTGTCTATATGGTTAACGTCCAAGTACCGTCGTTCGTTGAAGCCATCATCCCGTGGGTACCCTCAGTGACTCTGGCAAAGATCATCTTCGCTTCTTTCTTAGAAAATGTTCAATGGACTGAGATCTTTCGGGATCTGGGCAGCGTACTGGCGTTTTCCGCCTTGCTTTATGCCCTCGTAATATGGAAAGTGCGCCGATCAGATCGATAGCCGAAGAATATCGTTACAACTAACCCCCAACCGCATTCAGCAAGGCCGGAGGTACCCAGAATTTCCCGTAGCCAAAGAGCGAAGCGAGGATAGATCCAATGAGGAGCAAGCCTCCGAACACCATCAATGCATAATCACGCCTCCGGAACTTCAGGTTCGCCAACCACGTCCGAGGTCCGATCCCAAACCCCCGTAAATCCATAGCGTCGATGATGTCTTCGCTACCGGCGATGGCGTGAATGGTCACCGGGACGATCAGCGGGGCGAGCTTTCGCACCTGTGAGAACAATCCCCCACTCAGTTTCTCGATCTCATATCCCCGTGCTCGTTGTGCATCCATGGTCAATTGGAAATCGCGCCCAAAGGTCGGGATGAACCTCATCGTCAGATCCATGGCATAGGCGATCTTGTCCGGAAGACCAAGACGCCGAAAGGTGATGCCATAATGAGCAGGGTTCAAAGAATAGGGGATGAGGATAGTCATACTGGCCATGCTGAACACCCTGACCATTTGGCTGAGCCCAAACATCGCTCGCTCAAGGGTGATATCGAGTGTAGGGCGCCACCTGAAAAGGGTGAAGGGCGCACGCAACGTGGTGATGACATGTTCTTGCTCATAAACTTCCATGCCACCACGGCCGGTGAGGAAGGTCAATACTGCAAAGAAGATGACAAATCCACCGATAAACAACCAGGCCCGTCTGCTCTCTCGCCATGTAACCCTGGATGTAAAGACGACAATGAGCGCGATGATCAGCAGGAGACCCAGGTAACGAATATCCCAGAAGAAGACGGTCGCGACGATGAAACAAGCGTAGAAAGCGATCCACGCGCTGGGATCAAACGACTGGATCAACGATTTACGTTCCTGGTAGCGCCAAGTTACCAGCATGGGTTCATCCAAATGGGTGGGAGGTGGGGGCTCCCATCCGCTGGGTGGACCCCCACCATCCCCCCGTTTAGCGTCCTATCTGTCGCTGAAGAGCGTTGTAGGCTCCGACGAGAATCGGAACCAGGATGGCAGCAAAGATCATGTTCGGCCCAGCTGCTGGTAGGAATTCACCCACGATGGCCACCGACGGTGAGAAGCCGTTGATCCAGATATCCGAGATGGCCGCGAACCCGATGCCGATGAAATTGCCCAACATGGCCCAGGTCACGGCGGCCGCAAGATCGATGTTCTCTCTGAATATCAGTCGGATGGCCACGACGATCACGAAGCCGACCACGGCCGACAATCCTGCGAAAGTGGAGATGGCCGCATCGCCGAAGATCCCCGCATCCACGTCAAAGAACATCATGTTGGCCAGTGCGGGATTGAGAATCCAGAGGAGTGTGGCAATGGCGGCTAGCGCCGCGCTCACGTAAAGTACCGCATCCATGGCTCGCTTCTTGTCGATGTAAAGAGCGATCATGCCCGAGATCATACCGACCAAGCCATTGCCGACGCTCCATTGAGGCGAGAGGCCAAACCCAGTCAAAGCATCTCCGAACATGTTGCCCACGGCGCCGGTGAAGAACCCGACCACCGGTCCAAAGGCATAACCGAAGAACATCGGGATGGAGATGGCGGGTCGCAATGATACCTGGCTCACCGAAGGGACCACGAAGACGGTGCCGTTGAACAGGTAAGAAAACACCGCGTACAAGGCAGCTCCGATGGCCATGTACACCACCTCGCGCGTGCCCAC
>JABAOF010002132.1_pt7 | contig 33706 bp, 28 predicted proteins | sample 7062171 | NCBI WGS metagenome assembly JABAOF01 (sample SAMN14538628, study PRJNA623070) | marine sediment metagenome | biome: marine biome [ENVO:00000428]; feature: marine pelagic biome [ENVO:01000023]; material: deep marine sediment [ENVO:00002113] | place: India: Gulf of Khambhat ...
TGTGTCCGATCTTCGTCTGTAAGATTCGCAATGAATTCCAATTCGGTAGCCCTGCTCTTATCCATGATTTGTAGCAGTTGATCCTTTAGTGTCATCCTGCCTCCTTTGAGTCGTTCTGCAAATTGAAACAACCCCCGCTTCGTAGAATCGGCATCCTTCCTTGGAAATGAAATCCAATCGAATTTTCACACCCATTCTACGCCCTGATTGGGATAGCGGCGAGGACAATCTCAAGCGCATCTAACTTTACATGATTTCATTGGAAAGTATTAATCCCCATGGATCTGACCATAGAAAGACACGCATTTACTTTCGTGTTACATCTTCGCAGCCACCTTGAGGATAGAACCTAAGTTTGCTAAGCATGATTTTCTATAAGTAAAACACCCTCTAAGGAGCTTCGACAGCTGACTGCGGGACTCGGATTCGAGCCTCTGACCTTCATAGTAGGAATTCGAATCCAGAAATAGGGCATAGATCCTTTGGTCGTATACATTTTCCTCGTCTTAACCTTTGGGACTACTCATCGAAGATTTGATTAGAACCCCCTCTCACCCGCCAAGCGCAACTTGACACAACTTCGAATAGGCCTCTCATGCTTCTGGATCACAATTGTCAGCGTAGGGCTAAATACAACTAAAGCTTATTCCTTAATCCTACCTTTGGGAGTTCAACCTCGCCCCCGCACGAAAATCATTTCTCTGGACAGCCAAATTTCGTTATACCACCCGGAGGGCAACTCCCGGGTATTTTTCTCTGAGTTGCTATGCTCGCGCCCTTTTTCTTTCGATTTGAATTGGCTATCGCAATTTCAACCAGAGCGGCAAGAATTACCAGGTTATACTCTGTCTGTTTAAGGATTCCCCAAGCTATTTATGCTGCCAGGACCGGCGATCTCTTTACTGACCTTTGGCGAACCATAATACGACACTGTGCCAACACCGCGTATCGCTACATCCAACTCATCGACTGCCCAGACTGTGGCGCTCCCTAAGCCTTCGAGCGTTACCCTTGCCTTTTGACTCTCCAGCTTACGGGCAGTGTAGCTGCCTGCGCCGCTAAGGGTAATCTTTTGCTCCGTAACCCGACCTGCTACCCTGATCTTGCCTGCGCCGGGCAGGTCGACGTCTAGCTGTTCGGCATCGAGTGACTCAATCATGACCTCCCCAGCCCCGCGTAGATCCAGTGTCAGGCTGTCGGTTTCGATGTTGCCCACCTTTACGCGAGCAGCGCCCGTAATCCTTAGGCCCGAAAGCCGTTTCACCGTTAGATTGTATCTAACTCGCATTCCAGTGAAACCGGCGGTGAGAACGTCACCGATCCAGTCCAGCCAATGCCGGCTGACCCTAATGACGAGCTTGCCATCAATGACTTCCGTTTTAATCCGATTCAGGATCTCCGGAGGAGCATCAATCGTCAGCGACTCTACGTCACCTTGCTGGATGATTAACTCGCCAAGCCCCGTAAGGGCAACCCGATCGAAATCGCTGACCTGGCGTGTCTCAGTACGGGAATCATTTGTACTCATTATTGCTTTTCTCCTTTGAACAACAAAATATAGGACTTTCTTGTAAAGATGATTACATAGAGTTGATCCAAATCAAGGTAAAAGGGACAACAATCCAGCTTGGCCGGCGAGCGCCAGCAACGGACCGGGTAGGATACCAAACACGAAGGTCCCCACCGCCGTCAGCAGAACCGTGGCGTTGAGCCAAAGCTCGGAGTGCGTTTGCGGCTCGCCAGGCCGCATGTACATGGTGACGATCACGCGCAGATAATAATAAGCCGAGATCAAAGACGTGATCACGCCTACCAGTGCAAGCCACACCAATTGGGCGTCGATGGCTGCCCGGAAGATGTAGAACTTACCCACAAAGCCCACGGTCGGCGGCATCCCCGTCAGGGAGAGCATGAAGAGCGCCATCGCCAACGCCAGTGCCGGCCGCCGCGAGCCGAGCCCTGCATAATCGTCGATTGCCAATCCCTTGCCTTCCGCTCTCTCCAACGCAAGAACCACAGCCCAGGCACCGAGATTGGTGATGGCATAGCCCAAAAGATAAAACAACGCAGCACGAATCGCTTCCGGGGCCACCTGAGGGCTCGCCGCTGCGGGAAGCGCGACCAAGATATAACCCGCATGTGCGATGCTCGAGTAAGCCAGCATGCGCTTGATGTTGGTCTGCGCGATGGCCACAACGTTGCCCCACGCCATCGTCAACGCCGCGATCCACATCGCGATCTGCCCCCAGGAGGAGGCAAGATCGGGAAAGGCGGCTACGAAGACGCGCAACAACGCCGCGAATCCTCCTGCTTTGGCCCCCACCGACATGAACGCGGTCACTGCGGAGGGAGCGCCGTGGTAGACGTCAGGGGTCCACATGTGGAAGGGAACCGCGGCCACCTTGAAGCCCAACCCCACAAGGATCAGACCACCGCCCACCAACATCAACGCAGGGGGAGCCTCTATAGCAGCAACGATACCTGCCAGAGAGGTGGTCATGGTAGCTCCGAAAATCATGGCAATGCCATAAACCACGAAGCTGGACGCAAACGCCCCTAAGAGAAAGTACTTGATCGCCGATTCTTCGGATTGCAGATCCGGACGGGCAAAGCCGGCAAGTACGTAAAGCGGCAGCGAGATCAACTCCAGCGCCAGAAAGACAACGATTAAGTCGCCGGCCGTAGCCATGAGTGTCATGCCGCTGAGCGTGAAGAGCAGCAGAGCGTAGTATTCGCCGCGCTCGATCCCTTTACGCTTTACGTAGTCGTACGCCAGCATGATGGCGATCAAACCGGTTCCCATGAATAGGATCTGCAGGATCGATGCGTATCCATCGACGATGATCATGCCGCCGAAGGCCTCCCGCTCAGTGCCGAGTTGCAGGACTGCGGCGACCAGACCGGCGATCAAGCCGACCGCAGCAAGCACGGCGGTGACCCCTTTTCGGTCGCGAGGGATGAACAGATCGACCAGCAGAAGGACACAGGCCCATATGACCACGATCAGGAATGGGAGGATGGCTGTCAACTCGCGCACGTCCATGATTTAACGCACCACCAGGGAAGCTGCCTGTAGCGTGGCCATCAATTTGTCCACCGAAGGCGCCATTAACTCGAAGAACGGCTTTGGATACAAGCCGATCCAAAAAATCAACACCACGATCGGTACCAGCGTGATGATCTCGCGCCAATTCAGATCTTTCAACGATTTGTTCTCATCCTTGTCCAGTGGACCAAGGAACAATTTCTGAAACATATAAAGCATGTAGATCGCTGCCAGGATCACACCCGCTGCTGCTAATGCTGCATAGAGACTCGAGCCGATGGCAACTGATCCAAACGCACCCAGCAGGATGGTGAACTCGCCCACGAAACCATTCAATCCTGGCAGTCCCATCGACGACAGCGTGACGATCAACGTCAGGGCGCCGTAGATTGGCATGATCTTCCAAAGCCCACCGAAGGATTCCATGTCGCGAGTGTGCCTGCGTTCGTAGATCATGCCCACGACGAGGAACAAGGCGCCCGTACTCAAACCGTGGTTGATCATCTGCAGGATCCCACCTTGTATTCCCTGTGCGTTGAGCGCGAACAGACCGAGCATGACGAATCCCAGGTGGCTCACAGAGGAATATGCGACCAGTTTCTTCACGTCCCTCTGGGCATACGAGACCGCGGCACCGTACAAGATCCCGATGACCGCCAGCAGTGCCATCCAGGGCGCGTAGCGAACTGCAGCATCCGGGAATAAGGGAATATTGAATCGTACGAAACCGTAGGTGCCCATCTTCAGCAACACGGCGGCGAGGATCACCGACCCTGCTGTCGGTGCTTCCACGTGCGCGTCCGGGAGCCAGGAGTGGAGCGGCCACATCGGCACCTTGATGGCAAAAGCCGCCGCGAAAGCAAGGAAAAGCCATGTCTGAATATGGGCCGGGATGTTACCCGCGGCGATTAAATCAGGCACGGCGAAGGTGCCTTGATTGAGGCCCAACCAGAGAATGGCGAGTAGCATGAGGATCGAGCCGGCCATGGTGTATAAGAAGAACTTGATCGCTGCATAGATCCGCCGTGGGCCGCCCCATATGCCGATCAGAAAATACATGGGCACCAAGGTGAATTCCCAGAAGACGTAGAAGAGAAAGAGGTCCAGGGCGACGAAAACCCCGACCATACCGATCTCGAGCAGCAAGAAAAAGATCATGAACTCCTTGACGCGCTCCTCGATCGCCGTCCAGGTCGAGAGGATCGAGATCGGTGTGAGCAACGTGGTCAGCAAGACCAGCAGCAGACTGAGGCCATCCAGGCCCAGGAAATACTCGATACCCACCCCTGCGAGTTGGAACCAATCTCCACGCACGACCATCTGAAGACCAGCGGTCGAACGATTGAACTGCACCAACATGAAGAGTGAAAGTACGAAGGTGATGGTTGAAGCAAGGAGTGCCACCCAGCGGATGACCTTGTGGCGATCTTTGGGTATGAAGAGCATCACCAGCACACCAAGCAGGGGAGAGAAGGTAACCAGGGTAAGGATCAGTTTCGGTTCGATCATTGCCATCCCTTAGCCAGCGTTATGCGAAAAGAAAGTAACTCAATATCAGAAGCACGCCCACAAGTACCGCTAAGGCGTAATTGCGAACGTAACCCGTTTGCAGCAGGCGTAATCGAGCTGCAACGCCTTTGGTGAGATCCCCCAGCCCATTGGCTGCGCCGTCAATTACGCGCAGATCGAAAGCATCATTTAACCAACGCGTACCCTCACGAAACGCGCGTGCAAGGACGCTATCGTGGAACCAATCGTGCCAAAATCGCCAATCCACTACATCGGCCAGGAATGCAGCCAGCGCAACATAAGGGCGGACGATGAGAAAATCATAAATCTCATCCACCCACCATTTGTTCTCCATGCCCACAAAGATCGGACCGAGAAGTTTTCTCAGTGGATCAGGCTGCCCCTCTTCCATTGGTGCCCGGCCGTAAAGCCGCCAAGAGAGCGCGATGGCCAGAAGCGCCAATCCCGTGGAAGTCGCCGCAACCTGAAGATTAAAATCGGATACGTGCACGTGTAAGGTGTGTTCGAGCCAATCCGTGAGCGTGTGCACACCTGGGAAGTTGAGCAAGCCGCCTAATATCGCCCCTACAGCCAACAAGATTAACGGAACGGTGATAACGGGCGGATTCTCCGGTGCATGCTCAGCAGCATCTGAACGCGGTTCGCCAAAGAAAACCATCAGGATTTGACGGCCCATATAAAATGCGGTGAAGAAAGCCGCGATCGCGAGCAGGACATACACGACCATATTCTCCGCGAAGGCGTCCGCCAGAATCTCGTCCTTCGAGAAGAACCCAGCCAGAGGTGGTAACCCAGCCAGCGCCAGCGCACCGATCAGATACACCCAGTACGTGATTTTCATCCGCGAGCGCAAGCCCCCCATGTTGCGCATGTCGTTCGGATCGAAGTGCTCTTCCCCGCCCGGGTTCCCGTGCGCTGCGCGCGCAAGATGATGGTGGCCGTGCTCGATTCCCAGAATCACCGAACCCGCGGACAGGAAAAGTAAGGCCTTGAAAAAAGCATGCGTCAGTAAATGGAACATACCGGCCACCTGTGCACCAATCCCCACGGCAGCGAGCATAAACCCTAGTTGGCTGATCGTCGAGTAGGCCAACACCCTTTTGATGTCGAATTGCCCGACGGCGATCGTCGCCGCAAAGAGGGCCGTGGCTGCACCGACGATGGCCACCAGTCCGGAGGAGAATTCGGAAACCGCAAACAACGCCTGGTTGCGAGCGATCATATAGATTCCGGCCGTGACCATCGTGGCAGCATGGATCAAGGCCGAAACCGGCGTCGGACCGGCCATGGCGTCCGGCAACCAGACGTAGAGCGGCAACTGCGCCGACTTGCCTGTTGCACCTAGAAGCAGGAAGAGCGTGATCGCCGTCACGATGCCTTCGTGCGCCAGTCCGTGCTCGTGCGCCCAGAGAAAAACCTCATCAAATTGGAGGCTGCCAACTGCGCCGAAGATCATGAACATGGCAATCAGGAATCCTAAATCTCCGATACGGTTGGTGATAAAAGCCTTCTTCCCCGCAATCGCGTTACCGATCCCATCTTCCCCCTTCTCATACCAGAAGCCGATCAAAAGGTAGGAACACAGGCCGACTCCCTCCCAACCCACGAACATCATCAGGAAGTTGTCGGCGGTGACAAGCACCATCATGGCGGCGACGAAAAGATTGAAATATACGAAAAAGCGCGTGTAACGCCCTAGGTCTCCCTGGAAGCGTACGTCGTCGTGCATGTAGCCGATGGCGTAGATGTGGATCAAGGTGCTCACGCCACTGACCATCAGCATCATCGTTGTGGAGAGAGTGTCGACTTTCAAAGACCAGGACACTTGTAATTCACCGATGACAATCCAGTCCACGACGGGCACCGATACGCCGTGCGGTTGAGTGCGTAACGCAAGGAATTGGGTAAGGGCGACGACAAAAGCTAATCCAATTGCACTGCTGGCGACGACGCCTACGAAACGCTCTCCCAGCCGGCGCCCGATCATCAGGTTAATCAGCATGCCAAGGATTGGGAAGGCAATGATCAACGGCGCGTACAAAAATAACCCGCCACCTTCCACAACTTCACTCAGGGACATGCACACCCTCCACGAACAAGGTCAGCCTTTGAGACTGCTCACCTGATCGACGTCGATGCTGCGCTTGGTTCTAAAGATCGCCACGATAAGCGCCAGTCCTACAGCCACTTCCGCCGCCGCAACGGCGATCACGAAGAAAACCAACACGTGTCCTCGTAGCGCTTCGGCTGCAGGCGAAAAGGAACGTGCGAAAGCGATCAGCGCCAAGTTGGCGGAGTTGAGCATGAGCTCAATCGACATAAAGATCACGATTGCATTGCGCCGCACGAGGACGCCAAGCACGCCTATCGTGAAGAGTACACCCGAGAGCGCCAGCAGATAACTCAAGGGTACGTTCATTGGCTCTCCTTGCGCTCGTCACGCGTGATCACGATCGCTCCGACCATGGCGACCAGAAGTAAGATGGAAGTTACTTCAAATGGGATCAGATATTGGTTAAACAAGATTCTCCCAATCGAGCTTGGGCCTCCGAAACCCCTGACGACGTCTCCCATGGCTTCCACCGTTGTCGCCGTGCGGCTAAAAAGCACAAAAACAATTTGAGCGATGAGACCCAAACCCAGGACAATGGCCACAGGGAGTTGCCAGGGTAAGCTCGGCGCGGTCTCCACGCGCTCTGCTCCTAGCAACATAATGACAAACAAGAAGAGCACCATGATCGCGCCGGCGTACACGGTGATTTGAACCATGGCAATAAACGCCGCATTCAGGAGTAGAAATAGCGTCGCGATGGCGACGAAATTGATCACCAGGAAAAGCGCAGAATACACAGCGTTGCGGCTGACCAGCATGCTGATCGCCGACAACACAGCGACGATGGCGATACCGAAAAACAAGAGCAGATCAACGGTCATAACGTATCCTTACGGTCAGGCACCCAGACACCTGGTCACTAAGTTGTTGGCAAATAAACCATCTATCAAACAATCCTTTCCTGGGTGCCTTGGTGCCTGAGTGCCCAGGTGTCCCGGTGCCTGTCTCTACCGAGGATCTTCCATCTCCGGCACGGCGCGATCGAACGAACCGGGCGTGACTCGCATTGGCGTAGGTTGACCACCCTCAGGCACCGGCACCACGAGCATCTCCTTGGTGTAGATCGCCCCTCGACGGTTGGTGTACGAAAGCTCATACGCATGCTCAAGCACGATGGCTTCCGTAGGGCAGGCGTCTTCACAAAACCCACAGAAAATGCAACGCAGCATGTTGATTTCATACGTGCTTGCGTACCGCTCACCAGGCGAGTAGCGCTCCTGGTCCGTATTCTCAGCCGCCTCTACGAAGATTGCGTCCGCCGGACATGCGGCGGCGCAGAGCGAACACCCAATGCACTTTTCCAAACCATTGTCGAAACGCTTTAACTCATGGCGGCCACGGAAACGTTCACGCACCGGACGTTTGATCTCCGGATATTGATACGTCACCGGAGTTTCGAACATACTTCGAAACGTCGTCCATAAGCCGCGCAAGAGTTCGAATGGACTCATCGATCAACCTCCTACCAACACAACAATCAATGCCGTCACCATCACATTTAACAACGCCACAGGAAGCATAAACTTCCATCCGAAGGCCATCAGATTGTCGTACCGCAAGCGCGGAAACGTCGCTCGCAGCCAGACGATCACGAAAAGCAACGCGACGACCTTGGCGATCAGGTAAAGTGGACCTAGCAACGGTACCTGCTCAACGAAAGGTCCCCAGTACCCACCAAGAAAGAGGGTCGCCCCGATGAAGCTGATGACGATCATTTTGCCGTACTCGGCCAGGTAGAACAGGGCAAACTTCAACCCGGAATACTCGGTGTGGTAGCCGGCCGTGAGCTCCTGTTCGGCCTCTGGCAAGTCGAACGGCGCGCGATTGACCTCGGCGATGGCAGCCATGAGGTAAATAAGAAATCCAACAGGCTGAAGGAAGATGAACCACAGACTCCTTTGTGCGATCACAATCTCGCTCACGCTCATTGGGTTTTCAGAGTTCGTCAACAGGATCGGGCCGACAAAGGACAACGCCAGTGCAAGTTCGTAGCTGATCATCTGCGCCGTCGATCGGATCCCGCCCATCAGCGCGTACTTATTCGCCGAAGCCCAACCGGCGATGACAATCCCGTACACGGCGATCGATGCGGCGGCCATGATGTAGAGCACACCTACATTAATGTCCGCAGCCAAGCCCATGCTGATATTCCCGATGTTAGGACCTATAGGGATGACGGCCAACAAGATAAATGCGGGCACGACGGTGATCACCGGCGCCAAAATGAACAACACTTTATCCGCCTGGGCCGGAATTAAATCCTCTTTGAAGACCAACTTGATTACATCCGCCATTGGTTGCAGCACGCCGAATGGGCCAGCTCTGTTTGGGCCGATGCGAGTCTGAATCCGGGCCAGCACGCGGCGCTCGAAGAAGGTCAGGTACGCCGCCCCGAGGATCACAAAGACCACAAGGATCACCAACGACTTGATCGTCCACTCCAACAACAATACGAGGTTCATGCGATCTCTCGATCCTAGGCCGGCTTGATTTCGACGGGAGTCGGGTCCGTCAACGGCACATCCACATTGCGAGGGATCAGAACAATCCCCTGCGGCGTACCCTGCTTGATGTTAACAGGTAGGCGCTCAACCCGTCCGTCCCATCGAACTTCGACTTCGGCACGATCCGCCACGCCGAGGCGATCGGCGTCATCGGGATTCATCATCAGTTGCTTTACCGCCAGGCGCGGGTGAAGCACGGAGGAGGGCATGACGGTCGTCCCTCGATCATAGAGCTGCACGAAAGGCACGAGAAGGAAACCATCTTTTCTACGTTGCCCCACGGGCTTTGTCCAGGTGATCTCGTGACCTTCAACCTCCACTGCCAGCTGCACGCCGAGTCCCTGTTCGTTGGCATAAGATGTGCCGCCGAAATACAGATCTTCGCCACCCACATGAGGCCATTGCGGCTGAACTTTCGCCAATTCCTGGTATGTCACACCAGCATACTCCGGAACTGCCTTTCCAATCTCAAGCAATATTGTGGCCGCTGAATGGGCATCGAACTCGATCCCCAGCCTGCCAGCCAACATCGCCAGGATACGCCAATCTTCGATCGTCTCGCCCATAGCCGGTACCGCTGGGTAGAAGCGTTGAACCCTCCGCCCACCCGTCGTGTACGTCCCTTCACGCTCGATGAAAGATTGCGCTGGTAGGACGACGTCGGCACGTTGGACTGTGGCCGTCATGGTAAGCTCTTGAACCACCACGAAGACATCGCCGTTTAGTTTCTCGGCCAACATCGGTTGATCACCCAGCGGATCGGCTCCCATAAGGTAAACCGCGTCCATATTCTCGAAGACCGCGGCCAACCCGTCCGCTTCAGGACGTAAACCCATGTCCCAGGCACCTTGTGTGTTGTTGCGTGGCCAGACGGCGATCAAACCATTGTTCGGCCGGCCCGTGTGTTTCGTCGCGAGCAGCAGAGCGGCACACGCCTCCGCAAGCGCCTCACTGTCAGCGTATCCCAGACCCTCGCCTCCGTAATAAATGACCAAGTTCTTGGCATCCGCAAGGGTCTTCGCCGCAGCCCGTATTTCCTTCTTCTTGCCATAGGTTGCAAGCCCTCTAACCGCACTGACATTATGAAGAAGACCCAAAGCAGTCGCCACCGCTTCTGGGTATGGGTAACGCAGAACGTGACTGGCGTATACGTCGAGCGGTGTTGGTCGTCCGTTGGCGACAATAAGAGAGGCCCCGCGATCGCTGGCTTGCTTCACCCGCAGCCACCAGACAGGCGCCTCTTCATGAAGATCGCAGGCGATCACCAACACGGCGTCCCCTTCGCCCAACATCCCGAGATCAGAGCCACTCCCCAGCCCAACTTTACGGACAAATTCCCCACCGGCGAGGCGGTCATCCAGGATCGCTCGTCCTCCAAGTTCTTCGATCAAGCGTCGAAAAGTGAACAGGTCTTCGTTGGACGTCCGTCCGCCGGCGATTCCCACCAGTTTGGCAGCGCCCTGTAACCCTTTTGCGGCTCTAGATAGCGCCTCGTCCCAGTCGGCTGCGACGAATTTGCCACGTTTGCGTACCATAGGACGGGTGATGCGATCCGCGCTGCCGGCGAAGTGATGGGCGAAGCGACCTTTATCGCAAATCCAGATTTCGTTGACGCGTTCGTTCTGACGCGGCATGACGCGCTTGACAACGACTCGGCCATCAGAGCTTGCCTCGCGACGGGTGTTTAGCGTCAGATTGCATCCCACCGGGCAATGCGTGCAGATGGATGCCGAGGCGTCAAGCTCCCAAGGACGCGCACCAAAACGAAAATCAGCGGTCGTAAGCGCCCCGACCGGACAGATGTCCGTCGTGTTGCCTGAGAAGTATGAGTCGAAGCCCGGGTCGGAGTATGTGACGATCTCCCATCGCCGACCTCGCTCCTTGAATCCGATAACCGGTTGATCCACAATTTCGTCCTGGAAGCGTGTACAACGACCACATTGGATACAACGCTCGCGATCCAGAAAGATCAATTCTCCCAAGGGCACGTGCTTGGCCAGGTGCATCTTCTCTTCGAAGAGGAAGCGACTCTCGCCGGGTCCGTGTTCCATGGTCAGGTTTTGTAAAGGACACTCGCCGCCTTTATCACAGACCGGGCAATCAAGAGGGTGCGAGGTGAGGAGATACTCGACAATCTGCTTTCGCCCCTCACGCGCAACCCCGCTCTCCACACGCACAACCCAGCCGTCTCCCACAGGTGTGGTGCAAGCCGTCTCCAGATTAGGACCAAACCTGATCACCAGCTCCCCGTTTGCATCTCGGACAGGCTGATTCTTCTCGCGATCCCAAGCCGGACGGCCCACTTCCACCAGACACATCCTGCACATACCGACCGGCTTCAACTTAGGGTGGTAGCAAAACACAGGGATATCAATCCCCATCTTCTTGGCAGCGTCCACGATCATCGTGCCTTTGGGCACAGTTACTTCGTTGCCATCAATCGTCAGCGTTACCAACTCTTCGCTCATCGTCCATCCCCGGCGCGTGCCTCGAAATCCGACCGAAACAACTCGATTCCTGAAATTACAGGGGTCACCGAGAATTCACCCAACGCGCACAGACTTTTCCCTTGCATGCCCTTCGCAACAGAGTCTAGAAGCTCGACATCCTGCGGATTTGCCTGGCCTTGCATGATGCGCTTCAGGATGGAGTACATCCAGTAGGTACCCTCACGACAAGGTGTGCATTTGCCGCACGATTCGTGCTCGAAGAAGCTGGTCGTTTTATGGGTAAGCCAGGCGATGTCTACCGTATCATCCATGACGATGATCGACGCTGAGCCAAGTTGCGAACCCGCCTGTGGCACAGATTCGTAATCCATGGGTGTATCCAGGACCTCATCTGTTCCTGGCAGTAATGGGGCGGACGCACCGGCTGGCAAGATGGCTCTGAGCGCCCGACCACCGCGAACGCCTCCCCCATGCTCATAGATTAACTCGCGAAACGTGGTCCCTAGTGGCAACTCATAATTCCCTGGTTTCTCCACATGGCCTGAAAGGCAGAATACCTTGGGACCTGGGCTCTTCTCGGTCCCTATGGACCGATACCACGCAGCGCCACGTTCCAGGATCGGTGGAAGATTGGTCAACGTCTCGACGTTATTCACCACGGTAGGTTTAGCGTAAAGACCTTCGGCAGCTGGGAAAGGTGGGCGCAATCTCGGCTGACCCAGCTTGCCTTCCATCGACTCGAGCAAGGCGGATTCTTCGCCGCAAATATAGGCTCCGGCGCCCAAGTGGACGTAAATCTTGAGGTTGTAATTTGTGCCGAAAAGCTTCTCGCCGAGCAACTTGGCCTTGTACAAAACGGCGATTTTGCGCTCTAACTCGATTGAAAGGTCCCAGAACTCACCTCGACAGTAAATGTAGGCCGTCTCGGCTTGTGCGGCATAAGAGCAGATCGCCACACCCTCCAGGAACTGGTACGGATTTTGTTCTAAGATTTCGCGGTCCTTGAAGGTGCCCGGCTCCGACTCGTCGGCGTTGGCGACGACGTAGCGCGGAAAAACGCCTGGCGTCAGAAATCCCCATTTCACTCCTGCGGGAAAGCCCGCTCCGCCGCGGCCACGCAATCCCGAGGCTTTGACGATGTCGATCACCTCTTGAGGCGTCTTCTCTTTGACGACGCTCTTGAAGATTTCGAATCCGCCATGCTCACGGTAGACGTCCAGTTTATCGATATCGGGGATATCCCTATGCCGAAGCAAAATATGTTCAGGCATCGGACTCCCTCTTGCGTAACTCCTCAATCAACGCCATCGCCAAATCCACGGTTTGATGTTCGTGATAATGAATACCCTCTCGGTCTTGCAGTTGAAACATGGGCGCACGATCGCACGCGGCCAGGCACTTGACCTCTTCTACCGTGATCAAGCCGTCCGGGGTAGTTTCCCCAGACTGTATTCCCAGCCGCTCACACAGCTCTTCGACAAAAGCGTCGGCGCCACGCAATGCACAAGGCAGATCCGTGCACACCTGAACACGATACCTGCCCCCTGGTTCCTCATGGAAGAGTGTATAAAAACCAACCAGCGATGCCACCTCGGTGGCATCCAGGCTGAGTAACTCGGCGATTTCGTCAATCGCCGCCCTCGTGATCGACCCGTACTCGCGTTGTGCCAGATAGAGCAGCGGCATCACCGCCGAGCGCTTTTGTCCGATCGGATACTTGTCCAGTATGTCGTCGATCTCTGAGCGATATTTTTCAGCGAGCAAGGTCTAGCTCCTGGATCTACATATCAATCAAGAATTCCTGTCAAACCCCTGCTTGTCTAACGATCCGTATCCCCCAGAACGGCGTCCAAGCTGCTGATGACAGCTACGATGTCGGCCACAAGAAAACCGCGCACCAATACTGGGATCGTCTGGATGGCCGCAAAACTCGGCGTCCGGAAGTGAACTCGATACGGTTTCGGACCCCCATCCCCAACAAGATAACAACCCAATTCGCCTCGTGGAGATTCGACGGCGACGTACACCGCACCCTTAGGCGCAGGAAAACCCTCCGTCCACAGCTTGAAGTGATGAATCAGCGCTTCCATGCTGGTCCCGAGTTCGGAGCGCGGTGGTGGCACAAACTTACGATTGTTGCTTCGCACAGGGCCATTCGGCAGGGTGTTCAAAGCCTGTTCTACGATGCGTAACGACTGGCGCATCTCCTCCAGCCGGACGTAATAACGGTCGAACACATCGCCGTTCTCACCAATTGGCACATCGAACTCGTAGCGTTCGTAACCACAGTAGGGATTGGACTTCCGAAGGTCGAAGTCCACGCCGGTGGCTCGCAGATTTGGGCCAGTCAACCCCCAGCGGACGGCATCCTCTCCAGAAATCGGCCCAATACCCTTCGTCCGGCTGAGATAGATCGGATTCTTGGTCAACAAGTCACTGTATTGCTTGATGCGCTTCGGGAATACCCGAATGAAATCACGTACTGCTTTCTCAAACCCCTGCGGAACGTCCCGCCACAAACCGCCTGGGCGGATGAATGACGTCATCATGCGTTGTCCCGAGCACATTTCAAAGATATCTAAGATTAATTCGCGCTCCCTAAAACAGAAAAGAAAAACCGACATTGCGCCCGTGTCGAGGGCGTGCGTCGCTAAGAAGACCAAGTGAGATGCGATGCGCTGCAATTCGGTCAGGATCACCCGAATCACTTGGGCCCGTTCGGGCACATCAAGTTCAACCAGTTTTTCGATCGCCAGACAATAGCAAAGGTTGTTTCCCAGATTGTTCAAGTAATCCATACGGTCGGTCATCACCAAGGCCTTGATGTAGGTCTTGGCTTCCATGTTTTTCTCGATCCCGGTATGTAAAAAACCGATGTCTGGCGAGCAATTGACAACACGCTCTCCGTCGAGTTCGAGCAGCAAACGCAGCACACCGTGGGTGCTGGGATGCTGAGGGCCCATGTTGAGCACCATGGTTTCGCCCTCGATCGCTCGATCCGACACGAGGTGTCGTAGCTCATCGAGCGTGACATTCATTTCAGGTTCCAACATCCTACCATCTCTCTTCGTTCTGATACCGCTACTCTTTTGCGTAAGGCTTGCGGCCATCAATCTCATCGAAATTGAAGCTGAATTGAACCTCTTCGTACCCCAGCGGATAATCCTTGCGCAACGGATGCCCCTCCCAGTCGTGAGGCATCAGGATGCGTCGCAAGTCGGAATGACCTTTGAAGGCGATGCCGAACATGTCGAAAACTTCTCTCTCGTGCCAGTTGGCATTCGGGTAGATCCCCTCGATGGTGTCGACCTCTAACGACTCGCTGTCTACCGGCACTCGCAATCCTAAGAACACACGATTGGGAATGCTGTAAAGTTGATAGATAACGGAAAAGCGAGGCTCGTCCGGCCAGTAATCGACTGCCGTAAGTGCGGCAAGCAGATTGAACTTGAGTGCCGCATCGTCGCGCATAATCTCGCACGCCTGAACGATCACGCCACGATCAAGCACGACCGTGATTTGATCACGAAATTCCTCGACCGAAAGCACACCGTTACCAAGTTTGCTGCGTAACGTCTCGACGGCTTTCTCCAAGTGACTCATGCTGTTGTATCCCTCAAACAGATCAAGGCAACCGATATCCGCCCGGCCTCGGTGGATATGGGCCATCTACGATCACGACCAGGCCGTGATCTCCTCGCCTTTGACCTTCTCGTGAAGCATCAAGATACCGTGGATGAGGCCTTCCGGTCTTGGGGGACAACCGGCCACATAAACATCCACCGGTACGATTTCATCCACACCCGGTACGATGGCGTAGTTGTTGAATACACCCCCACAAGAGCAGCAATCGCCCATGGCAAGGACCCATTTCGGATCGGGCATCTGATCGTAGAGCCGACGTAGAACCGGCGCCATCTTGCGGGTCACCCGCCCAGCAACGATCATCAAGTCACTTTGCCGAGGGCTGGCGCGCATAAGTTCCATCCCAAAGCGACTCATATCGTAATCCGAGGCTTGAGCAGCCATCATCTCTATTGCGCAGCACGCCAACCCAAACAACATGGGCCACATGGCCCTTGTTCGACTCCAATTAACGACCTGCTCGATCGTGGTCGTGACCACGCCGAAGTTTCCCAGCTTGCTTTCTACTCCCACTCTAACGCTCCCTTCTTCCACGCATACATGAAACCAACCATCAGCATCCCGATAAAAATCACCATCTCAATCACACCGAATAGCTTGAGTTCTCGTAAGACGACTGCCCAGGGAAGTAGGAAAATGATCTCCACGTCAAACAGAATGAACAGAACGGCCACCAGATAGAAATGTACTGGTACCCGTCGCTGACCTGGTCCGTAAGGACGCATTCCGGACTCGTACGGTTCTGCTTTGACAGAGGACGGTCGGCGGGGACCAAACAGGTGACCGAGGACCACGATAAAGAGGGCAAGGGCGGTTGCTAGGACGATCAGAACTGCGATGGGGAGATATTCACCAGGCATCCATACCTCATTAAGGTGGGGGTAGAAACCTGAGAAATTATATCAACATTTACATTGCAGAGTATGTGCTCTTTATCACAAATAAGGCGTGATGATTGCGTACACCGCCCGCTGCGACCTGCAGCGCCTTAAATCCCAAGGTTCATACGAGCACTCGAGCAGGCATCAACGACTTTGCGACTAGGTTAATGAAGGTTGCTTTATGACGAATCCGAGGAAGATTAAGAGAGGTAATCCCTTAGGTGTCGACTACGGGTTGGGTGGCGTAATTTCCGCAATGCCTTTGCTTCGATCTGCCGTATGCGCTCGCGCGTGACCTTGAAGTGCTTACCCACCTCCTCCAACGTGTAATCCTTGCCATCACGCAAGCCAAATCGCATCTCCAATACTTGGCGTTCCCGCTCCGTCAGCACGGAGAGCGCATTCTGCACTTGCTCTTTGAGCAGTTCTAATGCCGCAGCGTCGACAGGCTCCGGCATGGTCTCATCCTCGATGAAATCCCCCAACTGGCTGGATTCCTCGTCCCCGACAGGTCTCTCCAGAGACATAGGTTCTTGAGCAATACGAATAATGCGACGCACTTTTGCCGCGGCCCGTCTCCATTTCCGTAACAAGATGGAATCGAGTGGTTCCCCTTCGATGCGACCGCGGATAGCGGCGATATCTTCTGGCTCCAGCAATTCCATCTCGAGTGCCAGCTCCTCGGACGTCGGGTCTCGCCCAAGGTCTTGTGTGAGGCGTAATTTAACGCGCATCAAACGGTTGATGGTTTCCACCATGTGGACGGGAATACGGATGGTGCGCGCCTGATCGGCGATTGCACGGCTGATCGCCTGCCGGATCCACCATGTTGCATATGTGCTGAACTTGTATCCCTTGGCCGGATCAAACTTCTCAACTGCTCGCAGAAGCCCGATATTTCCCTCTTGGATGAGGTCCAGGAAGGCGATTCCGCGCCCCATATAACGTTTCGCCACACTGACGACCAGGCGCAAGTTGGCGCGGATTAGTGCTGCTTTCGCTTCTCCCGCTCGATCCAGAATCAACCACTCATCATCATCCAGAGTCTCCAGGTTCTGTAGCCAGCGCTTGAACGTTCGGCCAATCGGCAGACGCTTACCTTCGGTGAGGCGATCCGCTAGGCGTACCTGGAGATCGGTGGGGAACATATAAATCGCCAGCAAGACTTCGATGGCATTGTGTGCCACCTGCTCCCAAGCCGGATCGGTGCCCCAAAGTTCGTTATCAAGCCAATTTCGTAGGTACGACTCAGAGAGCGAATTCCAGGATAGTCGCAGCGCGCGCGCCTCGTCAAGGATCTCTGCCAAATCAGGTTCCGGTTGGTCTAGGCGCCGTGCGTCCTCAATCACACGTTTCCAAGCCGTGCGCATATCGTCATACACTACCTGCCGAATGGCGAGCGAGATCTCATCAGTCGGTTTGCGGGAAGCTCGCCCCACTCGGAGCACATCCAACCGCCGTGCGGCCTCCATGCGTACGGCCAACCATAATTCCTGATCCGGGCTTAATAGCTCGACGCGTCCGATCTCTTTCAGATAAAGCCGGACCGGATCGTCACTCAATTCAATGGCCAAGGGGAGCTCAGCGCTCTCCATGACATCCTCACCCTGCCCATCACCGGCGGAAGCGGAGGCATTAAAATCCGGCTCGACCTCAAGTGCCTGGCCGCCGATTACATCAACCGCATCCTCCGGATCGGGTTGCACGTCGTCTTCGGGTATGAGCGTTGAGTCGAGAGTTCCTTCATCTGGCGATATCCTACGCTTGCTCATATCTCTCACCGTCCTTGAGCCACGCTTACAGCGTGTGAAGTGCCCCCACGGTGGGCCATCGCCCGGTCAAGACGATCCTTCTGCGCAGCGATACGTTGAACCTCGCGCGTCAAGTGCCACATATCCCCCTGTTGCTCCTCCTCGTTTTCGACTTCTTGTGCAGCTTGGAGTTGAAAACGGAGATGACCTAACCTCATCTCCAAGTTGCGTTTCCTGAGCCTTAAGAAATTGGTGATGATTTCTTCCAGGACCTTAATCTGGCTCAAATCCAGATCAATAACTTCCGCCATCAAAGTGTCGGCCTTCTCTAATACAGGCGCACCGAGGTCACTTCTCCAATAACCCGACGGTTCGACATCATCCTGGGAGAGCGCTTCTCGAAGTGTTCGAAAGATCACCTGACTTTCCGTTCCGCTGAAATCCTGCACTGAAAGTCGCTCTAATTCAAGCGACTGTAATTGCCGATCCACACGGTAGAGCAATTCCGGATCGAATAGCAGTACACCCAAGCAAAATTGTTCAACAGGGGACTCCCCTCTTACCTCGATCGCCCCATCCATCTCATCGGCAACCTCCGGTTGCCGCCGTCTACGACGTCTGGTCGGTCTTGGGCTCCAATTCATCAAGGCCCGCTCATCGACTCTCAAGAGGCGGGCAAGATTTTGTCGATAGGCTTCCCTTTCGATGGGATCGGCGACATCTTCGATCAGCGGCAGAACCTGACGCCCGATCTCCGCTTTGACTTTCGGATCTTCCAGATCACGACCCTCTGTAAGCACCTCAAGCACGTAATCGACGACCGTCTTAGAACGCTCTAAAAGAGTAGCCCAGGTGGACGGATCTTCAGCCAGCACCTCGTCGGGATCCTTACCCTCGGGCAGGGATAAGACACGCAGTTCCGTGTCTAGGCGACCCTCATAACGAATGAGACCACGGGCATCAAAAATCGGATCCGGCTGTCGGTCGAGAGCCTCGCGCGCAACCGTGAGTCCGCGCAGCGTCGCTTGGCTTCCCGCGGCATCGGCATCCAAGGCAAGGACCATTCGACGACTGTAACGCTTGAGCAAACGCAGTTGACTTTCGGAAAGCGCCGTTCCCATCGGGGAAACTGCGTTCTCGAAACCGGCTTGATGAAGAGCGATCACATCCATGTACCCCTCTACGATCAGTGCTTGGTCTACCATGCGGATCGCTTTTCGAGCTCTGTCCAGACCGTATAACATGCGCCCCTTGTCAAACAACACCGTTTGAGGGGAGTTCAAGAACTTGGGCACGTCTTCAGGGTCCACAATCCGAGCTCCAAAGCCGCACATCCGACCGCGTGCGTCTCGGATCGGGAACATGATCCGATTTCGGAAGCGGTCAAATACCTCCCCACTCTCCCGCTCGGTCACCATCCCCGTCTCGACCAACTCCTGCTCGCTGTATCCTTTGTCTTTCAGATAAGTTAGCGTGATATCCCAACCTGCCGGTGCGTAGCCAATCTCGAAGCGTTCCAACACGTCGCTCGTGAGACTACGCCCTTGTAAGTATTCAAGCACTGCTGATCCTTGCGAGGTCTCGAGGAGATTGTGACGATAATACGTCACCGCCGATTCCAATAGACCTCTCAGACGCTCATGAAGCTCTTTCGCAGCCTCATCGGCGGGGGTATGGGGCTTCAACTCCACCCCAGCGCGTTCAGCCAGATAACGCAAGGTTTCGTAGAAATCCCAGCTTTCTTTTTTCATCAAGAAGCTGAAGACATCCCCGCCCTCATTGCAGGCGCCGAAGCAACGCCAAGTACCACTCTCGGCGAAGACTGCAAACGCCGGTGTGCGTGTGTTGGGATGAAACGGGCAAAAACCCATGTAATTCTTGCCCGATTTACGCAGCTTTACCGATTCGCCGATCACCTCGATGATATCGGTTCGTTCTTTGACCTCGTCGACGACGCTCATCTTTCCCAACAAACTCCAAGCGTTGTCAGCACCCAGATTAGGGCTCTAAGCAACACAATGGATGACACTCAGGTTAAAGTCCCTGACCGCTGCCACGGACCTGAATGCCTGATGACACGATCGCGCGATCTTCACAAGGATGGACCGTGTCGCATCTTTCGTTTTGATCCGGGTCCCCCATAAACAATTCGATCTGCACTAATCTGCCACCGGTGACCGGACTACGCCAGTATCGGTGGGCGAAGAATTATAGTCTCAGGCCACTTTTCAAGCAAATACCGATTGTCTTTTCGCTCACAAGTCACAAAACGATGTGCCTTTCAGGGATGCGTTTTTGTGACAGTGCCCACGACAAATCCTAACACCAACGAATGCTAGATTGAGGACATGAGATGCGATGTGCACGCTGGTGATCACATGTACGCAAGCGGTCAATGTTGCCTCAGAATCCTTCAAGTTTTGACAAGTCCAACACATCGTTGGCCAATGCAACAATTCGTTGGAGCAAACCCAACCGATTGTTGCGCAATTCCTCCTCCTCGGTCATCACCAGGACGTCCTCGAAGAAAGTTGTGATGACGGGGATCACGGGCACGAAAGCACTTAAGAAATCGTCTACGGATCCCCTCTCCCGTTTCGCGCCCTCTGCCCGCTCCAGTTCTTTAAACAACGAGCGTTCACCTTCTTCAACAAAGAGCTTAGGATCTAGCGCATATATCTCCTTCTCGGCGCGCGTGATGCGCGCACAGCGGGCATACGCCTGGAGGATTTCGTTCCAATCTTCACGTGACCGCCATGTTTCGAGCGCTGCGAGGGCTCGAGCTGCACCTGCAGGATCGTATGCTTGCGCCGCCAACACACTTTCAACCGCGTCGTGGCTGTATCCCTCGCCGAGGAAATGCACTTGTTGTCGTGTGGCGATGAAATCCATACTCGCTTGGATATCTTTTTCCGTGGCCTGGATCGGTAACCCCTCGGCAGCAATGGCGAGGCCCCGCCTCAGATCGAATCGCAGTTCGTGAGATATGAGAATCTGGACGAGGCCGATCGCGGTTCGGCGCATTGCATACGGATCTCTTGCACCGGTAGGTTGAATACCTGCCGCGAACAAGCCCACGAGTGTGTCCAACCGATCCGCAATTCCCACGACCAATCCGGCAATGGATGTAGGCATCCGATCACCAGCGAAGCGCGGCAGATAATGCTCCAGGATCGCCTGCGCCACGCCCTCCGGTTCTCCAGAATGCCTTGCATACTCCCGTCCCATCTCGCCTTGTAAGGAGGTCATTTCGATGACCATCTGTGTGACCAAGTCCGCCTTCGACAAGCGAGCGGCGCGCAGTGCGATCTTTTTGTGCCCGGATTTCAAGCCCAGATCCTTCGCTAGGATCTTCGTAAGTTGCTCAACGCGCTCGGTTTTGTCCAACATGGAACCCAGCTGGGCTTGGAATGTGAGTGTGTCAAGCCGGGGCAGATAACTCTCAAGCGGATGTTCGAGATCACGGCGGATGAAGTAAGCAGCATCTGCGAAGCGGGCGCCTATGACCTGTTCGTTACCTCGAGTGACGATGTCCAAATGTTCCTCATCACCATTGCGTACCACGATGAAGGAAGGCAGCAAGGTGCCCTGCCGTTGGACGGGAAACGCGCGTTGTTGTTTCTTCATAACGGAGATCAAAACCTGCTCCGGTAGCTTTAGAAAGGATTCGTCGAAGGTGCCACGTAAGGCCACCGGTTTCTCGACCAAATTCGCGACCTCTAAAAGCAAGGCTGCGTCTTCGGAAACTTCACCGCCTATCTGCGACGCCAATTGTGATATCTGCTTATGAATCGCCTGTTCACGCGCCTTAACGTCTAAAATGATCCCGCGCGAATTCATGATTTCCCAATACTGATCCACGTTTTGCATGCGGCGTTCCTCAGGTTCATCGAACCGGAGCATACGGGTTACGCGACCAGCCGCGAGCCCCGCATAACCGAAGGGGACAACATGGTCTCCATGCAACGCTAGAAGCCAGCGGATCGGTCTCGAAAACGCTACACCGCTGGCGTTCCAGCGCATAGAGCTTTCAAAGTGTATGCTGGCAATCAACGCCGGTAATGCCTCCTGCAGTACCTTATCCGCCGATACACCAGGTTCACGCACTTCAGCAACAACGTAGCGGCCGCCATCCAATTCGCGCACCTCAAGAGCCTCAACGGCAACGTTCTTGCTGCGCGCAAATCCCTTCGCGGCCTTGGTTGGTTTACCCTTTGAATCAAAGGCTCGGTCTGCCGGAGGACCCTTCTCTAGAGAAACTCGATCTGCTTGTGCGGGGGCAAGATCCTCAATATGGATGATCAGACGTCGAGGGGTGCCACAAACCTGTATCGTCCCATGGGGTAGTCTGCTTTCATCGAGCATGCGCCCAACAGCTGATTGTAACTGTTCCAAGGCGACGTTAAGATCCTCCACCGGGAGTTCCTCGGTTCCAACTTCAAATAGAAAGGGCGCTGGTATGTCGGGGGCGGGAAACTCCTCGGTGGGCTCTTCGACCTGAGGGGCATGAATCTGCCAACGTCCCTCCCAGGGAAAACCGATGGTCTGGCGCTGCGCAAGGTACAGCTCAGCAACTTGGCGGGCAATTTCTCGCATACGCCCAAATAGCACAGCGCGCTCGGTTACACCAATCGCACCACGCGCATCCATCAAGTTAAATGCATGCGAGCACTTGAGTACATAATCATGCGCCGGGAAAACCATGTCTGCTGAGAGGCAAGCTTTGGCTTCGGCCTCGAACTCATCGTACATCACTCGCAAACGCTCCACGTCCGCAGTTTCGAAGTTGTAGCGACTGTGCTCCTTCTCGGCCGTCAGGTTGATTTCACCGTAAGTGACATGCTCATTCCAGCGAATGTCGACGAAGCTTTCCACATCCTGTAAAGCGAGGACGACACGTTCGATTCCGTAGGTGATCTCGACAGAAACAGGATCCAAAGTTTGCCCACCAGCCTGCTGAAAATAGGTGTACTGCGTGATCTCTTGTCCATCCAACCACACTTCCCAACCCAAACCCCACGCACCTAACGCCGGTGCAATCCAGTTGTCTTCTACAAAACGGATATCATGTTCTTCCGGTTTTATCCCCAACGCCATAAGAGATTGCAAGTAACGCTCGACGGGATTCCCAGGATCGGGCTTCATGATCACCTGGAATTGATAGTAATGTTGCCAGCGATTGGGGTTCTCACCGTAGCGACCGTCGGTAGGTCGAATAGAAGGTTCAACGTAAGCCACCCACCAGGGTTCCGGGCCCAATACCCGCAAGAACGTCGCTGGGTTCATTGTGCCAGCGCCAACTTCCGTGTGGTAAGGCTGCCAGATCACGCAACCCTGATCTGCCCAAAATTGTTGTAGCTTGAGGATCACAGATTGCATTGTAGGCTTAGATCTTGTCGACAATATCGTTGCCTCTCAATCAAGTGATGGGATCCGTCGCCTGCTGCTCGCGTACCATCCGACGGATGCGACGGAGGAAAGCTGGGCTATTTAGCTCACGCTCGAGGATATGTGCCAGATAATCTTCCATTAGCGCTTCAAGCTCCTGGTAGACCCCAGAGCGAATACGAACGGCGGAAGCGACGGTATACGTGTTACGCTGGTAATGACGTAGCACTTTGAGGGCCGCGAGTGAGATCCGACGCGAGCTTTCTCGACCAGGACCACAGACCGGGCACAATAAACCACCAGAGGAGAAGGAGAAGAATTGATCTTCTGGTCGCACCTCGGCACCACAGCTCACGCAGTTGAAGAGCTCAGGACGGTAACCCGTTAGATCGAGAAGTCTCAGCTCGTAATATCGAAGCACGGCATCTGGTTCCGCTCCAAGATCGAGTCGCTCCAGCGTGTTGATCAGAAGCCGGTACAGAGACCAGTTTTCATCACCCTCAACCGTGAAGCGATCGATGAGCTCGACGACATAGGCTGCCTGACTGAGAAGAACCAGGTCTTCCCGCAGATGTGGGTACATCTCTAGTGCATCGGCTTGGGTAATGATGTCTAGTTCCCGCCCGCGTGCAACCATCAAGTCCACCCGCATAAAGGGTTCCAGATGACCCGCCTTGCGCGAGCGTAGCCTGCGAACCCCCTTGGCTACTGCCTTAATCTTCCCGCGGCCGGGAGAGTATATCGTGAGCAATCGATCCGCCTCGCCTAAATTTTGGCGCCGTAGAACGACCGCCTCCGTGCGGTACACTCGTTCGCGCGATGGCATGTTGCGATTATACCAGCGCCATGCCTTTCCGTGGAATTCATATCAACTTAGGGTACAATCTGGCCTGATTCAGTGGCGCTGATCCGGAGGATCGTTCGCCACTCATGAGTCGTTCGCATGTAAGGGATCGTTCATACATGAGACGTACATATATTCTGCACCCTTTTCTTTTCGCCACCTATCCCGTCGCCGCCCTACTAGCACACAATATCGTATGGGCAACCGTTGGAGATGCACTTCGCTCCGGAGTATCAGCGCTTGTCTTCACAGCAATTCTCCTATTGTTCTTCAGATGGATAGCGAATGATTGGATCAAAGCCGGGGTGATCTCCTCGCTCGCCGTACTACTGTTTTTCTCATACGGCCACATCTACGAAACTTTGAAAAAATCCGATCTGTTTGCGGCGATCGGTCGCCATCGATTCATGATACCTGTCTGGATTGTGCTCTTTCTGCTGGGCGCTCTATGGATTCTCCGCTCTCGTCATAAGTTCCAAATATTGACCAACACTCTGAACGTGGTCTCCATCGCTGCGCTCGTTATCCCTGTACTCACCATCGTCCGCTACCAAATCCATTCCTACTCCGGCCAGGCGGCAGCACAAGCTGTTCAAGCACAACCAAGCGAACAACTTCAAGCGCCTCCGGAAGGAGAGGCACCAGACGTTTATTACATCATCTTGGATGCCTACGGCCGTGCCGACGTCATCGAAAGAATTTTCACCTATGACAACACTTCCTTCCTCGAGGGTCTCGAGGAAATGGGCTTCTACGTGGCAGACTACAGCCTTGCCAATTACGCCCAAACAGGTCTTTCCATCACCTCCTCAACAAACATGAACTATCTACAAGATCTGCTTCCCAACCTCGACTCTCGCGACACCAGCCGTGAGGTGCTATGGAGTTTGATCCAGAGTAGCAAGATCAGGACAGCTCTAGAAGGGATTGGCTATAAGACGGTGGCGTTTCCCACCGGTCTCGCTGGGACCGATCTCCAGAATGCGGATGTGTATTTCAGCGCAGGCTTGATGGACGAAATCGTCAGCTTGAGCGCAGTTACACCGTTCGAGAGTATGCTGATCTACAATTCCGCCGGTCGCGTCCTCACCGACGGGCTGATTGTCCTGCCCAGTTTCATAACCGACTTGAAATATCCGTTTGAAGTACGCCGTGCGAGAACCCTGAACGCCTTCGACCGTCTGATGGAAATTCCCGCTTTGGAAGGCCCACACTTCGTCTTCGCACACATCATCGCACCGCATCCACCATTCGTCTTCGATCGTGACGGCAACCCAGTGGATCCCAATCAACCTTTCTCACTCGGATTTGGCTACGGAGATTACAGACCCGAAGAACTGGAATCCTGGATCGAGGGGTATCGCGAGCAATTGATCTTCGTCAATAAACGGATGACAGAAGTCCTCAGCACCATCCTCGCGGAATCCGAAATCCCTCCCATTATCATCATTCAAGCTGACCATGGACCGAAGGCCGAGACCAAGATCCTCCCCTATACACACGAGCGATTGGCAATCTTGAATGCCTACTACCTGCCGAGCGGGGGAGATGCGTTGCTCTACCCCGAAATCACACCTGTCAACTCCTTCCGCGTTGTGTTTAACTACTACTTCGGCGGCAGCTACGAATTACTGCCCGACAGAATCTTCTACTCCCAATACAGTCGTCCCTACCACTACTTCGAAGTGACGGACGAGGAGATCGACTATTACTGATGCGATCGAGGTCACAAGGACTGGCAAATCCAAAACGAATACACCCTAGGCTCTCATTCGTTACACTCTTTATCTGGATGAGCATCGCTGTCCTAACAAGCTGCTCGAGCAGGCAGGAGCCCCTTATGAGTCAATCTCAGCCAGCACAGTCGTCGACGGAAACACCCTCACCCTCTCCTCTTGGTGATGAGCTTGATCTGCACGAAGCAAACATTCTCTCGGTCAGCATCGAGGATCTCGGCGAAGGGCAATTCCGCTTCGACGTCACCATGCTTCACGACGATGATGGCGAAGCACCGGAATTCGCAGACGGGTGGCAGGTGGAAGACTTGGACGGAAACTTACTCGGTCGTCGGGTGTTGCTTCACAGCCACGGCACGCAGGAGTTCACGCGCTCGGAAACGATCACCATCCCATCCTCTGTGACGACAGTTATCGTGCGAGGTCACGACATGCGTCATGGCTATGGTGGCCAAGCGATGCGCGTCGACCTGGCGAGCGGTTCTGAGACACCCTTCGACGAAGGCAGTGATCCAGAGAACAAATAGCGAATCGCCTCCTCCCACAGAAGGTTTGGGGCGGTTTCAAACACTGAGCTCGTAACTAGTAATTGAAGAAATTTACCGTGATGTCATTGCGAGGAGCGTAGCGACGAAGCAATCCCCAACTCGCGGCATGGGGATTGCTTCGCCCCTACGGGGCTCGCGATGACACTCGTGAACGCGTTCGACTCGCAATGACATCACACACAATGAGTTCTCAGCACAGGTCAAGGGGTTGATTCTTAGATAGCCCTAGCAAAAAAAGAACGCCAATGTGTCCATTGAAAAGCAATAGTGGGTCTTAAGGGATCGACCTGATCGGATAGAGTCGGACGCCGCTGCCTTACCTATCCACAAGATGCCGAGGACCAAAAGCTTCGGGCAGCAACTCCCCCACGCTAGTCTCCAATGTTACATCCCCCTCCCCATTGATAAGAATAACCAATGTTTCCAGCCCAAATTCCGATAAGACCTGGCGACAAGCTCCGCAAGGAGAGCCACCGTTATCCGTAGCAATCGCTATGGCGGTGAACGTTCTAGCGCCCTCCGACACTGCTTTGAACACCGCGGTTCTCTCGGCGCACATACTCGATGGATATGCGGCGTTCTCGACGTTCACGCCATGAAAGATCGCACCTGAATCTGCGAGCAACGCCGCGCCAACTGCGTACTCGGAGTAGGGTGCATACGCGTTTTGGCGCGCATCCAAGGCGCGGGATACGAGTTCATTCCGCATTTCTGTTGTGATTTTCATTTTTACCTGTCTCCGACGGTGAGATCTCGATGCGACGAGCCCGTACCTTTCGAATGCGCCGTCCGCTTACTTCCTCCACAATAAGTCGTAATCCACCCTCTTGCACAACCTCTCCTACCACCGGCACTTTACCTAATTGACTGTAAATAAATCCACCGAGCGTCTCGCTTGTTTCTTTTGGCAANNTATTCGCCCTCCTGAAGTTGCTGAAAGGCAATTTCTTCCGCAAAGTCGTACTCATCTCGAATCTCCCCCACAATCTCTTCGACGAGATCTTCTATCGTGACCAACCCAGCAGTACCGCCATACTCATCGACCACAATTGCCATGTGAACCTGTTTGGCTTGCATTTCCGCCAGCAGTTCGTCAACCTTCTTTGCCTCCGGCACGAAATAGGCCTCCCGGCATAACTTGGTGACCTCTTGATTTTGGCCACCCTCCCGCCAGGCTGCAAGTAAATCCTTTGCATAAAGCAAGCCGACGATGTTATCGATGGTCTCAGAAAAGACTGGTGCACGTGAGAAACCTGTTTGCAGAAGAGATTCGGTGGCCTCAACCAGGGAGGTGCCTTGCTCAAAGGCAAGCATGTCGATTCTCGGCACCATGACCTCGCGCGCTAGGGTATTGGCAAGCTGAAAGATGGAGTAGATCATCGCTTTCTCTTCCTCTTCGATGACACCCTCTTCTTCTCCAGCGTCCACCAAGGTCATGATCTCTTCTTCGGTTACCAGAGGGTGGGAACCCTCGCCAGAAACACCTGTGATCCAACCCGCGAGCCGCGTCATTAGCCACACAAATGGCGTCAGCACAACTTCGACCGCCAACACGAGAGGCGCAAAACGAGCAGCCCACCGGTCCGGATTGCGCAAGGCCACGCTTTCGGCCAGAAATTCCAGAAAGCCCATGACCAGTCCGGCAACAAACAGGACACCTCCGATGGCAAGCAGGTGGGCTACGCCTAAGTCAGCCAACAGCGTAGTATAGGTTGCAAACGCCAAACCAAGTACTGCGAGGCGGCTTATACTCAAGGCGACACGCAAGGCAAGGATTAAACGCCGCGCCTCTTCCGCCACCCGCACTGCCAACCCGGCCATAGCGACACCCTCAGCCTCCAATGCTTTTAGTTTGGCAGGATGGCTGTTCACGAATGCGCCACGCGCAAAGGCCAATAGAAAGTCGAGAACGAGCAAACCTACAAACACGAAGGTGCCAGCAAGCATCTTACTCCGTCTCCTCGAGCTTGCGAATCACTCGCGCCGGGACTCCGACGGCCATCGTCCAATCCGGCACATCGCGGTTAACTACGGAACCGGCACCGGTACGTGCCCCACGACCAACTCGTACCGGCGCGACGAGCATCGTGTCGCTACCAATGAACGCCATCTCGCCGATCTCCGTTGCATGTTTACGCTCACCATCGAAATTGCAGGTAATGGTCCCGGCTCCGACGTTCGCATTTTCTCCCACCGTCGCATCCCCAACGTAGGAGAAATGCCCCATCTTGACACCGGGTCCCAACGTGGAGTTCTTCACCTCTCCGAAATTGCCTACATGAACCTGGCGGCCAAGCCTGGCACCACTGCGTAGATGGGCAAAGGGGCCGACTTCGACGTCTTCCTCAAGAACCGCTCCTTCAACAACAGAAGCTTCCACACGACTGCGACCCCCCACACTTGAATCGCGAATGATCGTGTTGGGACCCAAGCGACATCCTGGACCGATCTGTGTCTCCCCTTCCAAATGCGTGTTTGGCAAGATGACGGTGTCGGCGCCTAATTCGACATCCGGGCCTATGTACGTCGTCGCCGGATCGAGCATGGTGACTCCAGCGAGCATCCAATGCCGATTGATCCGTTTCCGTAATGCCTCTTCCGCTTGCGCGAGATGTTCGCGTGTGTTAACGCCGATCATCTCGGTTGCATCTTTCACTTCGGCACTCCCAACCGATTTACCCTCTTCGACCGCCATCGCCACCAAGTCCGTGAGATAATATTCACCTTTCGGAGAGAGTGGCAGCTTGCTGAGGTGATCCCAAAGCCAATCAGCCCGATAGCAGTACGCACCGACGTTCAACTCTTCAATTGCTAGTTGCTCAGGAGAGGCATGCGATTCTTCAATGATGCCCTTGATTTCTCCATTGGCTGATCGCTCAATCCTGCCGAAGCCTCGCGATAGAGGGGAAATAGCGGTTAGTAAAGAGAGAGGACCTTCGTTTGCAATCTGCGTATCAATTAATCGACGCAGTGTATCGGTCTGCAGTAACGGCAAATCCGCGTTTACAACCAGCACCAAATCCGATCGCTCCGCGATGGTTTCCTGAGCCTGCATCGTGGCGTGACCGGTACCAAGGCGATCAACCTGTTCCACGAAATGAACGTCAGCTTCAAAATGCGACCGAAAGACTTCCGACTCAGGTCCGACAACAATCGTGGGCGCCCGGCGGGTCGCCGTTCGACAAGCTTCTACGGTCCATGCCAACATCGGCCGCCCACCCAGGAGATGTAGAACCTTAGGTGTCTCGGATTGCATCCGCGTACCTAATCCAGCTGCCAGAACCACGGCTTCACAAATCATGATTACCTCCTCGGCAATCCTTTTCGAAGACAAGATTTATCCAAACCATATCCTCGAGAATGGACAGAACAGACACAAAAAAGACTAGGATGATGATTGTCCCGCGGGGGGCCCCATCATATGGTTGGCGGATATTGGGAAAGAATGCAGATGGAGGGTTGTCGTCTTGCACAGAGGCTCAAATCACATATTCGATATTAGGATGGGGCGCCAGGACTCGAACCTGGATCAGCGGATTCAAAGTCCGTTATGCTGCCATTGCACCACGCCCCAATATGTCAGCCAGGAAACCAAGTGCTCAGAATTGTAACACACGCAGTCGATGGATAAAACTCCGGGAAGATCTCAAAGTTAATGGTTGCCCCACCTCAATGAATCAATAGATCGTCTCGGGATCGTCCGTCACCAAACCCTTATCCCTAGCTTCCTTGAATGTCATGATATCTTCATGCTCAAAATCCGAGGTGTCGTCAGAGGCTTTGCCCCAGTACTCATCTGCGTCTTCTCGCAGTTTTTGGCTATCGTCCGCTTTCAACGCAGATCCCGTCCAATCCTTCCTCGTCTCCGCTTCATCAATCTCTTCAGACGCCGCCTCCGCCATCTGGTATTCCTGCCACTCCGGCTTCGATTCTACTGCCGACGCATATTGGGCTAATTCTCCTTGCCTCATGGATGCAAGGATCACCTTGATCGAATCGGCAGCCTGTCTTCCGTAGTGCACGACCGCGCCCATTCTCGTGGCAGCCTGCCCACTGCGGAGGACGATAAGTAGTCCATGGGAAGCATCCACGTTCGTTAAATAGAGATCATGCTCATCGCCGCCAAAGTATTGAATATTCCCCGGCAGGAGCGATCCCATGAGTGAGGAGGCCTTTAGTCCCGCACTGAAGGCCTCCGCGATCGACGCAAGTGCCTTCTTCAGATCAGGCACATTGATGTCTCCAGATTGCACCAAAACCTGCCCGTGCTCGTCAAGTAACATAATTGAAACTGCGCTCAGCGTATGACGGACACGGTGCAGGATCTCAGCCAAATCCGGGCTGAGATCCACTTCCATCTTCCTCTGTGCCTCGTTGTCTTCCTGGAGCGCGAGGGCGCGCTCGACCGCTTCGAGGAAATATGTGGTCCCGATGGGTTTTTGGAAAAAGGCGAGGACGCCCAACTCCTCTGCCCTTGTACGCGCCTCTTCTGTAGGATGGCCTGTAATCACAATCGCACGAGCTCGAGGATTAAGCTGGCGATATCTCTCCAGCAATTCAAGACCCGACATCCCGGGCAAGAGCAGATCGGTCACCAGAAGATTAACTGGATCTCGATTCAACTCGATGAGAGCTTCCTCTCCAGAGGGAACTTCAATGACTGTATATCCATGACCGGTTAACTCCAGGCTGGTCCGCAGGATACGTCGGACATCCCTTTGGTCATCGACGATCAAGATACGTGGCGCGCTCATTGCACACATTCTAGCATAGGAATCAAATCTAAGAATGTCCGTGCTTCTTTGAGGAGGCGTGTGACATTTTACCTATCCCACATACGAATATGAGCGTACTCGCAGTGGGTGGCCGCAGGGTCATCACCGTCATGGGCACTCGTGAAGGGTCTCCTAGATCGAATCCCATAACCGATTCCAAGATCATTGCCTAGGTAGCATCCCCAACTTCAATCGGTCGGCGCACGCTCCTGGAATATCTCCGTGCCTGGGTGAATATCCGACCATGCAAACCAGAATACAAGCGGAGCCGAGATCCGTGCCAACCTCGATCCGGCAAGCGGGCCCTCTAGCCCCTCTCCTGTGCGCAGGTCCCAAGCGGTCCCCGTCTCAAGATCGCGAATCGTGACACCTGCGCTCCCAGTGTCAAACACCAGCGTCCGATCGCCTACGTCGCGTCGGTACACAAGCACGGTCCCAAGTCGCTCGTCATAAACGAGCAATAACGGTGTCGTTCCCAATTCGTCCTGGATCATTCTTGTTTCACGGATGGTCGCTACGGGATAGGCCCGAACTTCTCGCCCCAACACTACGCCTGCGACCAGATCCTTCGCCTTCAAACGGACATCGGGATTCTTCCACCCTGTAACTCCCGCATACCCGCTTGTGTAGTAACCCCCATACGGATCGATGACATCTTCCGCTTGCCTTCCCAGCTGCTTGGCGGAGAGCACTCGGGTGTCAGGATGTCTTTCCTTCCAGGCACCCCATGTGGTCAATTCAGAAGGCAGAAGTTCCAAGCGACGTCCCCGAAGCGCACCCCTCATCCCTTGTGCCAGCATTTGACTCCAAAGGGTGTTCGTTTGATGATCATACATCACCAGGTTGTTGTAATAGAGGTAACCCGACACGCCAAAGGTGAGCGTTTGATCCACAACTCGGTCAAAGACAAGACTCGAGTAACACAGAGGGCACCAAGTGATCGCGACAGGTTCCCCTCCGACCACATCGTTTACAATTTCATGCAAACTGAGCAAGCTGACAGGATAAGCACGCGCATCCCCGAAGATTTCTAACCCTACAACGGGTTCATCATCCTCCCACTCCAGGTCGCCATCATCCGAATCTAAAAACAGATCCTCACTCGCAAAGATTGCCGGTACGGCATCGAAGGGGGCAGCCAGCACCAATTCGCCTACCCATAGCATTCTTGGACGTGGTGTCGGAATCAACGAGATATCGTCTGCCGGTTCGATTTGAGAGCTGGCATTCAGACCATCGAGGTGTACGAGCTCATCGGCCGGAATTTGTTCGACACTTTCCCCATTGGTACCACACGCAGCCATTAGCCAACTAAGTGCTGCAAAAGCAAGAAACGATCGTATCCGTACAATCCAACTCGTGTTGGCTGTTATTCGCATAGATTTCCACATGTTACTTTGATAATGGAGGGATCTTTTGGAGTCTGTAAATCTACTTACCTGACAAGATCAAATTGCCCCCAGGATGATAGCTCCATAAATTGCCATGGTAAGTACGGCATCCACAGCTACATAAAGGAGAGTAAAAAATACCGCCGAATTACGCTCGCGGCGATAAGTATAATTCCAAGCAATGACAAAGCCAATCACTGCGATTGCCAGAGGCACAACGATCTGTAGAGAGGTTTTCAAGACCTCCGGAATGAACGGAACCCAACCCGAGAAGGGCACATAGTCCCACATTGTTGGTAGGATAATGACTTTGCTCAGCCAATAAGCAAGTAAAGCCAAAATGATACTCACCATCGTCCCCAATCCTGTTAGACTCTCATGTTCCCTCCTGATTTTGTATGTCAAGCCGAGGACAATGATCGGCGCAATGACCCATATCACGGCAAAGGGTGTCATCAGCACCCCCATGAGCATACCGAACAGGATTTCTACACTCAAGGAACGAACATCTTCCAGAGTTAGGGAACGGATCGAATTTCGGATATCAGGGGAAGTGCTGGTAAGATAAACCGCACGGCCGCTCTCGCCGATTTTCTCGAGCCAACTGAAGTAAAGGAAGCCTTGGTCGTCACGGATGATGGCTGGATTTGTAGAGATCGTCGCAGTAAAACTTAGCAGTTGATAGGAAATTGGGGATCCGTTTGAAAAATAAATCACCGCGACCTGGTTTTCCATTTTACGCATCAAGTAATTTACGCGCACACGTCCCGCGATCGCTAATTCTTGACCAACCCCAGGTTGAATTGCGATATTGCTGACGACGGATGTCCTTCCTGCAATCGAATCCGTTAAAGATACTCTCTCCCCCGTGTCCAGCTCAACCCCTTCCATTGAAAGATAATCGAGCTCAAAATCTACAGGTACAGTGACCACACGCCTCCGGGAAACCATCGTCGGTTCGGAGAGCGGGAAATGAAGATAGCTCGCTTCAATGGTCCCGGCTCTGAGACCTGTACGTATGCTTAGCGTCCAAAGGATATAGGCCTGATCTTGATCAATTCCAAAGAAGGGACCTTCGAAACCATCCGACGGCTGCAAATAAAC
>JABAOF010000796.1_pt2 | contig 33682 bp, 10 predicted proteins | sample 7062171 | NCBI WGS metagenome assembly JABAOF01 (sample SAMN14538628, study PRJNA623070) | marine sediment metagenome | biome: marine biome [ENVO:00000428]; feature: marine pelagic biome [ENVO:01000023]; material: deep marine sediment [ENVO:00002113] | place: India: Gulf of Khambhat ...
TTCCCCCACCGGATCAAACGGATTCCTTATAAAAAATTAGAGACCCGGAATATCGGCGAAAATATAGTGCACACGATCCAGGTGCAAATCCCGGCACCGCTGCAAAACCACCCCCTGGATTTATACCTGCTCCGTTTCGACCACCTGTTCCAGGATGTCGATATTGTAAGCAAAACAAAAACGGTTACAGAAGTGGAAACTTTCACCCTCCAGAGTTCAAAAGAGAAGAGACACCTTTATTTTGTAATGGTTGAACCGGACAGTGGGTTGTGTATTTTCAACAAGGTACTGTAATATTATTGTAATATCCGGGTATTAAAAGTTAAAACATAAAAGATAAAAGGATAAAAGGGGACATGCAAATTCCCTCTTCAATTCAAAAGTCGAAGTCTTCGTAAAATTCTTGATAAATATCTGAATCGGATTTCGAATCCGTTAAATCAGTGGATAAATCAATATTGTTTAGTTTTATATCTCTATTCTCCACGACAACAGTTGCAATATCCTTAAAATATCTTATAAATTCCTCTATTGTTTCATCTTTAAACAACGTTGTTTTGTATTCAAAAATAAATTTAAATTTTTCGTCAACCTCTATCCCGGTTAAACACAGATCAAATTTTGATATCCGGGTTTCGAATTTATAGGGTTTTAATTGCAGCCCGGGAATCTCCAATTTAGGAATATCCAGGTTCTGTAATGAGAACATTGCATCAAACAATGGATTGCGGCCGGGGTCTCTATCTGCAGCAACATTTTCTGCCAGATCTTCAAAGGGGTAGTCCTGGTTTTCAAAGGCTTCTAGTGTTCGCTTTTTTATTTCCTTAAGAAACTCTCGGAATGTTTTTTCTCCGACAGGATAATTCCTGAGGGCAAGAGTATTTACAAACATCCCGATTAGAGGTTGAAGATCGGTATGACTGCGGCCAGCCACTGGTGTACCCACAATGATATCTTCTTGCGTACTTAGTTTGGACAACAATACATTATATATCGCTAATAACACCATATATACTGTTACATCTTCTTCTTTTGCCAATCCCTTTAGAGCACAACTGTTTTCCCCTGTGAGTTCAAAACCTGCAGCGCGCCCTTCAAAATTCTGTTTCTGACTCCTGGGATAATCAGTAATCAAATTGAGCAGCGGAATCTCTCCGTCAAACTCCTTTAACCAGTAGGCTTCCTGTTTTCTCATTGATTCTCTTACTGATTCGCTGTTCTTCCATTCTGAGAAATCTTTATACTGTATTGGCAGGGGAGATAACTCTTCCGCTGCATCCGCATAAAGCGCCATAAACTCTCGTACCACTATTCCCATAGACGTGCCGTCTGTAATGATATGATGCATATCCACCATCAAGATGTGTTTCTGTTCTTCCGTCTTTATCAGACCTAGCCGCAGCAGAGGCGGTTGGGATAAATCAAAAGAACGAATGAAATCCCTTATGATTTCGTTATATTGTAGGGGCAGCTCTCCTTGGCTGCCCTTATCCTGATCCAAGGGCGACCACTCAATCTCGAATTCAACCCTGTCATGAACACGCTGAACCGGCTCGCCTTCCCGTATGGCAAAGGATGTTCGTAAACTTTCATGCCTTTGAATTAACCTCCCAAACGCTTTTTCCAATCTCGCCTCTTCAAGAACGCCTTCCAACCACATTACCGACGGCATATTATAACTTGTACTCTGTAAATCTGTCTGCTGCAATATATATAACCGTTTCTGGGCTGAGGATAACCCATAATACTCTCTTTTCTCCGCTGCCTCAATGGAAACAAATGTCTCTCTTTCTCCAATTTCGGCTTCACTCTTGATAAACTCTGCTAACTCCCTCACAGTGGGCTGCTTGAAAAAATCAGCCAGCGGGACTTTGAAATCAAAAATCTTGTGGACCCTGGACACCAGAGTCGTGGCTTTTAGCGAATGCCCACCCAACTCAAAAAAATTGTCATCAATGCCGATACGTTCAATATTTAATACTTCCGACCATATCCCCGCCAGCTTCTTCTCCAACTCATCCCGCGGCGCCGCATACTCCTGCTCCATGTCTAACCGGGGCTCGGGCAGACTCTCCCGGTCCACTTTACCATTGGGCATCAACGGTAAACTAGCCAAAATAATGATCTGCGGCACCATATACTGCGGTAAATCATTGCTAATTATTCGCTTGATCTCCGACTCTGAAATATTATCCACCGATACATAAGCAAAAAGAGTCTTCTCTCCCTTATTATTTTCCTTCACCACCACCACACACTCCCTGACTCGCTCGATGGATAATATCTTACTCTCTATCTCTCCCAGCTCAATCCGGAAGCCTCGCACTTTTACCATGAAATCTTTCCGGCCCCGAAGTTCAATATTACCATCCGGCAGCCAACGACCGATATCCCCGGATCGATAAAGCCGGTTATTCTCCTCAGAAAACTCTGGGTGATACACCAATTTCTCACCGGTTAAATCCTCGTTGTTGATGTAGCCCAATACTTCCGAACTGCCTTTCACAAATAATTCGCCCCATACCCCTACCGGAACCGGGTTGAGGTGCTCATCCAGGGTATAAATACTGACATTGCTAATGGGTTTTCCCGCGGGGGGAATCGGGGTCTTTTCAGCAGTGGACGCATCCAACGTATAAGAGGTGACCACGTGCATCTCCGTGGAACCGTAATGGTTGTGCAATTTCAAGCCCGGGTTCAAATCCAAAAACCGTTTCAAACCGGCCGTGATCTTCAGCTGCTCTCCTGCCGTGGTAATATGCTTTAAGTTGTGAGCAAACGATTGATGCCACCGGCCGGATTCATTAAATAAAAAATTCAAATACGAAAATGGTAAAAACAGGAGTTCAATCTGATGCCGGCTGAGAAAATCCATCAGGTAATCGATGTCCTGACGTTCGAGGTCTCCGATTAAATGCAGCTGCCCACCTGAGGTTAACGTGCCCATAATCTCCTGGAAGGACACACAAAAATTAATAGAGGTAAATTGTAAACAGCTCAACGCCCCATCAATGAGGGTGTTCTCATCCTGCCAGTTGATTAAATTGGTCAGGCAGTCGTGGGACAGCATCGCACCATTGGGAGTTCCCGTGGAACCGGACGTATAATTAATATACAATATATCCGACGGTTGGTTGACTGTGGGCGGGTTATCCGTTGATTTTTCACTGATTTTATCCCATTGGCAATGAACATCGATGATCCGGCCTTCATAATTGCCAAATAATTCCGGCCGCATTTTGTCGATGATAAGAAAATCCGATTGGCTGTCAGACAGCACATGCAAAACCCGGTCCTGCGGGTAGGTGGGGTCCACGGCCAGGTAAGCGGCACCGGATTTAATGATGCCCAGCAGCACCACGATCATATCGATGGACCGCTCCATGGAAACCCCAATGGCATCGTTGGCTTTAATCCCACACTGGTCCTTCAGGTAATGGGCCAGTTGGTTAGCTTTCTTATTCAATTCATTGTAGGTCATATGCATGGCCCCGGCATCCATGTGCCACCCATGGTGCTCTTGACTTACTACAGCAGTTTTATCCCCGCACCGCTCTACTTGCTGCTCAAAAAGTTCTTGAAGAGTAAGAGACGGAAATGAATAACGGGTGTCATTAAAAGCTTCGATGACGTTCTGGGATTCAGCTTCGCAGAGAATATGCAGCGCCGACACCGGAACGTCGCTCCTGGCAATCACATCGTCCGTGAGGGCTAAAAAATTATCCTTCATGCGCTCAATGGTGGAATGCTCGAATAAGTCGCTGTTGTATTCGATACGCGTATATACCTGACCATCCGCCTCATCCATAAAGAAAATCAAATCGAATTTGCTCATATTAAAATCATCACTGTGAGAATAACCGGAAATGGTTACCCCTTCCATTACCAGGCGACTGTCATCTGTTTCCGCATTATTGTGAGCCAACATAACATTAAACAGGGGGGATTGGCTTAAATCCCTGTCCAATTCCAATTCCTCCACCAAAAGATCAAACGGATAATCCTGGTAATTATAACAGTCCAGGGTTTCCTGTTTTATTGAAGACAGGAGATCTCTAAAGCATTGTTCCGGGTTTACCCGGTTTCGATACACCAACGTGTTTACTAAAAAACCGATCATGGGGTACAGCTCCGGTTGCTTCCGGTTGGCGATGGGTGCCCCGATGATGATATCCCCCTGCCCGGTATATTTGTATAAAAACACATTCAACATGCTTAACAAACTCATAAACAAGGTGACATCTTCTTCGAGACTCAGTTGGTACAATTGCTGTGTCCTCTCTTTATCAATGACAAAGGGAACCCGGCCGCCATTAAAGGTCTGGATGGCTTTCCGGGGATGATCCAGGGGCAATTCAATGCCATTGGGTTTATCCTTAAATTTTTCCAACCAATAGTCCTGTGACTGATTAAAACTGCCCACTGCTGTCAATTGGTTGTGCCATCGGCTGTAATCTTTATATTGCAATTTCAGTGGGGGCAAAGGATTCTCTCCGCTTTTCAGGAATGTATTGTACAAGGTTATTAGTTCATTATTGATATTTCCTTGAGACCAACCATCACTAATAATGTGGTGAATATTATAAATGAGTAGGTATTTCTCATCTTCCAGTCGAACCAACTTAAAACAGAACAACGGCCCATGTTCCAGGTTAAAAGCGCTGTTAGCAACTTGCAAATATAGTTGCCGGGCGTTTTTTTGTTTTTCCGCTTCATTAAGATTTTGAAGGTCAACGTGTTCCAGGTTGAATTTAAATCCCCGGATGATTTTCTGGTAGGGGTCTCCCTCAACCAGGGTGAAAATGGTCTTTAAACTTTCATGCCGCTCTGCCAGGGCCTGGACAGCCTGGATAAACGTTTCGACATCAAAAGGGCCGTCAATGAAAACCGCTGCTGGTATATTATACGCCGTGGAATCCTCTTCAAATTGGCACAATACCCACAATCGCCGCTGCGCATAGGATAAGGGGTAATAATCCTTTTCTTCCGAAGGGATTATCTCAATATATGCCAACACCTCCGATTCCTTTATCCGCTGCCCCAACTCCCTGATGCTGGGATATGTAAATACGTCCCCGATCTCAATGTTGATTTCAAATTCTTGATATATCCGGTACACTAACGTGGTTGCTCTTAAGGAGTGGCCGCCCAATTCAAAAAACTTATCATCGATCCCGATGGGCGCATTCGCCAGGTTTCTGTCGATATTTAAAACCTCTTCCCATATTTCTACCAATTTCTCTTCTATTTCATCACGAGGAGCAATATATTCTCTCCTGGGGATACCCATCTCCGGTTTGGGTAACGCCTTGACATCCACTTTACCGTTAGGATTTAAAGGGATTTTCTCCAACTTTACAAAATACCCGGGTATCATATAATCGGGAAGCGTTTGGGATAGATATTCCTTTAAATCCGCGCTTCCTACACGATCTACTCCCACAAAATAGGCGCATAAATATCTATCTCCGGCTTCACTTTCTTTTGATATGACCACCGCCTCTGCAATTGCATTATGTTCCACTAATCGATTCTCGATCTCCCCCAATTCGATGCGAAAGCCCCTGATCTTTACCTGGTTATCCAGCCTTCCTAAAAATTCCAGGTTTCCATCGGGCAGCCACCGGGCTAAATCACCGGTTTTGTAGAGGCAGCTCATAGCTGATAGCTCATAGCTCATAGGGAGCTTTCCAGAACTGCTTACTTTCTTCCTCCTCCTATCAGCTATGAGCCATGACCTATGAGCTAAAATAAATGTCTCCGCTGTTAATGCCGGTCGGTTTAAATAGCCGCGGCCAACCCCTTCCCCACCGATATACAATTCTCCTGGAATACCCGGCGCAACAAGCTTCTTCTGCTTATCGAACAAAAAGACAAAGGTATTGCCAATGGGTTTCCCCACGGGCAAGCGCGCCCACCTGTCATTTACTTTATTCACCTTCAGCTCTACGGAAGTTACTGTTGTTTCCGTCGGACCATACTCATTATAAAATTCACAATACTTACTCCATTTTTGTGCCAGGGAAACCGGGCAAACATCCCCACCTGCTATGATCCGCTTCAATTTATAGGTGCTCTTTAGTCTCATGGCATTTAAAAAAGAAGGTACGGCATGGAGATGAGTAATCTCCTGGCTCGCTATAAATTCTTCAAATTTCTTGCTGTTCAGGATGGTATCTCTATCAACAAGAAATAAACATGAGCCACTGAAAAGCGAGATAAAAATCTGTTCCACTGATGCATCAAAACAGATGGAAGAAAACTGCAATATTCGATCATCCACGGTTATATTAAAATACCTTTTCTGGGAAAAGGCTAAATTGACAACTGAAAAATGTCTGATTGCCACCCCTTTAGGCCGGCCGGTGGAACCGGAGGTGTAGATGATGTAAGCCAGCCCGTCTGCTGAGGAAGCCGGGCTGGAGATTGAGGCTAAGGTTGAGGTTGAGGAAGAGAGTTCATTAGAGATATCAATTAGCTCGATTGAGTCCTCCTTAACCTCAACCTCAACCTTAACCTGAGCAGCTGGCGCAGCCAGCAATAACCTGGCATTGCTGTCTTTCAGCATATAGGTGATTCTGTCTTCCGGGTAATCCGGGTCAATGGGCAAATAGGCTCCTCCAGCCTTTAATATCCCTAATATTCCAATTATCATTTCTAGCGACCGTTCCACCATGAGTCCTGCGATACTATCGGGGCCAACGCCTTTTTGTTGTAATACATGGGCCAATCGATCGGCTTTTTCATTTAATACACCGTAAGTGATGTGGATTTTCTCCCTCTTGCCAATTGCCAACAGCCAACTGCCAACTAAGGCTATGCTGTCCGGTGTACGTTTCACTTGTTCTTCAAATAATTCATGAATGGTTTTATCCCACGGGTACGATTCAGAGGTATCATTAAAATCCTTCAGCAGTTGTTTTTTCTCTTCTTCTGTTAATATCTCTATATCGACTGTTTTTACATCCGTGTTGGCTTGAGCCTTCTGCAGCAAGTTTTTAAAATGGCAGATGATCCCTTTAACTCCACCTTCATCATACAATGATGGGTTATAATCCACATGCCCTGCAATCATACTATCTTCTCTTAACAAAGAAAATATCATGTTGGGGTGAACACGGTCAAGATATTCCCTGGCATGAACATTTTCCACTATTATTGCTGCATCAAACAAAGGGAAACCATTATCTTCGAAGGGCATATTTAACTGATCTGCCAATACTTCAATCGGGTAATTTCGATTTTCATTGGCTTCAATAAGGGTTTTTCTCACTTCCAGCAGCAATTCTTTAAAGGTCATCGTATCTGTTAATTGATTTCTCAAAGCCAATACGGTATTGATCAACTTTTGCTTAATATCAGGTTCCCATATAGGAGACCCCACAATAATATCATTCAAGCCGGTATATTTATTGATCAAGAGAGTTAACCCTGCCACCAGGATGATATGCAGTCTAATGTCCGAGCCAGCACTTAATTTGAGCAAGCCTGCGGATAATTCTTGCGAAAATTCAAAACTTACTGTATCTGGCGGCTGTTCAGCTGCCCCTTCTCTCTTATAACACGTAGGAAAACTGCTTTTAACCAGTTCTCCCGACAGTTTATTAAGCCAATAGTCCTTCTCTTTGGCTTTCTTTGCTGCAACAGTCCGCAACTGAAGCAGGTGTTCCTTATATGTCTTCATTCTCATAGTCCCTCATTCCTCCGTCATTAGAATTCAAAGTCCCCATAAGCTTCTTGATAAGCTTTTGCATCCGCTTCCGAATCCCAAAGATCGATAAATAACTCAATATCCGCTAATTTAACATCTCTATCCTTCAGCACACCAGCAATTATGTCCTGGTAATAACCTGTAAGACCCGCTATTGTTTCTTTTTTAAATCGATCAGTCCTGTATTCAAAACTAAACACAAATTTGTCATCCTCTCCAACTCCATTTAAACTCAAGTCAAATTTCGAGATCACGTTTTCGTATTCGTAGGGTTTCAACGTTAGTCCGGGTATCTCCACTGTGGGAATGTCAAGATCCTGGAGTATAAACATGACATCAAACAATGGATTACGGCGGCTGTCTCTTTCTGCTGCTGCCTTCTCTGCAAGTGCCTCAAACGGATATGACTGGTTTTCAAAAGCTTCTAATATCTGTTTTTTTACCTCCTGGAGAAACTCCCGAAAGGTCTTTTCTCCTCCAGGGTAATTCCTGAGGGCAAGGGTATTTACAAACATCCCGATTACAGGTTGAAGATCGGGATGGCTGCGTCCGGCTGTCACCGTGCCCACAACAATATCTTCCTGTCCACTTGCTTTGAATAATAGAACATTATATATTGCCAAAAGAACCATGTATACGGTCACCCCTTCTTCTTTTGCCAGATTTTTTAAACCCTCTGATACTGATCTATCCAGCTCAAATCTCATGCGTTTCCCCGCAAAACTTCTCTGCAGCAAAGATGAAGATTGTGAATGCGAATAAAAATCAGGCTCATCCACGTACAATTGCAGGACGGGTACCTCTTTTTCAAACTCTTTTAACCAGTATTCTTCTTGCTTTTCTATCAATTCTCTCATTGATTTACTGTTCATCCACTCTGAGAAATCTTTATACTGTATTTGCAGGGGAGGCAGCCCTTCGCCAGCTTGAAGCGCCATAAACTCCCGTATAAATAGCCCCAACGAATTACCATCTGTGATGACATGATGCATATCTATCATCAAGATGTGTTTGCGTTCTTGCATTTCTATCAACCCTACCCGCAGCAGAGGCGGCTGGGATAAATCAAACGGTCTTACAAAGCTCTGAATGATATCTGCGATGTTATCCTTATCGGCCGCGGCTGCCAGCCGCTCAACCTCAAATTCTACCTGGTTATGAATTCTCTGAACCGGAACTCCGGCTTGCATCTCAAATGACGTCCTGAAACTTTCATGCCTCTCTATCAACTTCTTGAAGGCATCTTCCAGGTGACTCGCGATCAATTCTCCCTCCAACTCAATAACCTGGGGCATATTGTAGCTCATATCACTTTTATCCGACTGCTGTAAAATATACAACCTTTTTTGAGCAGGAGAGAGCAGGTAATAGTTTTTCTCTTCCACCGGGTCCACGGCAAGGAATTCATCCGTTGTTTCTTTTTTTATAAATTCTGATAATCCCCTGATGGTAGGGTTTTTAAACAAATTTGCCAACGTGACGTTTGCATCAAATGTTTTATATATTTTCGATATCAAGGTGGTTGCCCTTAAGGAATGGCCCCCCAGTTCGAAGAAATTGTTGTCAATGCCGATACGTTCTACATTTAATACCTCGGACCATATCTCTGCCAGTTTTGCTTCCACTGGATCACGAGGTGCAGTATATTCAACACCCAAAATAACAGTTTCCAGTGCAGGAAGCGCTTTCCTGTCCAATTTACCACTGGGAGTCAGAGGAATTTTATCCAATGGGACAAAAAATGAGGGGACCATGTAATCGGGGAGCAAACGGGAGAGGAATTCTTTCAATTCACGGCTGTCCGGCGTTTTTTCCACTGCTCCTGCTGCCGGTACCACGTACGCACACAGGTACCTGTCTTCTTTACCCTCAGTTTCACTGCTTCTTGATGCTGCCACCACCACAGCAGCCCCGATATCCGGGTGTTTTATCAATTGATTCTCGATCTCACCCAGTTCGATGCGAAATCCCCTGATCTTCACCTGGTGATCCATACGCCCCAGGAACTCGATATTACCATCCGGCAGCCAACGAGCTAAATCGCCGGTTTTATACAGCCTCCGGCGGCCAGGGGGGGCGCTTTTTGAAAAAACTGCCCCCCCTGGACCCCCCCGCAAAAACGTCTGATAATTTCCCGTTTTTTTCGCATCCCGGTAATCCTGATAATCCCATAAATCCTGGTCAAACTTCTCCCCTGTTAACTCCGGCCTGTTTAAATAACCCCTGGCCAACCCAATACCTGATATACATAACTCACCGGCAGCGCCCACAGGCTGCAAGTGCATATCTTTACTAACCACAACCAACCGAATGTTATCGATGGGCCTGCCGATAGGTATACGTGTAAGTTCCAGGCTGTCCTCCATTACACAATTAAAATAAGATACATCTATCGCTGCTTCTGTGGGACCGTATAAATTGATCAGCCTTATTTGCAGCGTTTCAGCCAAAATATGCTTGAACCGTTCCACATGATGAACCGTTAAGGCTTCGCCGCTGGAAAAGACCTGTCTTAAACTGGAGAGCTTACTTATATCGGCCCGACCTTCGAGATATTCCAGGAACGCATTTAACATCGAAGGAACAAAATGCATGGTGGTTATTTTGTTCTTTGCAACGGCGTCCAATATCGCTTCCGGGCTTTTTTCACCTCCAGGATCAAGGAAGCAAAGCAAAGCCCCTTCAATACCCCACCAGAACAACTCCCATACCGAAACATCAAAAGTAAACGAGGTCTTTTGCAAGATAACATCCCCTTCTCCGATGGGATACGCCCTCTGCATCCAATTCAACCGGTTAACAAGCGCGCGATGCTCGGTCATAACCCCTTTGGGTCTCCCTGTAGAGCCAGACGTGTAGATGACGTAGCATAGGTGAGTGGGGTGAGTAAGGTGAGTAGGGTGAGTAGGGGATTCCTTGCTCAATTCAACCGGTTTAATCACTTCAATTCCCCCACTTACCTTACTCCCCTCACTCAACTCACTCACCAAAATCTTCGCTCCGCTGTCCGCTAGCATGTAATCAATTCGTTCCTGCGGGTAATCCGGATCAATGGGCAAATAAGCGCCCCCTGCTTTCAAGATGCCCAGGATACCGACAATCATCTCAATAGATCGCACTGCCATGATACCAACAATCGTGTCAGGCCCAACGCCTTTGGACCGCAATAGATGTGCCAGTTGATCGGATTTTTCGCTCAATTCTCTGTAGGTTAATTGAACTTTTTCACCCCTTTCCCCAGCCTTCTCTCTTTTGCCAACTGCCGAATGCCAACTGCCAACTACAGCGACACCGTCAGGTGTCCTGGCTGCCTGCTCGGCAAATAATTCATGAATGGTTTTTTCCCCGGGATATTCTGCAAAAGTATCGTTAAAATCAATTAATAATTGTTTCTTCTCTTCTTCTGTTAATATCTCTATATCGACTATTTTTATATCCAGGTTTTCTATAACTACCCCCAGCAGATTCCTGTAATGATCTATAATCCGTTTAACTCCCCATTCATTATACAATAACGAGTTATACTCCACATACCCGGTAATCGCCTCACCGGTTCTCAAAAAAGAAAAAACCATGTTGGGATTAACATGGCGGAGATGTTCCTTCTCATGAACATTTTCAACTAGTATTGCTGCGTCAAACAAAGGGGAATCGTGGTCTCGGAAAGACATATTTAATTGCTCCCCTAATATTTCAATCGGGTAATTTCGATTTTTATTAGCTTCAAGAATCGTTTGCTGAACCTCCAACAACAATTCCTTGACGGTCATATTATCCATTAATTGATTTCTCAGGGCCAATACCGTATTAATCAAATTTGGCTTAATATCGGATTTTAAAATAGGAGTTCCTACAATAATATCATTGCAGCCGGTATATCTATTAATTAAGATAGTTAAACTTGCCTCCAGTATAATATACAGTCTGACATCAGAACCGGCGCCTAATTTCAGAAGGCCCGTAGATAATTCATCAGAAAATTTAAGAGATACGTTTACCTTTGCACCTGCTTCAGCCCCTTCTCTTTTGTAATTACAATGAGCAGGAAAACTGCTTTTAACCAATTCTCCCGACAGTTTGTCGAGCCAGTAATCCCTCTCTTTGGCTTTTTTTTCAGCAGCAATCCGTAACCGAAGCAGCTGTTCCTTATCTGTCCTCATGGTTATTACCCTTCATTGGCTTCCAAAAAGCTTAAAATCCAAAATCCCCGGAAAATTCCTGGAAAACATCCGTTTCCAATCTCGAATCCGAAAAATCACTGGACAACTCAATATCCACTAGTTTAATCTCTTTATTCTCCAGCACAGCCGCTATTATATCTTTGAAATAACCCACAAATTCACTGATTATTCCTTCGTTAAACCGTGCAGTTCTATATTCAAAACTAAACACCAATTTGTTATCCTCTTCAAATCCAAATAAACTCAAATCGAACTTCGATTCCACGTTTTCATATGTGTAGGGTCTCAGTGTTAACCCGGGTATTTGTACTTCGGGAATATCCAGGTTTTGCAATATAAACATGACATCAAACAAAGGATTACGGCGGCTGTCTCTGTCTGCCGTTACTTTCTCCGCAAGTTCCTCAAACGGATAAGCCTGGTTTTCAAACGCTTCTAATGTCCCCGCTTTCACCTCCTTTAGAAACTCCGAAAAGGTGGCTTCACGTCTGGGATAATTCCTGAGAGCAAGGGTATTTACAAACATCCCGATTACAGGTTGAAGATCGGGATGGCTGCGGCCGGCTGTCACTGTACCAACAACGATATCTTCCTGACCACTTAGTTTGAATAATAAAATATTATATATCGCCATTAGAACCATATATAGAGTCATCCCTTCTTCTTTTGCCAGTTCCTTTAAACCCCCTGCTGCAGTGCTGTCCAGCTCAAAGCTCATTCGCTTCCCTTCAAGACTCCACTGTTCAGGTGATGAAGACTGTGAGTGCCGGTATAAATCACCCTCATCCGTGTACAATCGAAGCAAAGGTACCTCCCCGGCAAATTCCTTTAACCAGTATTGTTCCTGTTTTTTTATCGACTCTTTCATTGATTTACTGTTCATCCATGCTGAGAAATCTTTATACCGCGTTCGCAAGGGAGGTAGTGCTTCGTCCGTCTGAAGCGCCATGAACTCCCTTACAAATATTCCCATCGAACTGCCGTCTGTGATGATATGATGCATATCTATCGTCAGGATATGTCGGCCTTTGTCTACTTTTATCAATCCTACCCGCAGCAGCGGCGGCTGGGATAAATCAAACGGTTGTACAAAGCTGTGGATGATATCTGCGATGTTATCCTTATCGGCTGCGGCTGCCAGCCGCTCAACCTCAAATTCTACATATTCATGAACTCTCTGAACCAATTCTCCCTTGTGCGTTTCAAATGATGTCCTGAAGCTTTCATGCCTCTCTATCAACTTCTTGAAGGTATCTTCCAGGCGGCCCTTTACCAGCTCTCCTTCCAATTCCATCACCTGGGGCATATTGTAGTTCATATCATGTATATTCGTTTGCTGTAAAACACATAACCTTTTTTGGGCAGGAGAGAGAAGGTAATATTCTCTCTTTTCCACTGGTTCAATGGAAACGTATCTATCTCCAATTGTTTCCGATATATATCCGGCTAATCCCCTGATACTGGGTGCTCTAAATATCTCTGTCAGGGGGACCTTGACATTTAACAAGCTGTATATCCTGGACATCAACCTCGCTGCTTTTAATGAGTGTCCACCCAATTCAAAGAAATTATCGTCGATCCCGATAGATTCCTGCAATTGAGACGCATGCAATGCATCATTACTTAAGACCCGGGACCAGATTCGTACCAATTCTTTTTCGATCTTATCCCTGGGTGCAACATAATTTTCACCGGCTGTGAATCCCGGTTCCGGTAATGCTCTTCTGTCAACCTTCCCATTGGGTGTTAAAGGTATCCTATCCAACCGGATGAAATAGGAAGGAACCATATAATCCGGGAGATTCTTTGACAAATACTCACGCAATTGTGCCGTTGATATCTCACTGTCTGAAACAAAATATGCACATAAACCCCGGTGACTCCCTTGCTGATCTTCTTTTGATATTACGACTACTTCTTTTATTTCATCATGCGTCAACAACTGACTCTCAATCTCACCTAACTCGATCCTGAATCCCCTGATTTTGACCTGGTGGTCGATCCGGCCGATAAACTCGATATTACCCTCCGGAAGCCACCGCGCCAGGTCACCGGTTTTGTAGAGGTAGCTCATAGCTGATNNTCCCTCCTATCAGCTATGAGCCATGAGCTATGAACTAAAACAAATTTTTCTGTGGTTAACTCCGGGCTGTTCAAGTAACCGCGGGCCGTGCCGGTTCCACCGATATAAAGCTCACCGCTTACCCCAATTGGTACCGGTTGCAAATAGCTGTCCAAAATATATGCGGTGGTATTAGAAATCGGCTTGCCGATAGGAATCGTTCCAGCTCCTTCAGCAATTCCGTCAATAAAATAGTAAGTTGCATAAACCGTGGTCTCTGTGGGTCCATACACATGAATGACTCGATCTTTTCCCAAATATGCCAATGCATTCCTGGAATGTTCTATTGATACACGTTCGCCTCCGAACAGGACCTTTCTTATCCCATGCAAACACTCAATATCCAGGTCTACTAATGTGTTAAACAAGGCTGTGGTCACAAAAAATACCGTAATGGCTTCTCGCTTTATTATATCTGCCAGTCGTTCCACAGCTAAGACATCGTCCTTTTCAATCAGTACCAGCGCCGAACCGTTCAGCAGCGCCCCGTATATGTCGAATACCGACCCGTCAAACGCATAATTGGATAATTGCAAAATCCGGTCTCCGGGTTCGATATCAATATAATTGGTGTCCCTTACTACCCGCGTGACATTGTAATGACTGGTCAACACACCTTTCGGTCTGCCTGTGGTACCGGAGGTATAGATAACGTAGCATAGTTGAGTGGGGTGAGTAAAGTGAGTAAGGTGAGTAAGGTGAGTAGGAAGTTCCCCACTCAATTCACCCGGTTTAATCACTTCAATTCCACCACTCACCTTACTCACCACACTCAACTCACTCACCAATATCTTCGCTCCGCTGTCCGCTAACATGTAATCGATTCGCTCCTGCGGATAACCCAACTCAATAGGCAAATAAGCTCCCCCTGCTTTCAAAATTCCCATAATACCGGTTATCATCTCGATAGACCGGTCCACCATGAGACCGACGATGCTGTCAGGACCAACACCTTTGCACCGCAACCCATATGCCAGTTGATCGGATTTTTCATTCAATTCCCTGTAGGTAATCGCATGGCCCATGCCAATAACAGCAGCGCTGTCAGGCGTTTGTTCCACCTGGTCTGCAAACAATTCATGAATCGTCCGCTCCCCGGGATAACCTGTTTCCGTTTCATTAAAACCATATAATAACTGGTTTCTCTCTTCTTCTGTCAGGATTCCAATCTCATTTATTTTTACTGCCGGATTCTCTATAATAGTAAATACAATGCTTTCAAGATACTTTATAAATCTGACTATCGTAGTTTTCTTGAATAGTTTGGTACTGTATTCAAAGGTCAGCAGCAGTTTTTCTTCAACTTCCAATCCACTTAATAGGAGATCAAATTTTGATGTTTCAGCTTCATGTTCAAAGGGCGTCAACCTCAAGCCGGATATCTCTATTTCCGGCATACCGGTGTTTTGCAGCACAAACATGGTGTCAAAGAGCGGATTGCGACTGGCATCCCTGGTTACAACCACCTCCTCCACAAGGTCTTCATATTGAAAATCCTGGTTATCAAACGCCGCCAACGACCGCTCTTTTATTTCATTTAAAAACGCTGTATAGGTTTTTTCTCCGGCGGGGAAATTTCTCAGCACCAACGTATTGACAAACATGCCGATAATCTGCTCTAAATCCGCATGCCCACGGCCAGCTGTAGGGGTTCCAATAAGAATATCTTCCTGGTTACTTAATTTTGATAATAAGATATTATATAAAGCCAATAAAACCATGTACAGGGTGGTTCCTCGCTCCAAAGCCAATGATTTTAATACCTCCAGCTTTTCTGAGTCGATCTCAAACATTACGCTGCTTCCCTCAAACGATTGTACCGCAGGCCGGGGATAATCCGTTGGCAGTTCCAGGACCGGTACTTCATCTCTAAACTGTTCCTTCCAGTAGGCTTCTTGATCTGCCAGTGCCTCTCTCTTTTTTTCACTGGTTTGCCATTCTGCAAAATCGTTGTACTGGATTTTCAAGGCCGGCAATTCTTCGCCAGCATAAAAGGCCGTGAACTCGTTTATCAACACCCGGCGGGAGATACCATCCGATATGATATGATGCATATCTATCATCAAAAGCCGTTTGTTTTCCTCCAGTTGCGCCAACCCCACACGCAGAAGAGGTGGCCGGGTTAGATCAAAGGGACGAATAAAGTTTGAGATAGTTGGCAGTTGGCAGTTGGCAGTTGGCAATTCTTGATCTTGTGCGATATTTTTTGTTTTCTGTCTTCTAGCCTCTGTGATCTCTGCTTTTGGGCTGCGGTCGCCGACCGCCTCTGTGGCTGAATATAACTTAATTTCAAATTCCACATCCTGGTGAATTCTCTGCACCGGCTCATCATCGATCTCCTCGAATGATGTCCGCAAACTTTCATGCCTGTTTATCAACTTTATAAACGTGTCTTCCAGCCTCCTTTTATCCACTTTCCCTTCCAGCACGATTCCATAAGGCATGTTGTAATTGGTACTATTTTCATCCATCTGGTGAAGAAGATACAACCGCTTCTGCGCCGAAGATAAAATATAATAATCCTTTTCTTCCACAAATTTGATGGCTGCGAACGGGTCCGCTTCCCTGTCTTTAATATATTGAGATAACCCCCTTATGGTAGGCTGTTTAAATATTTCCGCCAGCGTTACACTAACGTTAAACGCCTTATGTATCCTGGATATTAATATTATTGCCTTTAACGAATGCCCTCCCAATGAAAAAAAGTTATCCTTCATCCCGATCTTCTCAATATCCAACAAATCAGACCACAATTCTGCCATTTTCAGCTCGGCCCGGTTCGCCGGTGCCGCATACTCTTCCCCTGTTTCCACTGCCTGGGGTTTCGGCAGTGCCCTCCTGTCTAATTTACCATTGGGGGTCAATGGTATCTTATCGATGCGGACAAAATACGACGGAATGGCATAGTCGGGTAACTCCCTGGATAATGCTTCTTTAAGATCAAGCGCTTTATTATTACCAGGGACAAAATAAGCACATAAATACAGGTCCCCAGGTTCCCTCCGGTCTGCAATCACCACAGCCTCTTTTATACCATCGATGCGCAGCAGTTGATTGGCAATCTCCCCTAACTCAAGCCTGAATCCCCTGATCTTTACCTGGTGATCGATTCTACCGATAAATTCAATATTTCCATCCAGCAGCCAACGAGCTAAATCGCCGGTTTTGTAGATTTTTTTAGAAATATAGGTCCTATAGGACCTATAGGACTTATAAGAGATAGAGAGAAATGTCTCCGCTGTTAACTCCGGATGGTTTAAATATCCCCTGGCAAGTCCGTCGCCACCAATACATAATTCACCGGCTACTCCTACCGGCAATAATTCAAGGTGTTTATCGATGATGTATACTTGCGTGTTATAAATGGGCTGCCCAATAGTAGGCTGGATGGTATATTCCTCCATGCGGTTCTTATCGATGAATTGCGCCACAGAACCAATAGTGGATTCAGTGGGACCATAGTGATTCATTATTGCGATATTATCACAGGTCTGAAATACCTTTGCCACATCGCTGACTTTAATCGCCTCACCCCCCAGGACCACCAACCGAAGCGTCCGGGATATTTCGCCGCTAAAACGCGAACTCTCCACAACGGTGTTAAAAAGAGACGGCGTCATTTTAATATAACTGATCTCATGTCTGACCATATAATCGATCAACCGCTCCGGGGATAAATATATTTCCTCCGGCAGTATATGAAGCTCACACCCCCTCAAAATAGAAGAATAAATCGACGTATAACCCAGATCAAATCCAAACGATGATGTTAATATGGTTCGATCTTTCCCTATCAGACCGGCCTCCCGCGTAAACCAACTCACATAATTGACTAAGTTTTCATGTTTTAAAAGCACTCCTTTGGGTTTACCAGTAGAACCGGAGGTGTAAATAGTATATAATAAATTTGAGGGTCCACTGATACTTTCCAAATTGGCATCCTCTCCTTTAAATATGTTGCTGTCATCGATTCTAATTATTTCAACATCACATGTGATTCTATCGATTAAAGCCGTTTGCGTTAATACCAATTTTGCCCTGCTGTCATCGATCATATACTTTATGCGCTCAACAGGATGTTTGGGATCAATAGGCAAATAAGTGCCCCCGGCTTTGAGTGTGGCCATAATACCAATTACCATTTCCAGCGAAGGTTGTGTCATTATCCCCACAACCATATCCGCATCAGCGCCTTTTGACCTCAACATTCGTGCCAGTTGATTAGACTTCCGATTCAATTCCCGGTAGCTTAATTGTACAGGTTCCCCGGTTCTCTTCCCCTTGCCAACTGCCAACTGCGAACTGCCAACTACAGCTATCTTTTCCGGTGTGCCGGCAGCCTGCTCTGCGAATAATTGATAAATGGTTTTCTCTTCCGGGTATGCCCTGGAGGTATCATTAAAATCAATGACCAACTGTCTCTTCTCTTCCGAAGACAATATCTCTATTTCCGCGATCTTCTTATGCGGGTTCTCCAGTATATCTAAAACAATCCGTTTAAAATATCCGATAAACCGTTCGATTGTTTTCCTGGTAAACAGGTCTGAACTGTAAGTGAGAATGAAATCCAGTGCCTGGTCTTTTTCCAGGACAGTCAATGTCATGTCAAATTTGGATTTTCTATCTTCAAAAATGTATTCCTTTAACTCCAAACCGGGTATCTGCAATTCCTGCATTTCCATGTTTTGCAATACCAGCATCACGTCAAACAACGGATTCCGGCTGGTATCCCGCTGGACCTCTACCTGGTCTACCAGGTCCTCAAAAGGATAATCCTGGTTTTCAAAGGCCGCCAATGCTCTTTCCTTTACGTCATCCAGGAACTGCCTGAAGGTTTTTTCACCGACGGGGAAGTTCCTCAGTGCCAGGGTATTGATAAATATTCCAATGATCCGGGATAAATCAATATGCCTGCGCCCTGCTGCAGGTGTCCCGATAACAATATCTTCCTGACCACTTAATTTGAATAACAGGACATTATACAAAGAAAGTAACAGCATGAACAGGGTGGCACCTTCTTCCAGGACATACTCCCTTAGTTTCTCCATATGTTCGCTGCTGATTTCAAATTTTACCATCTCTCCTTCATAGCTCTGCATTGCCGGACGGGCGAAATCTTTGGGCAGATCAAGAACCGGTATCTCATCGGCAAATTCCTTCTGCCAGTACGCTCCTTGCCCACTGACCGCTTCCCGTACTTTATCACTATTCTGCCATTCCGCGTAATCTTTGTACTGGAGTCTCAAAACTCCCGGTCCCTTTCCCACGTCCGCATCCCCATACAATGCGCTAAATTCCCGGATCAATATGTCCATGGACATCCCATCCGAGATGATGTGATGCATGTCCACCATCATAATATATTTTTTCAATTCTAACTTTTTCAATCCTACCCTGAGCAGTGAAGAGTGAGAAAGATCAAAAGGTCTGACGAATTGATGAATACCGAACGAGGTTAATTCATCATAACATTCGATATCGAATTCTACATCCTCTTTTATCCGTTGCACGGGCTCATCGTCCACCATCTCAAAGGAGGTCCGCAAACTTTCATGCTGTTCGATCGACTTTTTAAACGTGTCTTCTAACCGGCTGAAGTCCAGGTCTCCTTTCAGTTCGACGGCATAAGGGATATTATAGCCCGTGCTGTTTTCATCCAACCGGTATACCACATACAACCGCTTTTGAGCAGGAGAGAGCAGATAATACTCTTTTTCTTCTACCTGTTTAATCGATCGATATATACTTTCACGGGTTTTATGGATAAAATCGTATATTCCTTTTACTGTCGGGGTTTTAAATAGTTCGGCGATAGGGATTTCTACGGAGAAGGCTTTGTGAATTCTACCCACCAGTCCGGCGGCTTTGAGTGAGTGCCCCCCCAGTTGGAAGAAATTATCACGGACTCCGATGCGTCTCCGCTCCATTCCCAATACGTCTGCCCATATGTCTACCAACACCTTTTCCATCTCATTGGCCGGCGGCACATACCCTCTGCCAGGGCTGTCAGTAATATCCGGTTCAGGAAGGGCTTTGCGGTCCACTTTACCATTGGGATTCAGCGGCATCTTTTCCAGTACGACAAAATAGGCAGGCACCATATAGTCCGGCAATTCTGCCGATAAATAGTCCCGGAGTTCCATCTCCCGGTAGGCATTTTCATCATGGAGAACAATGTAAGCGCAAAGGTAATTCTCCCCGCCGTCCCCTTCCCTGGCCATTACCAGGTTCTCTTTTACATTAGCATGACTGGCCAACCGGTTTTCAATCTCTCCCAATTCGATGCGGAATCCTCTCACCTTAACCTGGAAATCAACCCGGCTTATAAATTCGACATCTCCCTCCGGAAGCCATTTGACCAGGTCACCGGTTTGGTAAAGCAACTGCTTTTGTCCTCTTGCTTCAAAGGAATGCAGGATAAATTTCCGGGTTGTTAATTCTCTATCGTTTACATACCCGATGCCAACCCCGTCACCGCCAATCACCAATTCACCAGGTACACCTACCGGCTGCAATTGCATGTCTTTACTCACTACATATAACCGGGCATTATACACCGGGGAACCCACGGGAATAACTTCCTTCAAGTGCCGACGCGGCTCTTCAACCCGGAAAGAAGCACATATATCCGTACATTCAGTGGGACCATACGTGTTGACAATCCGGGCATGACAACCAGGCGATTCCAACCAGTCAAGCAAACCGGTCATGGAAATGGGCTCACCCCCAAGAAACACGTACCGCAGCGCTGTTAACTTCTTATTTTCTCCGGCTTCACTCTCATCATACTCCACGAGCTTATAAAACATACTGGGGGTGCAATTGATCCAACTGACTTTATAATCCCGGATCTCCCGCAAGATCGTACGGGGTTCGAAATAATTCAAACCCGGCAGGCAAATCATACCCCCTTTCATCAAAGAAGCATAGAAATTCTTTTGAGTCAAATCAAAACTCAACGATGTCAGCACCAGGTTGCTGTCCTGCGCTCCCAGTCCGAAATCCGTAACAAACCAATTCATCAGGTTCATAAATCCCCGGTGATATACACCGGCCCCTTTGGGTTTCCCCGTAGAACCGGAAGTAAAGATAATATATATTAAATCTCCAGGCCCGCTGACCGGTTCCAGGTTCTCTGATCCCTGGTGTTCCAGTTCGTCAGTCAGTTCATCCACCATCAGCAGGTGAATATCCCGGTCCCGGGTAAGAGAAGGAAGGGATTTTTTTTCAACAACCCCGGTGTCGGTTAACACCATGGATGCACCAGAACCTTCCAGCATTGCCAGGATACGATTGTCCGGGTATTCCGAGTCAATGGGCAAATAAGCGCCCCCGGCTCTCAGTATACCCTGGATGCCTACCACCATTTCCAGGGAACGTTCCAGCATCAAGCCGATGATGGCTCCTTTGTCAACACCCCTGGTTCTTAACAAGCGGGCTAGGCGATTGGCTTTCTCATTCAATTCCCGGTAGGTAAGCGCAGAGTGTTCCTCGACGCTGGGCCCGGCTTCAATTACTGCGATATTTCCAGGCGTCCTTTCCGCCTGCTCTGCCAATACCTGGTAAATGGTTTTATGAAGGGAATAGGGAACTGCTGTATCGTTGAATTCGTACAAAATCTGCTCTTTTTCCTCACCGGTGATGATTTCTATAGAGGATATTTTCCGTTGAGGATTTTCCAGGACAGCAAATATGACCTTCCGGAAATACTTGATAAACCGCCGGATGGTTTCTTCTTTGAACAAGCAGGTGCAATATTCCAGTTTGTAAACCAGGTTTTGTCTTTCTTCACAGTACAGGGTCATGTCAAATTTTGAAGTCAGGTATTCCCCCACCTCGCGTCTGATTGTCAACCCCTGGATAGTGATTTCCGGCCACTCCATGTTCTGCAGCACGAACATGACATCAAACAACGGATTGCGGCCCGACTCCCTGGCGGCCTGGATTCTATCCGTCAGTTCTTCATATTGGTACTCCTGGTTTTCAAAGGCATCCAGGGCATTGACTTTGACTTCTGCCAGGAATTCTGAAAACCCTTTAGCGCCCGAAGGGGAATCCCTCAGCACCACTGTATTTATAAAAAGGCCGATGACTCCCTCCAGGTCATAATGAAGCCGGCCGGCAACAGGACTGCCCACCACAATACTCTCCTGGCCGCTGAGTTTTGCCAGGAATACATAAAAGACGCTTAACAATACCATATACAGGGTGGTATCTTGCTGCAGGGCCAGACTGATCAGGGCATCTTTCTCTCCTTCTCCAGCCTCAAACCGTATGATATTTCCTTGAAAATGCTGTACAGGGGGGCGTGAATAATCCAGGGGCAAATTCAACACATCTCCCTCAAATACTGTTTTACCGGTTTCTTTTCCCTGATCCTTGGCAGCCCGTTCCCGCTTCCCTGTCATCCAGCGCACATAATCTTTGTACTGGACCCGCAGCAGCGGCAATTTCTCATCATAATAAATGGCAAGGAATTCTTTTACAAAAATCTCAATAGATACACCGTCACCGATAATATGATGCATATCAACCATGAGGATATATTTATCTCCAGGAATCCCCTCTTGAGAGGGGTGCCCGAAGGGCGGGGTGTGTATCAGTTCCACCCTCATCAGCGGTGCCCGGGAAAGATCAAAGGGCCTGATAAAATGATCGATGATTTCTTCGATCTCGAGGCGTGTGCTCTTGCCTTTAGCAGCATCATGGGTCTTGATGCCGAATTCAACGCTGTCACAAACCCGCTGAATCGGCTCGCCATCCACCAGGCAAAAACCGGTACGCAAACTTTCTTGCCGCTCAATCAACTGCTTGAAAACGGTCTCAAACCTCTCCCTCTGTAATCGGCCTTCAACAACCATAATCTCATTCATGTTGTAACTAAGATTGTCAGGTTCCAATTGCTGAAAAATATAGAACCGCTTCTGAGCCGGTGACAGGGGATAATACTCCTTCTTTTCAATACGTTCGATAGAGCGATGCCGCCGTTCTTGCGCCTCTCTTATATATTGACGGATATCCCTGACCGTGGGGCGTTGAAATAACTGCGATAGGGGAACTTCTATATCAAAGGCTTTGTGTATGCGACCCATCAGCCGGGTGGCTTTCAATGAATGTCCTCCCAGTTCAAAAAAATTATCATCGATACCTATTATTTCTTTCTCCAGGCCCAGCACGTCAGACCATATTTCCACCAGCTCTTGTTCCTCTTCATCCCGGGGGGCCGCATACTCCTTACCGCTAACCGCATCCGGCTCCGGCAGTGCTTTGCGGTCTACCTTGCCGTTGGGTGTTAACGGTATATTCTCGACCCGTACGAAGTATGAAGGAATCATATAACCCGGTAAACGTTTCGATAAATACTCCCGCAATCGCGTGTTTGATAATTCATGGTCCGAAACAAAATAAGCACATAAATATCGCTGCGCTCCCTGCCGGTCTTCCCTGGTCAATACCACCGCTTCTTTTATCTCCGCATGATTTAATAACTGGTTCTCGATCTCACCGGTCTCGATCCGGAAACCCCTGATTTTGACCTGGTGGTCGATCCGGCCGATAAACTCGATATTACCCTCCGGAAGCCACCGCGCCAGGTCGCCGGTTTTGTAGAGGTAGCTCATAGCTGATNNTCCCTCCTATCAGCTATGAGCCATGAGCTATGAACTAAAACAAATTTTTCCGCGGTCAACTCCGGGTTGTTTAAATAACCAGGCGCCACACCGTCACCGGCAATATACAATTCTCCCGCCACCCGTACCGGGCACAATTCCAGGTATTTATCCAATACCAGGAGGAAAAGGTTGCCCGATGCCCGGCCAATAGGAACGCTGCCTAATTCTTTATAGTCTTCGACCCGGGCCCGGTCGATCTCCAATGCCGTCGATATAATCGTAACTTCCGTGGGTCCGTACATGTTAAAAACCCGGCAGCCCGGTCCCACCAATTCAATACTGCGTTTAACCAGGTCATAGGTTAATTTCTCCGCCCCGATGAACAAATAACGCAGCGTTTCCAGCGATTTTCCCGTGTTCACCAGGTAACTGTAATGGGTCGGCGTAATATGAAGAACCGTAAGACCATGCGTGCGGATAAAGTCGATACATAATTCCGGGTCCATGATCACTTCCCGGGAAACCATGTAAAGACACGCCCCCGTGGTCAGCGTAATGAAGATTTCCCACACCGACCAATCAAAATAATAGGAAAGATTCTGAAGCACACGGTCCCCGACACCGATACCCAAACAATCATACCCCCAATGGATTAACGGTGAAAAATTGGCATGAGTAATGGGAACCCCTTTGGGCCTGCCCGTGGAACCAGACGTGTAAATAATGTAGCATAGGTGAGTAGGGTGAGTAGGGTGAGTAGGGTGAGTAAGGTGAGTAGGGAATTCATCACTCAACTCGCTCAGACTAACTATCTCAGTACCCTCACTTACCTTACTCACCTTACTCACCTCACTCACCAAAATCCTCGCATTACTGTCTCTTACCATGTAATCGATACGCTCTCCAGGTGCCTCCGGGTCAATGGGTAAATACGCCCCGCCAGCTTTTAATATGCCCAATATACCCAGGATCATCTCTATAGACCGCTCCAATATAATTCCTATAATATCGCCCGGGAGGACACCTTTTTCTTTTAGTGCATATGCCACCTGATCGCATCGTTTATCCAGTTCACGGAATGTGATGTGGACCTGCGATTTTTTCCTGTCGAATTCGGGTAATTCGGGTAATTCAAGGGGCCCCTTTACCGCGACGCTGTCCGGCGTCCTGGCCGCCTGTTCTGCGAACAACCCGGGGATGGCCTTGTCGCAAGGATAATCAAAAGCGGTATCGTTAAAATCCACCAACAACTCATGCTTCTCTTCCGGCGACAGTATCTCGATTTCATGGATACCCCCACTGGCATTGGTTTCAATACCGGCTAAAATATTATCAAAATGATTGGACAGCCGGACGATGATATCTTCATCAAATAAATTTTTGTCGTAAATCCAGCAGATATCGAGACCGCTGTTTTCAAAATACGTAATGGTAATGGTTAAGTTATAATGGGTGAGTTCCTCCAGGGAATACGAATCAATGCACAATGACAGCGGGCTGCTTTTTTGCGTCTGGATCAAGCGGGCATCCAGGGGATAATTTTCAACAGCCAGGACAGTATCAAACAGCTCTTTCTCACTGCTAATACCGCTGTACTCTTTTATATTCACCAGGGAAGCAGATTCAAATTCTTCCCGCATTTTCAATGCCTGATCGGTTCTCTTCAGGAAATTTTCTATTTTTTCCTGGGGATGGGATTGTACCCGCAGCGGCAGTGTATTGATAAACAGCCCGACAATGTCCTCGATCCCTTTTATTTTCGCTGATCTCCCCGATACCGTGGTACCCATAACCACATCGTAAGTGTTATTGTATTTTTGCAGCAATACCCCCCAGGCACTGTACAGTAATGAAGCAAATGTTACATTCATTTTCCCGGCAAACATCTCCAATTGGGTTTTCCTATCCCTGGGAATCCTGGCACGATACGTACCAAAACCGTGGCCTGTTTCTCCGGGTCCAAGGCCTGCAGCTTTATGCAACTGGATTTCGGTCCCACTCTCAAGCCCCCCTAAATAGTCCTTCCAGAATTCAGCTTCTTTACCTGTATCGCGGGTCTGAATCCACCTGACAAATTCTCTAAATTTAGTCTTGACCGGGGGTAGGGGTACTAACGGTTCTCCTCTGATCAGCTTATCGTACGCCTCAATGAACTCCTTTAAAATAATGCCATTGCTCCAACCGTCATACAAAATATGATGGTTGCTGATAATGGCTTCGAACGTCTCATCTTCGAGTTTACACAAGGTGACGCGAAACGGCACCTCCCGCAAATCAAATTTTTCTCTCCTGTCTTTGATCTTTATTCTTTCGAGCTGTTTTTTTGCTTCATTCTCGTCTCCGCCGGAGAGATCGTAATATCTGAATTCAATCTTATGCTCTTTTAATACGATTTGGCTGGGGATTTTGATTTTCTCCCAGCGGAAAACGGTTCTCATCATATCATTTATCTTTACCACAACATTCCAGGCTTGTTGGAAATACTCAATATCAACGGGCGCGGATATCCCCAGGCTTAACTGCTCAAAATAGACGTCGCTTTGCGGGTCTTTCAAATAATGAAAAAGCAGACCCTCCTGCATGGACGTTAGCGCCACAACATCTGATATGTTTTTTTTATCCAACGTTTTTAAGCCTCCCATTATCTCTTCTTCATATTTAATATCAACAAAAACGGCAACTATGTTTTGACTTTCGGGAACTTCTCGATACAAATTTTGTGAGCGTGATTTATAATTTTACCACAAGATAGGAAAATATGCTATAGCCCTGAGATTTTTTTACTTGAAAATTGACCGGTGTCCCCGGTGGGTTAGTACCAGCCAGTTTCACGTCTAAGAATCCCAAATGACCCTCACACCATCGTCAAAACAGGCGGGTAATTCTTAAAATGTAAAATTTTGCCAGCACGTTTGACGCAACAATTTTTGTATTTAAATTGGCCGCAGAGAATGAGAAACTTTATTTTAATGGTGTTATTTTGGTATAATAGATAAACGGAGGTAGAATAATGGTTGTGAATGACAAATTTAAATGTATGGCTTGCGGGAGCACGGAATTGTGTTTCGGTTATCTCGGTACTCCTGCCAATGTTTTCATACCCACCGGTGTTTTTACTCTCCACGGCTTCAAGACGCGCTCGTACGTCTGTTTACGCTGCGGACACTTGGGAAACTACATTCCTAAATACAAATTGGTAAAGTTAAGAGAAAAATTCAAGGCCCAAGAAGAATTTGAATAATACCAACGGGTCCCCCCGGCCTCCAGGACCGGATATTCAGCATACTGAGCAATAGTGACTCCCCACACCGCGGGGAAAATTTTTTATTTGACAAATGCGACGTTTTAGTTTATAATAAATTTTTATAAATCGTCGCCCACCCCAAAAGGCTTTTTCACTTCTTACTAAACTAGTAAATCTTAGAATCATGTGCCTCGCACATTATTCAGGAGGTTAAAATGAATAAAATTTTCACTTTCTTGTGTCTATTTCTCTCGCTGGCCCTGGTGTTTGCTTTTGCCGGCATGGAAAAACCAGTTAGCAATGCGTCTCCTGGTTATTCCCAGGCGTATATGGAAAGGTCACCCGGGAACTTTGATTCGGTGGAGTATGTGAAAGCTCAGCAGGAAAGGTTTGATTGGCTCATGGCAGAATCTGTTCCTCTCTCCCCGGATTCCATTATCAGTATCCGGTTATCTGCGGAAGATCTTGCCGGTATTGAGAATCACCAATGCGAGACTTGTGGGGCGGCCAACTCATCCGTGTATAAAATCCGGGTGGGTTTATTCAAACCGGTGAATGTTAGTGTTTCGTTTGCAGATTTGGTTCCTGCTTCCATGTCTACTTCAGGCAGGTTCTATTCTCATGGTATGATGCAGGCCACTCCAGGAGGAGGATTGGTCTGGACTATTGGTGCGGAGTCCCGGGATGCCACTGCACTTCGTATTCACTTGACTGAGTTCTCCCTTCCCGGCAATGCGGCCCTTTACATCTACAACATGGATGGTCAGGCTTTTGGACCTTATACAGACCGCGGGCCCAACAAGACCGGTGATTTCTGGACCAATACGGTCACCGGGCCTGTTGCCTATTTACAGCTTCGGCTTTACGGACCGATTTCCGTTGAGCAGCTCCAATCGGTTCGCTTTGTGATAGAGGATATTGCCCACATTGGGCCGAAGTTCCTGCTGCCCTTTTTACAACAACCGGACTGGATTCGTGAAGGTGTCAGTAGAACAGAATCATTATGTGATTACAATGCACCCTGTGTAGAAGATGCGTCCTGTTACCATGGTGGAACCTGGAACGCTATTGAAGCTGCCCGTAAAGCTGTGGCTTACATCCAGTATATATCCGGGCCATGGATTTATATGTGTTCCGGTGGGCTTATTGCCGATACAGACACCAGAACCCAGATTCCTTATTTCCTGACCGCCGACCACTGTATCAAAAACCAAAGCCAGGCCAGCAGTCTTGAATGTTACTTTCGATACAAGACTACTTCTTGCGGTAGTGCCTGCTATGATCCGGTGGGAGTTGTTCCCCGGACACTGGGCTCCCAGATTCTCAGCTCTTCCGCTTATCATGGGGACTACTGCCTGTTAAAACTGAATGAGAATCCACCCGCTGGCAGTGTGTTCCTGGGTTGGACCTCAGCACCGGCGGCATATTCCAAAAATCTTGAATTGTTCCGGCTCAGTCATCCTGCTGGTGCGCCCCAGGCTTTCTCTAAACACCTGGTGAATACGACATTCAAAGAGTGTAAAAACTGGCCCAGGGGCAGGTGGGTTTACAGTACAGATGTTATTGGAGCCACCGAAGGTGGAAGCAGTGGTTCACCGGTTTGCAATGCTGCGGGTCAGATCGTGGGGCATCTTACCGGCGGCTGCGGTTCTAACTGGAGTGATGTTTGTGATTTCGTAAACAATGCCACCGTTGATGGTGCGTTTGCTCACTACTTTTCAAAAATCCAACAGTGGTTAGACCCCCAGTAAACCCCCTACCTATTACCTACTCTCTCCTGCCCTGTACAACCTTTTTAACATTTGTACAACTTTAGTTGTACATTTTTTTCGAACCATTTTCCACCCAAAAATAAGACCAAAGGTGTATTGACAATAGTTGGGTTTACAGGGTATAAAAGAACCAGTATTTTAAAAAAAGGAGGTCACATGAGACGATTAACAAAAATTTCGTTGGTATTGTGTTTTGTGGCAGCAGTGATACTGGTTTTAACACTTCTGCCGTCACTCTCACTTCAAGCCAGGGAGCAAAGCGATCCATTCGGAGCCATTGCCAAACGTGAAGAACTGAGAATCAGGATTGCAGAGATGCGGGCTGAGATCGCGGCCAATGGGCATAAGTTTACCGTGGATTTTAACCCGGCCATGCAGTATACCCTTGAACAACTTTGCAATTTTAAGCCGGAATTGAAACCTGCGGATTCGGATTTAGTATACCTATACGGAGGAAGAGACCCCATCAGCCGGGTGAACAAGAAACCACCGTCCCCACCGTCCGATACGTATTATATGTCTGATTATACGTCGGTAAAAGACCAGAGAAGCTGTGGTTCTTGCTGGGCATTTTCAACGGCAGGCATGTTCGAGTGTGTCCTGTTAAAGCATGGAATCAACGCCAACCTTTCGGAGCAGTGGTTGGTTTCCTGTAACACAGATGGATGGGGCTGCAACGGCGGCTGGTTTGCCAACAAATACTATTTGAACCCGGGTGCTGTCCTGGAGAACTGCTTCCGGTATAAAGCCCTTGATCTTCCTTGCAAAGAAGGCTGCGAATTTGTCTACATTGCCAATAGTTCCCACAATGTTTCCAATGTCAGCGCCATCAAAGCTGCCATCCGCGATTATGGTGGGGTTTCCTGTGCGGTTACGGCCACCTATTATTTCCAGGCCTACAGCGGCGGGGTTTTTGATTATGATTCCCACTCTCCAACCAACCATGCCGTGGTCCTGGTGGGCTGGGATGACAACCTGGGTTCAGGCGGTGCCTGGAGATTAAAGAATTCCTGGGGAAATGGCTGGGGTGAAAGCGGCATGATGTGGATCGAATATGGCTGCAGCAATGTCGGCTCCGGCGGCAACTATTTAACCTATTAAACGTTAAAGGAGCCACAACGATACACAAAGAAAACGTTTATTTTAAATCCAGACCATAATTATCACTGATATCCAGGGGCGGCATCGGGCCATCTAGAGGTTTTTTATCCTTTACATACCAGTCGTACCACTGCAGGGTCCGGTATAATACATCGATTCGTCCCGGTTGGTTGCGGTTTCCGTGTCCTTCACCAGGATACCGGACCAGCCGTACGGCCGGGTGGTTGTTCATTTTCAACCGGCGGTAAAATTCAAGGCTCTGGGATGGATGCACACGGGTGTCGGCAGTACCGCCCAGGATAAGGACAGCGGTTTTACTCTTATGCGCATAGTAAACAGGGCTTCGTTTTAGATTCAGTTCCCACATATCTTCCAGGGAGTCTCCTGAATGCACATAGAGTTCTTCATAGGGGATATCCGTGGTGCCCCGTTTGCTGATTACGTCGCTGATGCCCACGAACATACAGACTGCCCGGACGTATTTGGTATAGTAAGAGGCAAACCAGGCGGCGGCATAACCACCGTAAGAACCACCGCCCAATCCCACCCGTTCCGGGTCGGCAATGCCTTTTTTTATAAGATACTCAATGCCGTCGGCAATATCGTCAAACTCCTTCCCTGCCGGGTCTTTGTAGCCCTCCAGGGCAAATTTGACACCGTAACCCGTACTGGCGCGATAGTTGGGATAGAACACCACATATCCCTTACCGGCAAATACTTGCCCCGGCCTGGAGTAACGGGTTACCCAACTGTTGGAGTAGTGACTCTCAGGCCCGCCGTGGACCACCACGATTAATGGATATTTTTGACTTTCCTGGTAATTTACCGGGTAGAGCAAGAGGCCTTCAATTTCCAGTCCATCCCTGGCCTGGTAACGGATGATTCCCTGTTTTCCCAGTTTTCGTTGGGACAACCAGGGGTTCAAATTGGTCAATTGGTGTACCTTTTGCTGCGCTTTTTTACCGGGTTTCCAGTAAAACACCTCTCCCGGTATGCGGGGAGAACTGCCTACAAAAGCAAAATGCTTGAAATCCTTTGTAAAGCTGACGCCACCTCTAAAGGTGATACCGGTTTTTTCCGAATTTAAGATAATCGCTCGTTTACCACCTGATGCCGGGACCAGGTTGAGGGTGGGCCAAACGCCTTCACCGGCATAATATAAAACCGTGTTATTATCCTTCCAATGAGCCCAACTGACATGACCGCGAAAATCCGGGACCGTTAAGTTCTTCTGTTCTTTGGTTTTGATATCGATCACATACACCTGGCTGACTGCATGGTCCTTACGCCACAGTGCAGCCGTATAGGCGAGTTTAGTCCCGTCAGGGCTGAAATTGAAATTCCCCAGTTTTCCCGGGTTATCGGTCAATTGCTCCATCTTCCCGGAAGCAATGTCCAGCAAGTAAATCTTTTGAAACATATACCGGTGATCTACTAAATTTTTCGGGGATACAGCGGCGGCAATGGTCTTGCCATCCGGGCTGAATACGAAATTCCAAACGGTTTTGTTTTCGGTTAATTGTTTGGGTTTGGTTTTTTTATCGGATACGTCGACTAAATAGAGGTTTCGATGTTTGAGATTTTCTTCATAGAAGATGAAGTCATAGCCTTTTTCCTTTAATTCTTTTTCCCGTTTGGATGATGGAGTTGTGGCAATATAGGCAATTTTATTTTCCTTTGGATGCCACTGGAAATTGCTGACACTGGTTTTTGCCCGGGTGACTTGAATAGCTTCTCCGCCATCTGCGGGGATAACCCACACCTGGGTTTTGGCTTTTTCGCCTCGTTGGGTAAGAAAGGCCAGCCTGGAGCTGTCCGGGCTCCAGCGAAGAGTACCGACAGATACTTTCCCTGTTATAAACGGTTTTATCTGCTTTGTTTGTGATGAGACAAGATATAATTCTTTATAGGCTGAGCCGGGTTTTTCCCTGGCACATCGCGGCATAGTAACGGTGTAAGCGATCCACTGCCCATCCGGGCTAATTTGGGCATCATCACAGGTTCGGGTTTTCAACACATCGTGGGCTGAAAACACCTCTTCCGCGGTTGTGCCGGGTAACAAAAAAGTAGGGAATACAAACAATAAAGTGATAATAGAAACAAGAGTATAATGCAATCTGCTTTTATTCATGGTAACCTCCAGGTTTCCATGATAACAGAGTTAAGAAGAAAATTCAAGAAGTCGCCGCGGGGTCAAAGTGCCTGCTTTAGCCGCCCTCGCACTGCAAATGCTCCCCCACGCAGCGGTTTTTTTAAAAGAGCACCCTGGTCGCCGAAGGTATTGAAATTTTTTTCTTTGTGGGTTATCATTTCCGGGAATGAGGAGTTCAAAATGATTTTACCTGGAAATATTATAAAAAGTCTTGAGAAATTAAGTAACAATATAGAAGAGGAATACCACAGGATGCCCCTTTTTAAGAAAGTCCTCACATTCATCGGGGCCTTCTTTTTCTTTGGTGGGGCTTTCGCATTAATATTATTGCTATTTTTGGGAGAAAAACATAAAATAACGTTATATATCCCACATTTAAGGGATATTTCTTATGGTGTTTGGGGTTTAGGGACGCTGATTTTTGCCTATTGTCTCAAAAAGACTATCTATAGATTATTTTTAATTTGTGGTTTCTTAGCCATATTATCGGCTTTTATTGGGGGACCCCCGGAATTAAGGCTGGATAGTTATCCCAAAATATTTAAATTTATATTATCTAATTTCGTTTTTTTTGGAGTCGTTGTTTTCGGTGTACTTGCTTTGCGTTATTACCTGGAAAATAAAAAGGGCCTTGAACGGCCTTTATCCGGGAGAACAGACTGGGGTATCAAGTTAAGTCCGGGTCTCAAGTATCTTTTCGAGCTGCTCAATCTTAGTGTTGTCTTTATAAATGTAATAGGGCCAGGTGCTCTCTTCCATACCTATTTCAAAGATTCAATGTCTAAGGTATGGCCGATATTTATTATGTTTTTTTTGTTGCTTATCGTTTTTGTTGTCTGGTATTATGTGAATACCCGGTATATTTTCCAGGGGCTTCTGCTTCCTCCCAATAAAATGAAAAAATTTTTACTCATTGTGCATGTTTTATTTTACTCAGTTCTTGCTTTGGCAGCCTTTATCCCGGTTTTACCTACCGCTTTCGGTTCTTCGCGTGGATTGATAGCTTTGATTGTAGTGATTGCAGGAATGTTCATATTATTTATACTCTCGTTCCTTGGTACTTATTATGGATCACGAATCGCAAAGAAACAATTGACCGCGGTATGGGAGAAGCGCGAGAACAAGGGGGAATAATTTTCATGTTTCACTTCCTTGTTTGCCAGGAGCAAAGGACAGACGTTGAGGTTTTGACAAACCATTTTTATCTCTGACCTATCCCGGGATAGGAAATCCTATTGCTGTGAAGGAAAATCCTATCGACAAGATAGAATGTGGGACTTTCACAGGATATGAGCTTGTATCATAACATTTTTTGCTGATACATATAGATTTTTTTTAGGTACATCCCTATTTTTTGCTGTTACATTTATATTCACAAGAGAAACATTTGGATTTTTAGTAGACTCATTTCTATTTTTAGGAGAGGCATTTGGATTTTTATTAGAGACATCTCTATTTTCAGGAGGTGCATCCGGATTTTTTGCTGTTACATCTCTATTCTTTGGAGGAACATTTGGATTTTCAGTAGAGACATTTCTCTTGTTAAGAGAAACATTTGGATTTTTTTTCGGGACCTCAGGGTTTGTTTTAAGTGAATGCCGGTCTCCCCCGGCTGCAGGAAACATTCTGGTACGCCCATGGCCCCTTTATCTCCGCATCGGATTTTATGTTTAAGCTGACTGAAAGTGAGAAACTAGTGTCACGTCAAGCCTCAAATGACGCACAAGATGTGTAAAAATACATCAATATATCATACCATCGCAAGAAAAGATTTAAATTCGAAGCACG
>JABAOF010004441.1_pt2 | contig 33619 bp, 29 predicted proteins | sample 7062171 | NCBI WGS metagenome assembly JABAOF01 (sample SAMN14538628, study PRJNA623070) | marine sediment metagenome | biome: marine biome [ENVO:00000428]; feature: marine pelagic biome [ENVO:01000023]; material: deep marine sediment [ENVO:00002113] | place: India: Gulf of Khambhat ...
ACAATCGAGAAGGTCGTTAACGTGGCCAGGAATAATGAGAATATTTCTATTCATCCTGAGGCAATAAAGAGAATCAAGAAATGCAGGAACCTTCTCGAGGATAAGATAAAAAAAAGAGAGATCATGTATGGTGTCAACACGGGCATCGGAGAACTTTCCGAAGTGGTTTTGACTCAAGAGCAGGTGGAAGAATACCAGAGATATCTCATTTATAGCCATGCAGCCGGATACGGGAAGCCTTTGCCCATCGAAGTTGTCCGGGCAGCTATTCTGAGCCGAATCAACTGCCACTGCCATGGCCATTCGGGCCTGAGGCCCGTGGTTGTCGAGACTCTGAAAGAAATGTTGAACAAAGGCGTCACACCTGTTGTTTGTGAAAAAGGCTCTGTCGGAGCGTGCGGCGACCTTTCTCCTATGGCCCAGATGGCTCTGGTCCCTATGGGTGAAGGGGAGGCTTTTTATAAAGGCAAGAGACTCCCTGGCAAAGAGGCCATGGAGAAAGCCGGGATACCGACTATAGTCTATGAAGCCCGCGATGGCTTGGCGACGATCAATGGCTCCAATATCATCGCCGGCATGGGAGCCTTGGAGATCCATGATGCTGAACGTTGGATAAAGAATGCGGAGATTGTGGCAGCCATGACTCTGGAAGTTCTAAACGCCAACATGAAAGCTTACGATGAGCGGTTGCATAAAGTGCGGGGTTATCCTGGAGCCATCGAAGCCAGCGAGAACATAAGGAGAATAACCGAAGGCAGTGAGCTTCTCGCTCAAAAGGGAAAAAAGGTTCAGGACTGTTATAGCTTGCGCAGTACACCTCAGGTGATGGGCTCAGCCCGTGATGCTCTCAAATGGGCCCGCTCCATGCTGGAGATTGAACTCAACGGAGCCGCAGATAATCCAACCTTTTTTCCCGATGAAGATTTGGTGCTGACAGGAGCTAATTTTCAAGGAACTCCGATGGCTTTTGCTTTGGAACTTTTGGGAATGGCAGTCACCACTGTCTGCGTCCTCTCGGAGAGAAGAACGAACAGGCTGATGAATCCTCATCTGAGTATGGGGCTACCCGCCTTTCTCACCAAGGGCGCGGGAATGTTTTCTGGTCTGATGCTTTCTCAATACACAGCCGGAGCGTTAGTCTGTGAGAACAGGATCCTTTCCCATCCTGCCGCCACCGGATCTATTCCTGCCGCCGCTGACCAGGAAGATTTTGTCAGCATGGGCATGACCACGGCTCTCAAGACTCGAGATATTATCGACAATGCTCAAGCTGTCCTTGGAATAGAATTCATGGCAGGTGCCCAAGCTATAGATTTTCGAAAGCCCATCAAACCCAGTAAAGGGATTCTTGCGGCCCACGATGTTATCCGGAAATATGTCGAGAAACTTGAAGAAGACCGACCTCTTTTTGACGACATCAATAAGCTTAAAGAAGTGGTGGAATCCAATGAGATCCTGGAGGCGGTCGAAAAAACAATCGGACAATTGAAATAAGAATTTGGGGACGTTCCCCAAGAATTTGGGGACGTTCCCCAAGGTACCACCTTAGCTCACTCATCCCTCGATTTTCGCCAGCAGTGAAGAAAAGATATAATACAGATGGGATTTTTGGACTAAGGTGGTACCTTGGGGAACGTCCCTAAATTACCAAATTAGAAGAGTATTCTGAAGCCGAGCATTAACTTGTGGTGATCCTGTATGGAAAGGTCGATTGGCGGCCCGGATGCCTCGAGAAAGATGGAGATTGTGGTTCTGGATTTACCGAACAGGTCAAATCCGATGTTGGTGATGACCTCACCGTAATCATCCTGGATGGTCGTTTTGTATCGCGTGGTGTATGCACCTCCCAACCCGATGAAAATTGGTCCGGCACGCATGTTGAATATCAGGGTTCCGGTGAAGAATTGTTGTTCCCAGGGTGCGGAATCGACAGGGGTGTAGGCCCCTCCGCCTGCGAGGATAACATCTAAGTTTTTAGAGAGCTTAAAAAGAATCCCAGCGCGGCCTACCCCATACCCGACATAGGTTCCTCCTCCTCTGGCAGCGGTTGCGCCGAGGTCCAACAGGAAGTACATTTTTTTCTGTTTGACTCTCACATCAACCATGGAAGGCTCAGAGATGGAGCCGAGGTCATCCGTAGCCACGGCTGTTATCGAATAGATGCCTTTCTTATCGAAAGCTTTTTCCCATATAAAAGGCTTTTCGGTATCCGCAAACCTGTCAACCAAGCTTCCTTCCTCGTCGATTATCTCGAAATCGACCTGTACCACCTCTCCATCTGGGTCACTGGATCCAGATGCATCCAAGACGATTTTCTTTCCGACTGTGCCTTCACACCTGCGACAATCCAGATTGGATGCGGGGGAGAAGTTAATAGAGACCGTGGCTTCGCAGGGATTTTCTGAGGCTTTCCCCTCGATGTTGAAGGCTTTTCCTTTAAAGGTATACTCTCCGGGTTTATCCAAGTTGACTTCCCACTGGGGAGACTCAGGGAAGAGTTCTTTGGAGGCGATTTTGGCCCCTTCCGGATCATAAACTTCGACGACCATAGATTCAGCATTCTGAGATCCGCTCATGTCAATGAAGATAGGATCGTCCGGGTTCGCCCGAGTGGGTTGGACCTTTATGTCACAAATGGCATCCTCTACTTTTTCGACTTCGATTTCCACTTTTTCTTCGACCATAGGAAGTTCTTCCTCTGTCCAGAACACAATCTTCAGACCCCCGGCGAATTTCTCAGTGATATAAGGGGGAAATTCATCCTCGACATTAAAAATGACTCGAGCTATGTTGGTGCCTAGAGTAGAGACACTGATGGATTTTATTCCCAGAACACTCACATCAATATTACGGGAGGCACTGATGCTTCTAACATTGAATAAATCAATTCCGATTCGACTCGGATTGTAGAGCCTGAATTGACGATGGTAAGTGTACGGACTCAGATATATCTTCACTTCTAGAGTGTCTCCAAGAGGAGTCACCACAATTCGATCCAGTGTGCCTTGCTGTGAGAATGCAATTCCTGTCATAGAAAACATGAGTAAAAGCAGAAATGAGGATACTAGGATTCTTTTTTTAATCATCCGCCTCCTCCATTCATGCAAGATATTGATTTTTTTACCTTTTTGGTAACCTATAACATAAAAAAATTCGAATTTCAAGCTAAAATAAGACCTTTTTCCATTGTTTGCAATTTCTTGCGTAAGTGTTGAAGTGGCGAGAGGAGATGATTTGAGGAAGAAATACGAAGGTTATTGAGTAGGGAATTTCTCCATCAAGTGGTCGACAGCTTGCTTCAATGTCGTGTGTTTATGTTCAACGTCTCTATCGTAGTTGATGACGAAGCTGAAGATGTCTCCTTTTAATCCTTCGCAAAAACAGAAGTACTCTTTATTCTTGGCATCGACCAAAAAGGAGGCCTCTTGATTGTGAAAAGGGCATTTTGTGAGATACTGGTTCTTTGTTCCGACTTTTTCCCCAGAAATACCATATTCCTTCATCAACTCCAGCATGTCGACAGATTTTTCCAGTGATTTCATTTTTTCATTCAGCTCTGTATCGGCCTCATCGATGAGTTTGAGATTCCTGAGGACTGAGGACAGGCCTTCGTTGCCGCATTCTTCACATATAGTGGCCCCTTCTTCAGAATGGATGGTTTTTTTCTTTCCCTGTTCCGTTAATTCTTTATTGAAAGAGAGGACAAAAAATGAATTCTTCTCATCAATGTCTTTGCCGCAAATTTTACATTGGCTCATTTCGACTCCTTTCACGTCTAGCGCTTATGGAAGATTACTAGTTTATTCTTTTCCGCTAAAAAATCAATACAAAAAAAGAAAATGGGGTCAGGCCTTAGTAACTTCAGTAATTTGGATTCAATTGAGTCATCTAGCTTCTTTTAATATGAAATTCCTGAAGTTACTAAGGCCTGACCCCAATATTATTTAATTATGGAAGGTAGCGAAGCGTCTTAGGCTCTCTTTCGAGATGAAAGATGATCATCTCCTTGAGCGCTCTTTTGATAGTGTCCAGCTGCTCAGCCGAAAAGGGAAGAGGGCCCTTTTCTGGAGGCGGGTTATTTCTTATCCATTGGGCAAAAGCACCTAAATCAGGCTTGACTTTTTCTTTCTTCATGGACGCACAGTGGTCACAATAAACGCCGTCTTTTTTGGGCGATAGCCATCCGGAATGAATAAGGGACTTACGGCACTTTTTACATCGACTCAAATCAGGGAGCACGCCGTTGATTTTAAGCAGCCAGGCCTCGAAATACCTGGATAAAAAATTCAGATCTCCACCTTTAGCCAGCGCTCGGAGGATTGAGAGCAAAAGCCTGTAGAGCTTGTCATCTTTTGCTAGCGAGGGAGAGAATTCTTGTATGAGCTCGGCGAAATAGCTCAGGGTGAAAGAGATGTCAGGGACATTCTGGAGCTCGAAAAAGGATTCAATAAGGTCACAGTTGCTTACGGTGACTAGATCTTTTCCTTCTTTTTCATAGTAGTAAGCCTTGACCAGAGAGAGAGGTTCGAGACTGCTTCCGAAACGGTTGCCAAATTTTCGAGCGCCCTTGGCGACTCCCTTAATGATTCCCCTGTCTCTGGAAAAAAAGACGACGATTTTGTCTTGCTCTCCTGCATTATAGGTTCGGAGAACTATGGCTTCGGTCTGTTCGAGAGGCATATAAAATTAATCAGAGTTTACTCAGAAAAAGAGTTCCGAGTCCAAGAAAGGTGAGGGCGCCTATGGAATCAGTGCACATGGTGAGGAGATTGACCGATCCCAGTGCTGGGTCCAATCGGAGCAATTTCAGGACTAAGGGAATGAGGGTGCCGACCAGGGCTGCGATGAACAGGTTGATGATGATGGCCAGGCCCAAGATGAGGCCAAGATAGGGATTTTTGATGAGCAGATAGGAAAAACCACCCAAAATGGCTCCGATGATGAGGCCATTGCCGATTCCGACCATGATTTCTTTGAACAGGGCTTTTCTGGCTCCGACCCACTCAGCCTGACCGATGGCGATTTCCCTGACAATGATGGCTATGGTCTGGTTTCCCGCCACTCCTCCCAGAGCCATAACAAGAGGTAAAAAGACGACGAGCTTGACGAATTGTTCAATCGTGCCTTCAAAATAGTGGACGACTAAGGGAGCCAGAGACGCAGTGATGAGGCTGAACAAGAGGAAAGGAATTCTCTTTTTAATGGATTTAAAGGCGCTATCCTGGATTCTGTCCGTCGTATCCAGGGAGACCATTTTATACATATCTTCAGTTGCCTCCTCCTCGATGACGTCGATGACATCGTCGACGGTGACGACACCGACAAGAGTGCGCTCGGAGTCAACCACAGGAATGGCAACGAGGTTGTAATCCGCAACATACCGGGCCACTTCTTCTTGGTCTGTTTCTGGATGAACGCTTATGAGATCCTTGGTCATAATGTCTTTGAGCTTTGTATTCGGGCGTGCAAAAAGAAGCTGCCTCAATGAGACGACTCCCACAAGCCGACTCTTTTCATCTATGGCATAGAGATAGAATGCGGATTCTACATCTCTCTCAAGCTGCATCGCCGTTATGGCATCGGAGACATTGGTGTTATGGTCCAGAGCATAAAAGTCTGGGGACATGATTCGGCCGGCAGTTTCCTCTTCGTAGTGGAGAAGCTCTTTGACATCTTCTGAAGGCTTCTCCTCCATAGCCGCCAGGACGGATTCTTTCATCTTATCTGGGAGGAGATCGAGGATAGGGGCCGCGTCATCAGAGGGAATGATCTGGAAAAGCTCTGTGATCTGGTTTAAATGAAGTTCTTGTATAATTGGGGCCGCGTCTTCAGGTTCCAGCTCGCTCAGCACTTCTCCGGTCTTTTCCTTGTCTTGATCGAAGAGAACGTTGAAGAGAATGAGTCTTTCTCTGAAGGTGAAATGCTTCATCAGGGAAGAGATGTCGGCGGCATGGAAGTTCTTTACCAAGTTCCACAGACGAGAGAGCGCACCCATGTTGATGAATTTTCGAGCGGAACTGATGACTATCCGCAAAGAGTGGACTCGCATTTTTCTCCTCTAAATTTTTCGTCCTCAACAATAGCATAAAACTCGAGATGTGTAAATGAAAAGCGAAGAGTCTAACTTCTTTTTTTATAGAAATATATGTTTGTTTCGGAGACAATAACCGCACTCAGACCGAGGAGGCCGATTAGATTCGGGAACGCCATCAGCCCGTTCATTATGTCTGATACTCTCCACACAGTTTCGAGTTTCAGGAAAGTGCCTATGGCGACGAAGATGACAAAGACGACCCGGTAGATTTTCACAGCTTTTTCCTTGAATAAATATTCGATGGATTTTTCCCCGTAGTAGCACCAACCGAGGATGGTGGAATAGGCAAAAAATATCAGTGTCAAGGTGACAACGTATTCTCCTATGCCCAACGGAAAGAATTTGTCGAAGGCGTTGGCTGTGAGCTCAGCCCCTTTGATCCCAGAGCTCCAGAGGCCGCTGAAGATGAGCACCACTCCGGTCATAGTGCAGACCACGAGAGTGTCGATGAAAGTCTGTGTCATCGAAACCAGAGCCTGTTTAACCGGATTGGGAGTCTTGGCTGCGGCAGCCGCTATCGGGGCCGAACCCAATCCGGACTCATTGGAAAAGACTCCCTTGGATACTCCATGGCGCATCGTTTGCATCACTGTTGCCCCGAGAAAGCCTCCGGCGGCCGCGGTAGGTGTGAACGCGTGTTTGAAGATGAGGACGAAAATTTGCGGGATGGAAGAGAGGTTGAGGAAAAGGATGGTCAATGCGCCGATGATATAAATGATTATCATAAAAGGCACTAGGACCTGAGTGACTCTGGCAATACTCTTGATTCCACCGAGGACGACCAGGCCTGTGAACACGGCCAGGATGATGCCTGTTATCCAGTTCGGGATACCGATGGTTGTTCTCACGCCATCAGCGACTGAATTGGATTGGACCATGTTTCCGATGCCAAAAGCGGCAAAGGCTGCAAAGATAGCAAAGAGAGTCCCGAGCCATTTCCAGCCCAGTCCCTTGGAGATGTAGTACATCGGCCCTCCGCTCATTGTCCCGAATTCATCCACTTCTCTGTATTTAATGGCCAGGACAGCTTCAGCGTACTTGGTGGCCATACCGAATATCCCGGTCACCCACATCCAGAACAGGGCCCCGGGTCCTCCGGAAGCGATAGCGACGGCGACTCCGACAATATTCCCAGTCCCGACGGTGGCGGCCAACGCTGTCATCAAAGCCTGGAAGTGGGAGATATCGCCTTCTTGTTCATCATCTTCTTTTCGCTTGAAAAGGGCTAAATAGAGTGAGTAAAAAAGACCTCTGATTTGAAGCCCCCTCAATCGGATGGTCAGGAATATGCCTGTGCCGACCAGGAGGATAATGAGAGGAAGCCCCCAGATAAAATCTCTTATTGCGGTTAATATCCTAAGAATTTCGCCTTCCATGATGGTCCAATCCTATAAAAAAATTTCCCCTATTATAGCAGTGGAGAACAGTTTGGTCTAGCTTGTAAAAAAGTCAAAAAAGGGGTCGCATCTCAACATTCGACATTTCATAGAAAGGTAAAAGAACTTTTAATCTAAAGAACTTTTCTTTAGGAGCAATTATTCTAAGAGGAATCAGAGAAATGTGAAATGTCGAATGTTGAGATACGACCCCAATTAACGACCCCAATCTGGATTATTCACGGATCGAGGTTGCCGTAGACTCTGTTGCGAAGAGCGTAGCGAATGCGGCAATTTTATTTTAAGCAAAAGGTTGAGATTGCCACACTCCCTTCGGTCGCTCGTAATGACAGCGCTCTACTTAAAGTTGTCACTTACCAACAGTTTGCTCGCGATGACAATTATTTTTAATAAAAAGGTCGTCAGATTTGCTCGCCCAAGGGGTAAAAGATGCCGACTTAAAGAAAATGGGGACTGTCCCTTTTAGTCGTTATTTTAAAGAAGAGAGGGACTGTCCCCTTTTTTGATTAATGAATAAGGTGTCGGCAGATTTTATGAATGATTCAGAGAGGTTAGCCGAAGAACGTAATCCCCAGTTTTTTGATTTTTTTTCTGAGAACGTCTCTGTCGATTTTGAGTTCTGAAGCCGCTTTGGCGAGGTCCCATTTATGCTTTATCAATATTTTATGAATGTACTCTTTTTCGAACTGCCGACTGGCTTGATTCAGAGATCGGGTTGTGTCTTGTTTTGGAACGGATTGAGATTCTCTTGACTCCACGAGAAGAGAAAGATGGGAATCCTTGATTTCGTCATCCGGAACCATGATGACAAACCGTTCAATCACGTTGATCAACTCGCTTGCATTTCTCGGCCATGAGTAGTTAAGGAAAGCCTCCATGGCTTCTTGGCTCATTTTTTTCATCTTCTTCCCATCTTGGATCGAGAAATACTCCAGAAAATAATCGATAAAAAGAGGAATATCTTCCTTTCTTTTCCTTAAAGGGGGAATGGTCATCGGAATGACGTTCAGTTTGAGAAACAGGTCTTCTCTGAATTTTCCTTTGGAGATACGCTGTTTGATGTTTTTATTGGTGGCCGAGATTATTCGGATATCCACGGGGATTGACTCGCTCGTTCCCAAGGGTTCAAAATTCTGTTCTTCGATGACTCTAAAGAGTTTATCTTGAATGGGTAAACTCATGTCGCAAATTTCGTCGAGGAGTATCGTCCCTCCATCTGCCAGCAGCAATTTCCCTTTTTTGTCTCTATTGATATTGTCGGTGCTTTCCTCGGCGTAGCCGAACAGCTCGATTTCGATCAACTCATCAGGGATGGCTGCAAAGTTTATCTGGATAAATCTATTGTCTTTCCTCGGGCTCTGTTGATGAATCAACCGGGCAACGAGTTCTTTTCCTGTCCCGTCTTCTCCGTAAATGAGAACAGGAGCGTTTGTCGGTGCCGCTTTATCTATCTCATCTCTTAATTTTAGGACGGCATCGCTTTTTCCGATCAGGTGACGTTCCAGCTGGATGGATTCCCGGAGCTGGATGTTTTCCTCTTCCAGCTTTTTTTGCGTGAGGGCATTTTTTACAGTCAAGATGACCTTTTCCAGTGAAAGTGGCTTTTCCAAGAAGTCATAGGCTCCGAGTTTAATGGCTTGAACAGCCGTCTCCACTGAACCGTGTCCCGAGATCATCACTACCTGAGAATTTTCATCCATTTTCTTTATCTTCTCCAGGATTTCGATCCCGTTCATTTGAGGAAGCCAGATATCCAACAGGATAAGGTCAAAATCTTGTCCCTGAAGCAGCTTCAGAGCATCCTCGCCAGAGACTACTGTTTTGATGGAGTACCCTTCATCCTCCAGGATGCCTTTGAGAGAGGATCTGATTCCGGCCTCGTCATCGATCACTAAAATTTTTTCTTTTTTCATGCAGGTAGTTGAATGATAAATTTTGTCCCATTGGGCTGGTTGTCTTCCACCTCGATTGAACCGTTATGATCGCTGATGATTTTATTCACGATTGTCAATCCAAGCCCTGTCCCTTTTTTCTTGGTAGAGAAATGAGGCAGAAAAAGTTTCGTTTTGTCGTTTAAAGGAACGCCGTGCCCGGAGTCTGCGATCTCAATCTCGACTTTCCGGTTTTTCCTCCTGAATGTCGTTTTTATTGTGATCTCTCCTTTTTTGTTCACTGCATGAACCGCATTATCGAGGATATTGATGAGCGCTCTTTTCATCTGCTCCGGGTCAACCTGGATAGAAGAAGGGATATTTGAAGAAAGCCTCGTGTTGAATTCAATGCCCGTGAACACGTCTTTGAAAAGAGAAACCGTCTTCTGGATGATTTCGTGGATATTCGCTGGCTGCAACTGGATATTCGGCAAGCGGGCGAAATTTGAAAATTCATCCACGAGGGCTTTTATGGTTCTGGCCTCTCTGATGATAGTCTTCGCCCCATCGTTGATTATCTCATCCTTTTTTCTCTTGCGTTCTTCTAATTTCTTTTTGATTCTCTCTGCAGAGAGCTGGATTGGAGTTAAAGGATTCTTGATTTCATGAGCCAACCGTTGGGCGACCTCCTGCCAGGCAGCGATTTTCTGAGCTTTGATGAGTTGAGTCAGATTATCCAGCACGACGATCAATCCGGAAAATGTGTTGCCGGAGTCCCCCAGCGGGGAAAGTGTCAACGCTAGAGTTCTATTCTGAGCACCGAAGTTAACGTTTATTTCTCTATCATATACTTTATATCCATTCTGGATACCCCTCTCGATGGTCCTTGTCACTTCCTTATAAACAGGAGATGAGAGTATCTCTTTAAATCCTTTACCGATGAGGTTGCCTCCGGGGAGTGCCAGCATTTCCCTGGCTGAAGGATTGATGGTTGTGATCAAACCCCGGGCGTCAAGGGTGATGACTCCTGTGGCGATGTTGTTCAATATCGTTTCGATGTACTGTTTTCGGGCTTCAAGTTCGGATGTTTTCTGAGCAACGTTATGAGTGCTCTCTTTAAGGGCCGTGACCATTTGGTTGAACGAATCGATAAGGATGCCGATCTCGTCGGAAGCAGGGTCTTCGACCTTTACATCCAAGCTTCCATCAGTCACTTCTTGTGTCGCCTGAGCCAACTTTTCAATGGGGACTGTGATCGCCTTCGCTAAATGAAACCCGATCCAACTGGCTGCGAATATGATCAACAGCGTGATGAAAATGAGAGTAATGAAGTAGAATTTTTTAACCGGATTTTTCTGTGCTTTCAACTGCTGGTATCTTTCCACATAGGTAGTGATGTTATTTATTCGTTGAGTATAGTTTTGCGGAAGGAATTTGCCCGCTACCACGAGTACGGTGCCAATTCCTGGGCTGTAGAAAGGAATACCACGTCGGATCATCTCTCCGTTTCCCATGGATTCGATACTGTTGATCAAATCACCCATTTTGGCGCGTCCCACAATGTCTGGATGGAGACCCTTGTAATGCTGAAGAGGAAGTTCAGGGTTGAGATAAGCAAACTGTTCTTCTTCTTCGATATAAACTCCGATTTCATCCAGGTTGTATTCGACCAATTTAGTCCGGATAAACTCCATGAAGAGTTTCCGGTTTTCGGGGGTCATAAGATTTTGTTCTTCGACAGCGGATCTCAACTGGCGGGCGTAATGAAAAGTGATTTCTTTGCTGTTTGACTGAAATCCATCCGCAAGATTTTTTGTATCATCCATTATTCTATCTAATGGAGATTTGAACCATTGCTCAATGTTCCGACTGATGAGGTCACTCGCAAAAAGAAAGAGCAGAAGAGTGGGAATGAGAGAGAGCGCAATGAAGAAGAGGACCAGCTTTGTTTTAAAATGAGCGCCGATAACTCTTCTTTTTCTTTCGAGGTAGAGTTTTGTGAGATTCCGTCCCAGAACAAAAAAGAGAGTGAGAAAAAGGAGAAACACGATTATCTGGAGAAGAGAAAGGAGGATGGTTGTGACCGAAGTGGGAGGGAACTCTTCTCCTTCCCCGATAAAGAATTCTATGGCAAAAAAGAGAATGATCAGGAGGATGATAATGATTCCGAGTAGCCGAGATCCTCTTGTCCTTGAGTGTTCCATCCCTCCACTCTCTTTATCCGTCACTTTTTCAACTCACTATGTCAGGAATTTCTATTTCTTCTGGTTCTTGCAGGATGAAGTCTTTGAAGTTGTCAATAGTGATTCTTATGTTTCTGACTGTGACTCCGGAAGCTCCAAAAGGCCTTCCTTCTCTGTCATTTAATCTGTAGGCCACACCGCCTGCATTCCCCAGATGGATGAGCAGCTCTTCAGAAGCCTCTATTGAAATCCTTTCTCCTGGCATTTTGGTATCCTCAACCTCCAGTTGGCCATCTGCATACACCTGGAGCCATGTTTCTTCAATAAATGAGATTTCAAGTGCTAGTTTTTCTTCTTCGATGACAGATAGTTCAGAAAGATTGACTCTAGGGAAAGAAATCGGGGACTTTTTTTGGATAAGTGTCCAGGGTCTGATCTCTTCCTCAGGGAGAGAAGTTTTTTTTTGCCAGGAGGTCAAGTAGACAAAGATAAGGATGGTTAAGGAAATGACAACCAAAACAGCGATTCCGATTATTTTTTTCGGAGTCAGCGGCTTGAATTTTTCTTTATGATGCATAGATTCAGGGGATGGTTCCTGCATGAGCGATTCCTCATAGTACTTGTTCATGACAGTATCTTCTTCCAGGCCAATGGATTTTGCATACGCCTTGAGGATGGCTTTAATGAAAAATTCGCCTGGAAGGTCATTGAGACGGTCCTCTTCGACGGCTTCAAGCTGATTTAGGCTGATTTTGGTTGAGTTTGAGATTTCTTCAAGAGAAATCCCTCTGAGTTCCCTTTCTCTCTTGAGGTCCTGCCCTAAGGATGCCATTTATTGGGATTTTAGGACAACAGGCATACCATGTCAATAACATAAAGGGGGACGTTCCTCAAGGAAAAAAGGGGCCTGTCTCCTTTTTTGATTAATGAATAAGGTGTCGGCAAATTTTATGAATAATTCAGGTAGATTGTGGTTCAAAAGAAATGATTGGTCTAAGGTGGTACCTTGGGGAACGTCCCCATTTTACATTTAAATAATTTTTCTTATATTTTTATATTCGAAATGCGTAAAATGAGAAATAGAGATTTGATCCCATTCATAATACTGAAGAAAAGATGGAGAAGATAAGCCTGGAACAAGCGGCCAGAGTCCAACGCCGGCTCTCTTCGAGACTCAAGCTCGAATGGGACGGAAGAAGAGTGGATCTGGTGGCCGGGGCAGATTTCAGCTATGACCGGAAGGAGAAAAGGATCGGGGCGAGTCTTGTCGTCGTCAAGATTCCTGAATTTGAGGTTGTGGAGTCAGCTGTGGCCATCAGAGAGTCCAGGTTTCCTTATATCCCGGGTTTTTTGGCCTTTAGAGAGGGCCCCGCATTCTTGGCGGCGTACCGGAAGATTAAAACAAAGCCGGATGTGAGTCTGATTGATGGGAATGGTATCGCTCACCCCAGGAAAATGGGGCTGGCCTCCTATGTGGGTGTCACTCTCGACATCTGTACCATAGGATGCGCAAAGACTCCTTTTTATCCTTCTGACTCACCACCCGAACACAGAGGGGCGCACAACTTTTTCAAGAATGATAAGGGAGACAGGGTCGGGCTCTGCTTGAGAACCCGGTCAGGAGTGAAGCCAGTCTACCTATCCCCGGGACACAGGATTGATTTCACTCATGCAAAGGAAGTTGTCCTTCGGTGTTCCAGATTCAGGATTCCTGAACCATTGCGTGAGGCCCACAAGCGGGCAAGTGGGATATTTTCAGATAGACGCTGATGGCCTGGGCATGATCGATATGTCCGTCTGAGCTGCTACACTTTTAAGAAGCGAGCCAGGGAGCTGAGGCTTCCGAAGAAGCCGATAAAGGCTCCCCCTGCGATCAGGATGATGATTTGAGAGAGGGAAAGATAGCGAAAATTAATGATTTCATTCAACGCGCCCAAAGAAGCGCCTAAATAGAGAGGGAAGAATTTTATCAGCAGAAAAAGCAAAGCCAATGAAACTAATCCCCCGAGAATCCCGAGAATTATGCCTTCCAGGAGAAACGGAATCCTGATAAAAAAGTTGCTGGCTCCAACCAGTCTGAGGATTTCGATTTCCTCCTTACGGGCAAATACATTGAGCCGGATAACATTAGAGATGATAAAAAAAGAGGCCAAAGCCAGTATCCCACCTAAGAAGAAGCCAATCGCTTTGGCCAGTCGGCTGAGGGATTGCATCCTTTCCACCCAATCTCTGTTGAACTGAGCATCCTCGATTCCTTCCATGTCTTTCATAACCTGTATAAATCTCATGATTGTTTCAGGAGAGAGATTTTCTTCTGCCAGATTCGTTTCGAAAGATGCCGGGAAGGGATTGACCTCGATGTTTTCAATGACACCGAGAAGTTCTGGAAAATTTTGCTGGAATCGTTGCAGCGCCTGTCCGGTGCTTATGTAGCGCACATTGTTGACCAGAGAGGATTCATTGAGTCTTTTTTCAATGGAATTTCTCTGCTCTTCAGGCAGGTCTTTCTCGAGGAAAAAAATGATCAGCATGTTCTTCGAAAGTTCCTTGGCTGTAGAGAAGAGATTGTTAGAAAGAGAGAGGAAGACTCCAAAAATGAGAAAAGAGAGGCAGATAATGGTGATAGAGAAAATATTGCGCATCCTGTACTGCCAGAGGTTATTAACCGTCTCTTTGACAGTGTGTTTGAGCTTTTGAATAATCAGAGTTTTTCCTTTCTGATTAATTTTCCCTTATAAAGGAACAAGATTTTCTCGCCGAAATGGCGGATTAATTCTCGGTCATGGGTGCATATAATCACAGTGGCACCCTGCATGTTGATCTCCTTGAAAACTGTCATGATTTCATTCGCCAGCTCCGGGTCCAGGTTCCCGGTTGGCTCATCAGCCAGGAGTATTTTGGGATGGTTCACCACAGCCCTGGCAATGGCCACTCTCTGCTGCTCTCCATATGAAAGTTGAGGCGGATATTCCCACATTTTGTGGTGAAGGTTGACCATCCTCAGGGCATTAAACACGCGTCGGCGGATTTCTTTTCGGGGAATTCCGAGAACTTGAAGGACGACAGCCACATTCTCGAAGACTCTTTTCTGGAAGAGCAGGCGGAAGTCCTGAAAAACAATGCCCATGCTTCTTCTCAACCCGTATATCCTATGGTCGGGAATACGGAGGATATTCCTGTTGTCGATCACGATCTGCCCTTGACTCGGAAGAATCTCTCTAAAAATTAATTTGAGGAGTGTTGTCTTGCCCGAGCCGCTGGGTCCGGTAATAAAGACAAAATCACCTTTTTTGACATGAAGGGTGATATCCGAAAGAGCCCATCTTGGAGGTTGATACTGTTTCCAAATGTGGTAGAGTTCGATCATTTTCAGTTCTTAATAATGCGCGAAAAATGGATATCCTTGAGGATTAGAAGTGGGGCGTGGATTTCGAGCTCGATAAATGGCTCATAGATTTGGGATTTCATCAATCTGGGGCAGATTATAACACAACAATTTGATGATTCAAAGATTGAGGAAAGAGTGAAAGGACGGGGAAGTTAGAGAGTGAATAGATACATGAACCAGCCGAAAAGAAGCCCCCCGGCAACCATGATGAGGAAGAGAAAAAGTGCGTATCTTATCTGACTTTTTCTGTCGTTTCGTCTAATGAGAGCGAGAACGATACAGACAAAAACGGCGTAGATAATCATGGACAGAAAATGGCTTTTCCAGATCATTCCTTTTTTCCTGTAGCGATATCAAAGGCATCGAGCGCGACGAGATAATTCAAAAGTCCGGCGCCAGCGATGTAAGCTGTTCCAAATTCGAAGGTCGTATTTTTCAGATTCCCCACCCCGAAAGAGAAAATTCTCGAGAGGATGAAGAGAAATCCGTTGCCTATGTCAGAAAAGAAGGCCAGGATGGTCAGCGGGTTTTCAGTCTGGAAGGAGTAGATCTTTCCTCCCATGAACAGGCCCAGTGCAGTCATGGATAGAATGCAGATAAAAAAGATACCGCCCTTCCAGAATTTTTTTTGATAGACATGTCCCAGTCCGGGGACGAACCATCCCAGGAGCAAAGAACCGATGGCTTTAGGGTCTATTGTCATTGAATACTCATGATAAAAGAAATAAAGCTCTAAATCAAGAATAAGTTATTAGCTTATGGTCCATCCTTGGTAGGATGTTTAGTGCTTAAAAACATTCTGGGGACAGAAAACAGAAAAAGGGGAGAGGCCCCTTTTTGTTAAGAAGGGGGACAGTCCCTCTTCTTTTTTGAAATAACACAAAAAGGGGCCTGTCCCCTTTTTTGCTTTTTCGGTTAGGGGAACATTCCTCTGTAACTGTAGACTTCTGCAATCCGCTCGATAGCAACGATGTAGGCCGCGCAGCGGAGAGAGATGTTCTTCTGCTTGCTTATTTCCCATACTTTTTTGCATGATTTCACCATTTTTCGTTCGAGCTCAGCGTTCACCTGTTCTTCCTCCCAGAAGAGTCCGCTAAGGGCCTGAACCCATTCGAGATGGCTGACCACGACTCCCCCGGCATTGGCCAGGATGTCAGGAATCACAGAAATCTTCTTTTTCTCCAGGATTTCATCAGCCTCAGGCGTAGTGGGTCCGTTCGCCCCTTCGACAATTACCTTAGCCTTAATTTTATGCGCGTTTTTCTGGTGAATCTGGTTTTCTAAAGCCGCAGGGATGAGAATGTCCGTATCGTAGGTAAGAACGTCTTCCCTGTCAATTTGTTTTCCGGGATGTTTGATTATACAGGCATGCTTCTGCACACAGTCTATGAGCCCAGGGACATCGAGACCATCCGGGTTGACGAGAGCACCGGATACATCGGAGACGGCCACGATTTTGGCTCCCATCTGGGATAAAAAGTGAGCGGCGTGGCCTCCCACATTCCCGAATCCCTGGATTGCGACCTGAGCGCCTCGAAGGTTTTTCTTGTGAGCCTTGAAGAATTCTCGAGTGATTATCGCCACTCCTTTTCCAGTGGCTTCTTTTCTTCCCTTAGAGCCTCCCAGGATCTCCGGCTTGCCAGTCACAACGCTGGGTTCTGTATAGCCTTTCATCATTGAAAATGTATCCATGATCCAGGCCATTGTTTTTGAGGTTGTGTAGATATCCGGAGCTGGAATGTCGATATGCGGGCCCAAGATAGGCATGATCTCAGATGTATATCTTCTGGTCATCCTTTCCAGTTCGCCGTCAGAGAGTTTTCTCGAGTCGCAGATGATCCCTCCTTTTGCCCCACCGTAGGGCAGGTCGAGAAGGGCACACTTCCATGTCATCCAAGCCGCCAGAGCCACCACTTCTTCCTCTGTGACATCGGGATGGTAGCGAACACCGCCTTTGGTTGGCCCTTTGGCGTTATTGTACTGACAACGGTAGCCAGTAAAGACTTTTGTCTTTCCATTATCCAGTTTGATGGGAACGGAAACCCTCAGAACACGCATGGGTTGTTCCAGTATTTTGAGCAGGTTGTGATCCAGCTTGATCTCTCTGGCCGCTTTGTAGAGTTGTTTCTGTGCCTTTTTGGCTAACGAGTCTTCAATCATTCCTACCTCCTCCCACGAGCGGATGGCCTTCTCGCTGAGATTGGTTGACATTCAAAATCAATTCATTATAATTGTATTTCACTTTCAATTGCAATCGGCAACATCACCGTTTCTAACAGGGTAGAGGACCAACATCAAGAAAGAATCGCGGCTGAGCAAAACAGGACCGGAATTTCTTCGGTTTACTCGCAGGAGGTGATGAATCCAGAGGAGTAGAGAGGAAAACTGGTCTGTCCGGATCAGCCGGTTATATTGATAAATAGATTTAATCGTAAAAGGAGAACACATGGAAACAAAAACTTTCGAGCAGGTCATAGAATTCGCAATTCAGAGAGAAGAAGATGCCATCAGGGCCTATGGAGACATGGTGGAGATGGCGGAAACCCCGGGTTTAAAGACATTGCTCGCCGAGCTCCAGAATGAAGAAAGGAATCACAAAAAGCTGCTTCAAGACTTGACTGAGGAAAAGATTGAAGCCTTGAAGATTGAAGATGTTATCGATTTGAAGATTAGCGATTATCTCGTGGAAGAACCGCCGAGTGCGGAAATGAATTTTCAAGATCTTCTGATTTTGGCCGCGAAAAAAGAACAGAAGGCTGTTGATCTGTATTCGAGCCTTGCAGAAAATGCCAGTGAAGAAGAAATCAAGAAACTGTTCGAGTTTCTTGTCGTGCAGGAAAAATCCCACAAGCTCAAACTGGAAAAAGAGTACGAGGTCCATGTCCTTGATGAGGACTAAAGCTCATTCAGGAGCTTTTTGAGAATTTTAAACAGAGGGAGGTATTCGATGGAAAAATGGGAATGCACGGCGTGTGGATATATTTATGACCCAGTGCAGGGAGATCCAGAGCACGGCATAGATCCTGGAACGTCATTCGAAGATTTACCCGATGATTGGACTTGTCCTCAATGCGGAGTCAATAAGGAGTTTTTTCAAAAACTCGGTTAGTCCCGAATGCAAGAGGATTCTTTCCCATGAGAGTCATCATCGTCGGGAATGGTTTAGCAGGTACGATCGCTGCGAAAACCCTCCGCGAGCTGGACAAGAATGTCGAAGTCGATATTTATACTGAAGAAAAGTACAATTACTACCCCCGCCCGAATTTAATCGAGTTCCTGGCTGGAAACCTCTCCTTCGAGAAGATTTTCGCCTTTCCTGAAAAATGGTATGCAGAGCAGAACATAAATGTCCAGCTTGAAAAGCCCGTCACACGGATTTCGCCTGAATCCAAGGAAATCGAGATTGTCGGAGGAGAGAAGGAGAATTATGAGTTTCTCATCCTTGCCAGCGGCTCTCTGGCATTTGTCCCCCCCATCAAGGGAGCAGAAAAGGAGGGCGTGTTCACTCTCAGGACTCTGGATGATGCCTTCGAACTCATCGAATACACCAAGAGCCACCGGCATGTCATGGTTATCGGAGGGGGACTCTTGGGTTTGGAAACGGCCCGGGCTTTAAAATTAAGAGGTACAGAGGTGGAGGTGGTGGAGTTTTTTAGCCATCTGCTTCCCCGCCAGCTTGATGAGCAGGGAGCGTCTCTTCTCAAGAGGCTAATCGAAGAAATGGGGATAGGAATCCATCTGGGTTTAGCCTGTGAAGAAGTGATCGGGCAGGAGAGAGTCGCGGGTTTGAGATTTAAAGGTGGTCAAGAAGTCAAGACAGATGTGGCTCTTGTGGCTGCAGGCGTGAGGCCCAACATTCGGATTGCTCAAGATGCCGGAATAGAGACGAATCGAGGGCTGATCGTTAATGATTACCTCCAGGCCAGCAGCCCGGAAACATTGGGTGCGGGAGATGTCACACAGCATGCGGGTCGAGTCTACGGGATTATCCCCGCTTCTTTTAATCAGGCCCGGATAGCGGCTCAAAATATCATGGGCCAGAAGCAAAAATATGAAGGCACTATCCCCTCCAACACCTTGAAGGTCGTGGGCCTTGACCTCACATCCATCGGAATGGTGAATCCGGAAGATGAATCCTGTGAAGAGTTCAGAAAGGAAAACCTGGATCAAGGCATCTACAAGAAAATCATGGTCCGGAATGGAGAGGTGTGCGGGTTCATTTGTATAGGGACAAAAAAAGGTGTCAGCGAGATTGGCCGCTTAATATCTCAGAAAACCAATGTGGAGAAATGGAAGGAATCTCTTCTGGATGATAACTTTGATTTTTCACTCCTATGAAAAATAAAATTTTGCTCTTTGTCTTCCTCTTTTCAGTACTGATCACTCCAGCTCAATCGACAATCATCGGTTACGTTTCCCTCGATTTTGCGATTGGCCAGGAGCAGTCGGATATATCGAAAGGGAGTTTCCAGAATTCTCAGGCGGGGCTCCTGTTTTTTGATGATATCTCTCCGAGCGTGTCCTATCTCGCAGAATTCAGATTCAAGCCAGAGGGCACAGTTGATATGGAACAGGCATGGATTTCGTTCGGCACTTCAGAGGCATTCGCTCTAAATCTGGGCCTTTATCTTGTTCCGTTCGGGAGATACAATCAATCCAGCCGGCCTCATCAGACATTATTAATCAACCCCCCGTTGAATGTCGAAAGGATGTATCCCTTTTTCTGGAGAGATGTAGGCATCCTGCTGGAGGGAAGAACCCGCAATTTTTTTTATTCCGCCTTTTTGGGAAACGGACTCTCAGAGGATGTCAACTTAAGCGGCGGCCAGCAGTTTAAAGACAACAATAAAGATAAAGGAAAGGGAGGACGAGTGGGCTTGGTTATCTCCCAGGGATTTGAGATTGCCTACTCCTACTACAGCAGCAAATATGATGAAAACAACAGCCGCAACCTACGGCTCCAGGGAGTGGATCTGTTCTGGTACTCAGAGGGAGTGCTCGTCCATGCGGAGTACTCCAAGGCCCGGATGGAAATTCCGGGTGATACGGGGAATGCAGAAGGATTTTTTATTCAACTCGCACTCGATATGGGACAGTTCCGGCCTGTAGCCTGCTACCAGCACCTGGATTATGAGGATGGATTTCATGGCCCTGGATTTGTTAGTCCCGATGTTCCGGGGTCAGGAATCTTTGAGAAGAAGAGGCGCTGGGCTCTCGGGTTTGCCTATCAAGCATCCCAGAATTTTCTGCTGAAATTTGAATACGATTTAAACAGTGAAAAAGATGTCGAACTGAAGGATGACACCCTTTCCGTTCAAGTCGCCTTTAGTTTTTAGTCTTGTATCCAGGGAGTACTTCTGGTAGAATTCGGTGTCAACACGTTTCACACTTTTCATAAAACAGTCATCAATCGTTTGAAGGACTTTTATGGCTAATTTGCTCGTTATCGGCACCCAATGGGGTGATGAGGGCAAGGGGAAGATAATCGACCTCTTGACTCCTTCTTTTGATGCAGTGGCCCGCTATCAAGGGGGACACAATGCCGGTCACACGGTTATCGTCAACAAGAAAAAAATCGTCCTCCACCTTGTTCCCTCCGGAATACTTCATCCCGGCAAGCTGTGTATCATCGGGAATGGCGTTGTCATCGATCCCAAAGCGCTTCTGGAAGAGATTGAAGAGCTCAGAAAAAACGGAGTGGAGATCGACGGTAATATCGCGATCAGCAAGAATGCTCACCTCATTCTTCCCTACCATACTCTCATTGAAGAGATCTGTGAGGAGATTAGGGGTCAGAAGAAGATCGGGACCACACTCCGGGGAATCGGCCCCTCTTATGAAGATAAAATGGCCCGCCGGGGAATCCGTGTCGGCGACTTTTTGGACCTGTCTGTGCTCAAAGAAAAAATAGAGGAGAATGTTGAGATCAAGAATGTATATATCGGTCATTACCGTAAGCCTCTCCTTGACCCCAAGGTCATTTTCGAAGAGTATGCCGCCTACGCCGAGCAAATGAAAAAATACATCAAAGATGTTTCCCTGCTGCTTGACGAAAAGATAAAAGAGGGAAGGTCAATTCTTTTCGAAGGCGCTCAGGGAACCCTCTTGGACATCGATCACGGGACTTTTCCCTATGTCACATCCTCGAGTTCGACGGCTGGAGGCGTGTGTACGGGTTTGGGGATCTCGCCGCGAAGGATAGATTCAGTCATGGGAGTGACAAAGGCGTACACCACTCGAGTGGGCGGAGGTCCTTTCCCCACGGAGATATTCGATGAAAAAGGGAAGTTCTTGCTCGACCGCGGGAATGAATACGGCGCCACAACCGGTCGTCCCCGGCGCTGCGGTTGGTTTGATGCGGTGGCGGTTTCCTATTCCTGTCGGCTGAGCGGGGTTGACTGGATCGCTTTGACCAAACCGGATGTCCTGGACGGCTTGGAAGAAATCAAAGTATGCGTGGGATACAAATACAAGGGGAAACTTCTTCCTAGTTTTCCCACAGAGAGCTGGATTTTAAAGGATGTCGTTCCCCAGTACAAAAAAGTTCGAGGGTGGAAGAAACCGATCGAAAAAACAAAAGATTTCGCCTCCCTTCCCGATACATTCAAGGATTACCTCAAACTCATCGAAGACTGTGTGGAAGCGAAGATTGCTGTCGTTTCGACTGGGATGGAAAGGCGGGATACTATCCTGAAAGAAGATGAGTTGGCTGAATTGGTGGACCTGAAAAAAGTCAAAACAGAGATCTAATTTTCTAGAGCCGATGACCAAACCAGAACCAGGAAAGCTCTTGCAGTGGGTTGAAATCGACAGCTCTGCACTCACCCATAATATCCATCAGTTCCGCAAGCAGGTTGGAGAGAAGAGAAAATTCCTGGCCATGGTGAAGGCCAATGCCTATGGGCACGGGATCCTCGAGGTTTCACGGATAGCTGTGGATGCAGGAGCGGATTGGCTGGGTGTTCATTCTCTTGAAGAGGGGATTATTCTCCGTAATGAGAAATTCGACAGTCCGATACTGGTTGTGGGCCCCATTCCTCTGGATAGTCTGGAGGAGGCCGTTGCCCATGACTTGCGTTTAACCGTTTATAATTATGAGACGCTTGACCCATTGTCCAGAGTCTGTGGCCGGCTCCAGAAAAAGGCTTTCCTCCATGTGAAGGTGGAAACTGGAACCTACCGCCAGGGAATCAGAGAGGAAGAGGCTCTCTCCTTCATGAAAAAAGCCCAGGAGAGCCCTTTTCTGGTCCTGGAGGGGATCTCTTCTCATTTCGCCAACATCGAAGACACAACAGATCACACCTATGCCCAATCCCAGCTCCAAAATTTCAAAAGAATCGTTGAAGAGCTGGAAAAGAATAAAATCGGCATTCCCCTCAAGCACATGTCCTGTTCGGCGTCAGCCATCCTTTTTCCTGACACTTATTTCGATATGGTTCGTGCGGGGATAGGAATGTATGGCCTCTGGCCTTCAAAGGAGACATTTCTTTCCTGCCGTCTTCAGAAACGTGAGCCCTTGCGGCTCGAGCCCGTTCTATCCTGGAAAACACGAATCGCGCAGATCAAAAAAGTCCCGAAGGGATCATTTATCGGATATGGATGCACATACAGAGTGAGCCGGGAAAGCGTCTTGGCCGTTCTTCCCATTGGGTATTATGACGGCTATGACCGAGGATTATCCAATTCGTCCTATGTTCTGATCCGGGGCAAAAGGGCGCCACTTCGAGGACGAGTGGCCATGGATTTTATCGTTGTGGATGTAACGGACATTCCGGGTGTCGAACTGGAAGATGAAGCGGTTCTTCTCGGGAAGGCTGGAGAAGAGAGCATCAGTGCCGATGACCTGGCGTCTTTGGTGGGAACCATAAATTATGAAATTGTGACCCGGATCAATCCACTCATCCCCCGCATCGTCATCTAGGGGTCGCATCTCAACATTCGACATTTTCCTCTATTCCATTCCTTTGATGATCGTTGTCAACAAGAATTCTTTCTACATCTTGTGAGTTTGGAAATTAAAAGATGTCGAATGTTGAGATGCGACCCCTGATTGACCTAATTGACTTCAGTTGGGGATTCGGCTAAAATTTGAGCCACCGGCGGTGTAGCTCAGGTGGTTAGAGCATACGGCTCATATCCGTAGTGTCGGGGGTTCGAATCCCTCCACCGCCATTTTCCTCTCATCCAGCTGTACAGGTGAGCGGGCATTTCTCTCCAGACGAAAAAGAAAGAGTCGAATATTTTAAAAAAGGATTTGGAATTTTTTAAATAGGTTTTAGATTCGGAGCCGATTCGAATGCTTTTCGAAAAAGTCAAGAAGACTATCCGGGATCATGGACTATTCCACAAAGGGGATAAGGTTCTCATCTCTTATTCCGGGGGAGTCGATTCCACGGCTCTTCTCCATCTGCTCCTTGAGCTTCAAAAAGAATGGCCTTTAGAGCTTTTCCTGGGGCACTTCAACCACAGGTTGCGCCAGAGTGCCGAGGAAGATGAGCGGTTTGTCAAGGAGGTGGCCCGAAAACTCTCCCTCCCTCTTTTTATAGGCCGGGGAGATGTTCAAGCTCGAGCGAGGGCCATGAAACAAAACATCGAGGAGACCGGGAGGCAGCTCCGGTATGAATTCTTGAACCAAGAAGCGGCGGAAATCGGCGGGGCCAAAATCGCCACGGGCCACACCATGACCGACCAGGCGGAGACTCTTCTCATGCGGCTGATGAGAGGGAGCGGACTCCGCGGATTGGCTGGGATTTATCCGGCTGTGGACGAGAGATTGGTCAGGCCGCTCCTTGAGGTTGAACGGGAAGATATCGAAGCGTATATTAAGGAAAAAAAGGTTGCGTTCAGGATGGACGAGAGCAATCTTGACCGACGTTTTCTCCGGAATAAGGTTCGGCTGGAGCTTCTTCCCTACATCCGAAAAAATTTTGAACCAGCCATCGTCCGGCAGTTGGGGAGGATGGCTTCTATCATTCGTGAAGAGGACACTCTTCTGGAGGAGATGGCTCGGGAAAAAACGAAAGAAGCGGTCAAAAAAAAGAGCCACAGCCTCACTTTGGAACGACTTTCTCTCTTCTCCTTTCCTCGAGCACTGGCAAGACGTGTTGTCCGCAATTTCATCTCCGAGCTCCGGGGAAGCTTGAGAAGAATATCATTTGAGGATGTGGAATCAATTTTGAATCTTGACGAAGGGAAGGAATATTCCTTGAAGGAAGACATGGTTTTGCGAAGAGAAGCGAATCAAATCATTCTCAAAAAGAAAGCCGCCCTCGTCCAGTATGAATACGAGTGGGAAGGGAAAGGGATTCTTGAGCTCCAGGAATTGGGATTGAAGTTCAAGGGGACAAAGAGAACAGGAGAGAATTTTCTGCGTCTCCGCTCCGATGACCAGACCCGGGCGTTCCTCGACTTTGGTAAACTCAGTTTCCCTCTGACGGTGCGAAACCGACGAGAAGGAGACCGTTATCGCCCTCTCGGAGCCCCGGGACGGAAAAAGGTCAAAGAAATCTTCCGCTCCAAGGGGATTCCTCTAGATAAGAGAGAGAGGCATCCGGTGTTCTTATCAGGGGATGAAATCGTGTGGATCCTGGGACTTCCGGTCTCGGAAAAGTTCAAGATAGAAAAAGAAACCAAAGGCATATTTGAGATAAAGAAGCAATAGTCTGCCTTCGCCAGGCCTTCCGATCAAAATCACTGTCAAAATCAGTATTAGCCCTCGACTTCGGATAATCCGGTGTCAGGCCTGATGAATGTGTGTTTAATCAAAGCTAGAATTTACTTTCAAGTTAAACATTCTGCCTAGGCTCAACCGCAATGTTTATCTGTCCAAAGTCGAAACCTGATCCCATAATTATAATCCATAATCCGAGGCCTGACCCCTTAATCATGACCCAATAATCCGAGGCCTGACCCCATAATCATCCCATTATCATTCTTCCTCTGGATGAGAGCTCCATCTAACCTTCTGCGAAGACTAGCCCCCCTTTTTTTGTTGCCGAACTTGGGGATGAAATGACTTCTGCAGGAGGGCGAAAGGAAGTTTTCTTTTTTTCCCTGGAAAAGTGGGTTGAACAGATTCTTTTTTTCGCCGCTCAAGCGCTACTCTTTTGGGGTGAAAATCCCTCCCTTTGGGGGTTACTACCCCAAGGAGAAATATCACCTATGATTTCATCTTGAAGGGGCATTGACGAAAAACGGAAATACTATATATTAAGGTTAGTCTTTATTGAGATAAACATTTACTCAAGAGACGAATTGCGCGTCGCTTTAAATCGGACTACCGTTGTTTTTGGATACCCAAAGGATGTCTTGCAAATGATTTGGAAAAGGGATAAAATCAAGAAAAATATGGGGATAGAGAAGTTGATAACTTCATCGGAAAGTAGAGATAGGTTCAGAGCGGGAATGGGTGAGAGAAGACAATTTCCAGAAAAATAAGCTATACGAAGTCCCCGAGTTTTTAAAGAGAGGGATAAAATGAAAAGCCAATCAAGAATCTCTCGACAAAAAAACTTCAATCCCAGGAATTGGTTTGTCCCTAAACAGGAAGGATTCACTCTGATTGAAATGGTGGTAGCTGTTGCCATTATCGGAATCCTCGCCCTTGTGCTCTATCCGAGCATTCTCAACACACTGGAGACCAGAAAGCTGGAAAATTCAACAAGGCAAGTCGTGACCTCCCTCCAGAGGGCGAAGTTTGAGGCCGTAAAAACCCGGATAAACCATCGAGTGAGGTTTGATTTTATTAACCGTGGCGCTATGGACGTGTGGAGTTATGTCGTGGAGAGAGAGGATAATCCGGGGAGCTGGAATTCGATGCCCGGATTCAACAGAAAATTTATCCCGGTCGAATTCAACGTGACTGTCAATTTTCCGGATCAAATCGTCCAGTTCTCGCCATTGGGATTCATCTCTAACTACGATATCAACCAGAACAGCCTCACTGTTCAGAGTTCCAAGTTGGATTTTTATAACACGTATGACCAGAGAGTGATCAATGTGTTTATCGGCGGCTCTGTGCAGTACAACAAATCTCAGAGTGGGGATTAATGATGAAAATAATAAATATTTTAAGATACAGGTTCAGAAATTCAGAGAAGCAGCCCTCTTCCAGAAATACTGAGAAAGGTAGAAAGAGAAAAAGAGAGGGATTTTCATTGGTCGAGACGACGATAGGGATCGCCCTTGTCGGCGTGGCTCTTTTGGGATTGGCTCAACTGTTCACGTACAGCGTGATGAACAATGCGCGTTCGGACCGGATGACCAATTCAACTTTCCTGGCTCAGCAGCAGATTGACTTTCTCAGGAATCTCCCGGCATCTGATTTGAATAATCTCGCTGCGAGCCCGGTCGATGAGCAGGTCGATGTCAACAATGACGGGCACATCGATTTCCGAAGAGTCACTGTGATCAATGCCTCCGGGTTTTACTGGGAGGTCCGGGTCCAGGTTTTCCCGGCGTCCCAGTTGGGATTTGATGTCAATGAGCTCATTCAGCAGCCCACTCTGCATCAGGTGAAGGCTGATATGAGTACGGTCATCAGCAGGTGACGAATCATGAGTCAAACAGGAAAGAGTAAAATGAACAACCATTCATTCCAATCCAACCCTAATCCATCAAGAAATATGGAGAGAGGATACACGCTCATCGAAGTTTTGATCGGTGCGACGATCATGCTTCTGGTCGTGTTGGCCACTCTGGCTCTCTATGTAAGCAGCAATAGGCTCTCTGTGGACCAGCAGCAGTTTGCGGCGCTTCAGCATGATGTCCGTTCAGCCATGTTTTTCGTCTCCAGGGATGCCAAATCCGTCGGAGCGGGGATTCACCCGGGTTTCGGTGCGTATTTCCTCCAGGGAGTCAACAACGACACGAATCAGGACAGTGCTCCGATTCAAACGGATAGGGTAATGATCCTCGGGAATTCTGACCCCTTGAGACTGATTATCCAAGGTTATACCCCTGGGACTGGGACGATCGCAATCGAGGCCGACGAATTACCTCTTTACCCCTACACGGCCAATGCCTACCCGGCTGACTCCTTGGGGTACGTTAACCGGGCCATTCTTATCCTCCCCAATCCTGAATTGAGCACGGCGAACGGTGAATTGGGTCAGATCACAGGTGTGGACTTTGGTACGGATACAATCACATTCAACACGATCAATGTTCCCCTGCCGAACGGATTAGCTCCTGGCGGGGGAGCGCCGGATTATGTCGGAGGCACAGTTCATTTTGTCGAGCTCAAGACCTACTGGCTCGATGTGGACGGCAATTATCCCGGCCTGACCGCTGGAACAGACGGCTATCTGGGTCTTCCTGGAGTCATGTATGTTTCCCAGTGGAACCCGATGAATAATGCCTATGACCATCTCGCCCTGGCTCTGAACATCGAAGACCTTCAGATGCAGTACCATGGCGACATGGACAATGACCAACAGCTGGATGACAACAATGGCGATACAATAATCAGCAGCCTTGATTTTCTCAACTGGGGAGACACGTATGACTGGACAGATCCTGTTGTATTGGCTGGGATTCGGTTTGTGAGAATTCTGCTCCTCGGAAAAACAGAGAATGCCTACGTGAGTGTTTCAGGGACTCCTCCATCCGAGGCGACATACATCTATGCGAAACCCTCTATTGCGGATTCCCCCGCAGGAGCTATGGTGGATTACCACCGGAGATTCCTGCTGGAGTCTACCGCAAATATAAGAAATATGTCCCTGAATGTGTATAATATCGGGACTATTTAAAGAGGATAAAGTGAAGAAAAAAATGAGATCTTCGAAACTAAACAATCGGCGGCTCTCCTCTTCTCACGAGAAGGGAATGGCCCTGGTCATTGTCATCCTGGTTCTGGCTTTTCTCCAGGTCGTCGGGATTGTCCTGTTGACAGTGACCGGTACGGGTCCGAGAGTCGCGGGAAATATACGTTCTCAACAGCAGGCGTATAATGGTGCGGATGCAGGATTTGACACGGCCTGGACCATGATTGAAGAAGCGTTTGCCAGCGGGAACTGGGTTCGTTTTGATGGGCATTACCTGACCCAGCCCGTCGGAATCGATGATCCCACATCAGACGATTACTTTCGAAAACTAACGGATAGAGAGCTGCTGGATCTGATCGATCCTGACGAGAACGGGCTCCCCGATCTAGACTTTGTTCTTTACTGCCGCCAGCTTTATGTCAGAAACTACGACGGTAGCTTTGACCCCCGGTATACCTTCACTGCCTTTTTAATCGATGATGAGGCCGGAGGCGCTGTTCCTGACCCAGCCGACTGTATCCTGGTCTGCATCGGGACAGTCGACAGCGGCGCCAGCATGACAACATCCAGAATAGAGATTGAGCTGGCCATTCAGCTTCCGGGAACCTAAGAAAATTCATCATAAAGAGAGGTAAAAATGAGCAAAAAAAAGAGACTTATGTGGATTTACCTCCCCTTGATCATAATCTTCTCTGTTTTCGCCCTGAAATTCTGGGCGCAAGTCGAATGCGTTGAAATCACGGAAACTTTAACAGAAAATTTCGACACAGACCTGTATAAAGACACGGAGTATACTTCGGTCGCCTATTGGCCTGTTGGGCCGATAACGTTGAACTGGCTCGGAGGCCAATTGGAGGTTTCAGAAGCCAACGCGATGGGCGCAAAGATCTATGTTTGTGATACGGGTGACTTTGATGGTGATGGTGATCCGGATTTGATCGCTCTGGATATTACTGATGCGGACGATGACGACGATTCCCAGCTGTTGCTCGTGAGGAATTGGTGGGAAGACCTGGATCTCGATGGAATGGATGATGATGGAATAGTCTTGTTCATGGACCCGACTGAAATCTATGAGGATGAGATTCCTGGGATGGTTTCGACTCTATCTGTGGCCGATTACAACAATGATGGATTGCTCGATTTCTTCTTCCTGAAGAATGAAAATGACGACCATATTTACGAAAATTATTTGGTCGCCATATACCTAAACGTGGGAACACCCACAGACCCGCATTTTGTTCCTCACGGCTCCTCTCCGAACCTTGATTTCACCTCGAAGTTCCAGAGTTTGGGCATCTACGGGTACAGATGGACCGCACGTCACAGTTGCGCTGTGGATTTAGAAAAGGACGGAGATATGGATGTCTTGATCATCGATGACGATACGATCTATCTATTGAGAAACCCGGGTCTAGGAATGTGGGATAATATCGATAATTGGACAGTAGCCGAGATTAATTATGACCAGAAACCCGGTTTTCCGATTGCAGCGGCTGATGACTATGGAGGCTCCACCATCGCAGCTGCTGATTTTGACCAGGACGGAGATTATGACATCGTGTCGGGCACTGTCGAGAATGTTCCTTTCATGGTCTACTATGACAATGACGGGACAGGATACTTCACCCGTTCGGAGATCCCGATCCCTAATCCTCTATGCACGGGTCCCACCACGACCATTGTGGGAGACTTTGACAATGATGGACGGCTCGATTTCTTCTGTGCCACTGATAAGTGGCAATCTGGGAATGATGCCACGTCGTGGATTTTTGAAAACAAGGGCCTTTCTGCAGAACCCGGGTGTCCCATAGATTTCCAGTTTAAATGTTTGAATGACTGTCTGCCTGTTACGCCTTGGCCGTACGATACGGACTTTGGCACAGCCCTGGATTACGACATGGACGGAGACCTGGATCTCATTGTGGCTGATGCCAATCATTCTGGAGATTATTTCATGATCGAGAACCTGTTGGCGAATGTCTACACCACCTATGGAGAAGCGCACTCACTGAATATGATCCCTCTTCTGGATATCCTCCGCTTTTCTGTCACCAAGGTAACGATTTCCAATCTCAGGATGGGCAGGCGTGGAAAAGATAGTACGGGTCTCAAGGTCGAATTCTATCTCTCCAATAACGGAGAGGATTGGGAGCTGTTTCAAACCTGGGAAGGGCCTGAAATCCGCAATTACAACAACCTTCCGACGCATACGTTTAAGCACTTTGGGTCAAAGCTCATGTGGAAAGCCATCTTCACGGCTGAGGAAGACCCGATGGAAGATTACACAGGGGCTTCATTCGATACTCCTTTAATTGATGAGATTGAATTCGAGTGGATTCATGTGGAAAGGAGAGAATACTCCCGCACATCTGTGGCGGCGACAGTCACCGATGAGGCCGACCAACAGAAAAATCTGATCATCGGGAGCACGTTCCTCTATCCCAGCTGGCGGGGACATCTGCGGGCGTACGATGTCTCCTCTATGACTCCTCAAGATACGACTTATTCTGTCCTCAGGACGATAACCCGGCCGAATCCTGACGAGCCACAGGGAAGAGAAATCGTGCAGGAAGGAGTCGAGATCTTATGGGATGCCGGCGTCCGTTTGTTCCTTCGTGATCCCAGCGCTCGAAACATCTACACCGCTGTCCCCTCCGCGGGTGGTTTGGATAGGATTGATTTCACGGATGCGAATGTCGATGTTTTGGGTCCGATCCTCCAGGATGTGAACAATGACAATGCGGGACTGATCAACTTTATAAGAGGAGAAGGCCGTAGCTGGAAGCTGGGAGACAGCAACCACTCCAACCCGATCGTGGTCGGGCCTCCGATGGAAGCGCCTTCGAAGATGGGAGACGATTACGGGCAGTTCATGACTGATTGGGCCGACAGAAGGAAGGTTCTGTATATCGGGTCGAATGACGGCATGATTCACTGCATCGATGTTTTGACCGGAGTGGAATTGTGGGGCTTTATCCCCTACAACCTCCTTCCCCGGATAAGAGATATGTGGGAGGTCTTTCCCTCCACAGGTCAGAGGTATTATGAACATCATATCTACGTGGATGGCAGCCCTGTGGCGGCAGATGTCTTCATAGACGTGAACGGTGATAGTATAGAAGAGTGGAGGACGGTTCTGTTCTGCGGACAGGGACCTGGAAACGGGAGCGCCCTGGCAGGCGGATTGAACTATTACTTTGCCCTGGATATCACCAACCCTGCCAATCCGCAGCCTCTCTGGGAGTTCACACATGCCCAGATGGGAGAAACCTGGTCAGTGCCATCTGTCGGCAGAGTCAGTATCAGGGCAAAAAACACATGGGTGGTCTTCTTTGGCTCCGGATATGATAATGACCCCATTAATGCAGTCGGAAATCGCTTTCATGTGGTTAACGCGCAGACCGGAGTAGAAGAATGGGGATTCGATGCTCCGGAAGTGGACACCACAGCGGCCTTAGGCTGGAACATCCCGAACACTCTTCCCGCTTCTCCAGTAGCGGTGGATGTGGACCAGGATGGACTCACCAACCGAGTCTATATCCCAGACTTGGAAGGAAGGATGTGGAAAGTAGATGTGACTCCGAATCTCGTCAACCCTGGTTCCTGGCTGGCAGAAGTCATCTATGAAGATTCGAACAATTTCCCGATTGTCTGCAAACCAGCCATCTGGATCAATCCCATCTCTTCAGAGGTCGTCCCGCGGCTCTACTTCGGGACAGGTGGAGATGACCGGGCCCCAGGTGACGTGAATTACTCCTTCATCTGTCTCATCGACCAGACTGTTCCTGAGGTGGAGTGGTATCTCGGCGATTCCGCTGTTCTCGGCCTACCCATGGAAAAAGACATGGGTGATCTGGCTATCGGAGATAAAGTCTGGGCTGACCCGAAAGTCGCTGATTTTATCGTCTATTTCAGTACGTTGGTCGGAAGCATCGACAGTGTTGATCCCTGTGAGAGTTTGGTCGGAGTGGGAAAACTCTATGCCCGGTTTATCCAGGCGGAAGCCGGAACTCTTATCGGAAGCACAGCCCTCGAGACGTTTACAGGACCTGTAGAGAACCTTGAGCTCTCGATCAAAACGCGAGCCGCGGTGACTCTGGGCGAAAGACAGAGGACCGGTGATGGCACGAGAAAACGGGAAGTCTACATCCAGGAATATGATTCAACGATCCAGAAGCTGGAACAGTTCGCGGTCGCACTGCTTAAGATCAGATCCTGGAGAGAGATCTTCAAGATTATTCGATAAACGCAGAAAAAACGATAAGGCAGAAAAAACAAGAATTAAAAAACACGGACTGACTACATATTATTAAAGATTTGGACCTGATTAAGGTCAGAGCCTGAATAGAAATTAAGACCTGAAAAAGTGGCTTCCTGAAAAGGGAGCCACTTTTTTTTTACCTTTTTTGTGCAAATCGGGATCATCGTAGGTAATCAATGGGAGCTTGATGCCTTCAAGCATGCCTGTGTCCGTGAAAGAACAGCTATTCTTTCCTCTTAAAAAATTGTCATTGCGAGCGTATCGCGTCAATCCCATGAAAAGAATTGCCATTGCGAGCGCAGCGTGGCAATCCCGTAAGGAAAAAATGCATTTGTTTAGATGGGATAACTTCAATCCGCTCGAATTATTTATATTGCTATTGTGAATGAAGTGCTGTAATCCCATAAAACAGAAAAAATTCTTTGCACACACATTGCGGGATGCTTTATATGAGCAATGGTTCCTTTTTTTGTAAATGTAACCGCAGTGCGGCAATCTCAGTCTTTCATTGAGCATAAGAATACCGACGCATTTCACTCCTCGAAATGACATCTAAAGGGTGATATTGAATGGTTGAGAGGGCCCACCCGCTCCTCATCATAATCCATCCGATTCCAGCCTTGGCACCTTTTTTGTCATGGACTAACCCCCCTTTTTAAGGTAAGATTCCGGATTTTATACCTCTTAATGCCAGTCAAAAATAGACCTTTTCCCTTTTTCTACCCTCTTCTGCCTGGGATTGCTTCTTCACTTGAGAGTTTTCCTCAAGAGACTCCATCGAACTCCAGCCCTCTCTCTCTGGCCACGTATGAATCCGTTCCAAACCATTCTCGAGGATGATTAGCCTGAAAGGGGAGGGAGGGGGTGAGAAAAATATCACCTTTAAAATCATCGCAGTAGGTAGGATATTCCTACTCCCGCCAATCGACTAAAGTGGTGTATTTTGAGATTGAAAAAGGAAGCGACCACAATGAACGCACATCTTGGTCAGAATTTTCGTAGGTCAAAAGTGAGGGTTTCCCGATCGAATGGCCGCACAGAGCGGCGTAAAATCATCAGCATGGTCCAAGAATTGTTGGATGCGTTAAGGATAGATGCATTTATAAAAAGGATGTGAAGAGTGATCATGAGAAATCACTTGTGGCAAGAAAACTCAAATCTGCAGATTTTGTCAGGATTGAGTTTGGGAAAAAATAAAAGTAATCGGAGGTTGGGGAAATGAAAAGCTATATAAGAGAAGATTACAAAAGACGGTACAGAGAAAAAGGTTCGTCATTGGTCGTGGGCGTGGCCTTGATGGCCATCTTCCTTCCACTGGCTCTTCCTGTTTTGATCGAGCTCAATAAAGAGCCGGTCAGCGCTGATAAGCCTTCCAAATATTCTGCAGCTTTGGCTTTGGCTCAGACAGGCATTGAGAAGGCGATCTGGGAAATGAATAACGGGAATATCTCAAGCTGGGATGGAGACAGTGCATTGAAGATATTGACTCTTTCCCGTGTTCAATCTCCTGAAGGAGAGGAAACAGGAGATGTCGAGATAAGAGTGAAATGGCCTTATGAACAGTATCCTGTGGTTGAGGCTGTTGGGAGAGTGACCTACACGAGCTCGTTTAAAGGAAGAGGGACAGCCCGGTTCATAGTCGAGAGGAAGGCGAG
>JABAOF010001284.1_pt2 | contig 33604 bp, 24 predicted proteins | sample 7062171 | NCBI WGS metagenome assembly JABAOF01 (sample SAMN14538628, study PRJNA623070) | marine sediment metagenome | biome: marine biome [ENVO:00000428]; feature: marine pelagic biome [ENVO:01000023]; material: deep marine sediment [ENVO:00002113] | place: India: Gulf of Khambhat ...
TGGCTTTGGATTACGGAGAATCCTACGCTCAACTGGAGCAGATCCATGTTCCAGAGTTTCACGGGATTGGCTTCAGCGGAAAGGGAGTGCTTATAACTCTTCTGGATACCGGCTTCTTCGTTGATCATCCAGCTTTTGAACATATTAACAACTCTGGCAGATTGTTGGCGACACATGATTTCATTAACGGGGACGACGATGTAGGCGATGGAGATGAATACCAGGGCGACCACGGGACTTCCGTCCTTTCGGTGGCAGGAGGATTTGTCGAGGGGACTATGGTCGGTGGCGCCTTTGGAGCTGAGTTTGCCCTGGCCAAAACGGAGATTAGAGACGAAGAGATTCAAGCAGAGGAAGATCACTGGGTCCGGGGTGTGGAGTGGGCAGACTCCCTCGGAGCTGACATAGTATCCAGCTCGCTCGGTTACAATGACTGGTACACCTACGAAGACATGGACGGCAATACCGCCGTCTGTACTCAGGCGGCTGACCTGGCAGTTTCCAAGGGAATAGTTGTGGTAAATGCCGCAGGCAATGAGAGAATTTACCCATGGTACTATGTGATAGCTCCTGCAGACGGAGACAGCGTGATCGCTGCGGGGGCAGTGAACTTGGCCGGTCAGATTACCGACTTTAGTTCCGCCGGTCCCACGTACGACGGGAGGATAAAGCCGGACGTGTGCGCCCTCGGAGACGATGTCTTCTGTGCAAGTGCATATGGGGGTTACACCAACTCGGACGGTACCTCCTTTGCCGCACCGCTCGTTGCGGGAGCCTGTGCTCTACTCCTGGAAGCACATCCCGACTGGGACCCCATTGACGTCGGGGAGGCACTACGGACCACCGCCAGCCAGGCGGGCAGCCCGGACAACCTGATGGGCTATGGCATCGTAAACGTAGTGAAGGCCAGCGGATTATTCAATTATCTGGTGGTGTCTCCGCAGGAGATAGACTTTGAGGCCCCTTTTGGTGATACTCAGACTCAACAGACTACTTTGAGCATTAGCAATTGGCAAGGAGCAAGTTTGGAATGGAGTGCAAATTCCGAGGCAGCATGGATAACCATTTCTCCAAACGCCGGATTCACTGACGATTTGATCTGGGTGAGTGCTCATCCCTTGTATCTCAAAGCTGGTATCAACCGCGACTCAATCGTGATTTCGGCCGATACTGCCATAAACTCGCCTCAGAAAGTGCAGGTCACCTTCACCCTTCATCCCAGCGTCCAGGTGTTGACCTTTCCAAATCCCTTCACTGATAGCTTGACGGTGATCGTTGAAGAACCAGACCCTTTAAGCAGAATAAGAATAGCGGTTCTGACAGTGGCCGGGGAACTGGTCTACCGATTTCCTGAGAATGATGCAGGCGAGATCTGGCAGCACACGTGGGATGGCAAAAACGAGATGGGAGAAGAAGTGGCAAGCGGAGTCTACTTGCTCAAGGTTGACGTGGATGATCGGTCCAGGATCGTGAAGGTGGCCAGAGCGAAATGACCAGGTAAGCGTTCAAGCATTTAGATTGTAGAGAGTGGGGGCAAATGGGGTTGGGTTCCGCTGGTCTTTTTCCCACTTAACCATTGACTTGCTCTGTTTTTGTTTTAAATTTGGCTAAGATTTGTCTGAGGAGAGGAGCAAATGCCGAGACTGCTGCGAAGATTTCTTTGGAAGATTTACCTTAAGGGGCAGACTTAGTTTGCAGCTGGTTTCCTCATTGCTTTTCGATTTTGCGTTTCAGTCAGGATTCAGTTTTCAAAGTGAAGGGAGTAAGAATGGTTTCGTATAGATGCCCGAAAATCAAAACACGTTTACCAGGACCCAAGAGCAGGCGACTTATCGATCGAGACGAGAGGTACGTTTCTCAGTCCTATACCAGAGCTTACCCGGTGGTTCTCTCGCATGCGCAAGGAGCTTACCTATGGGATGTGGACGGGAACTGCTTCATCGATTTCCACACCGGGATAGGAGTATGTTCCACCGGCAACTGCCACCCACAGGTAGTGGAAGCGATCAAGAAACAGGCGGAGAAGGCGATACATATTCCATCAGCCGATTTTTACCATGAGCCGGTGGGAAAACTGGCTCAGAAGCTTTCAGAAATCGTGCCCGGAGAGTATCCCAAGAGAACTTTTTTCTCCAACTCCGGCACGGAAGCGATAGAGACGAGCTTTAAGCTTGCCCGCTATAACCGAAAAAGGCCCCGGACCATAGCTTTTATCAACGGATTCCACGGAAGGACCATGGGAGCTCTGTCTCTGACTTGCAGCAAGATGAATCAGAGAAAGTACTTCGCACCGCTGGTGCCGGAGGTGACGCACGTTCCTTATGGCTACTGTTACCGATGTGCATTTAACTTGACCTATCCAAAATGCGATATAGCCTGTGTCAAATTCATCGAAGAGGAGATCTTGGATAAGGTGGCTCCGGCAGATGAGGTGGCTGCCATAGTCGTGGAACCTATCCAGGGAGAAGGTGGCTACATAGTGCCTCCTCCGGGATATCTTCCCCGGCTGAAGGCTCTGGCTGAGAAGTACGGTATCCTTTTGATCACGGACGAGATACAGTCCGGCATGGGAAAGACCGGAAGGATGTTTGCCATGGAACACTGGAACGTGACGGCTGATATTGTAGTAATAGCCAAAGCCCTCGCCTCCGGTATGCCCTTGGGCGCATGTGTAGCCTCCAGAAAACTCATGTCCTGGGAACCGGGTTCTCACTCCACCACCTTTGGGGGAAATCCTATCGCTTGCGCTGCAGGATTGGTGACGATAGAGCTTCTGGAGAATGGTCTTATGAGAAATGCCACTAAGATGGGCAACTACATAATGAAACATCTGAAGCAGATGATGAAGCGTTACGCCATCATGGGCGATGTAAGAGGAAAGGGGTTGATGATCGGGATTGAGTTTGTCCAGAACAGAAAAACCAAAGAGCCGGCACCGGAGATGACCGAGCAAATCGCCCAGGAGTGTTTCCGAAACGGGTTAATGCTTCTGACCTGCGGCAAGAACGTGATTCGCTTCATACCTCCTTTGATCATAAGCCAGCATACTGCGGACCAGGCCCTGGACGTCTTTGAAAAAGCGGTGAAGAAGTTCAACAGCAAGAAGAGAAGGTAAAGGTCAACAGATTAAACGGATAGACTGGTCAACGGATTAGGCGGATTGAACGGATAGAGTTCCTCAAAGCGGATTTTAAAGGTCGGCATGTGGTCGACCGCGGGCAAAGGAACTCAATCGAAGGAGTAGGCTTTGAGACTGTATGAATACGAAGCCAAGAAGCTGTTCACCCAGTTTGGCATCCCCGTAACGAGTGGTGAGGTTGTCGAACGCAAGGAACAGGCCAAGGCTTTTGTCGAGAGGCTGGACAAGCCGGTGGTTTTGAAAGCTCAGATTCTTTCGGGTGGGAGAGGCAAAGCTGGGGGAGTGAAATTTGCCCGGTCAGCCAAGGAGGCAGAAGAGAAAGCAGGAGAGCTTTTTGGCGCCAAGATAAAGGGCTTCCCTGTCAAGAAGATCCTGGTGGATCAGAAGCTGGAAATCGAAAAGGAATTCTACCTGGGAGTCACGCTGGATCGGGTCAACTACAAGCTGGTCATGCTGGCTTGCTCTGAGGGCGGAGTGGAGATTGAGGAGATCGCCCGAAAAGATCCTCAGAAGATAAAGAAGATAAGCGTTGAGGTGGATCAGACTTTCCACTCTTTCCAGGGAAACGCTCTGGCCGCATGGCTGGGAGCACGAGGTGACAATCTGAAAACGGTCGGCAAGATCGCGGTCTCTCTGTTCAAGCTGTTCAAACAATACGATGCCAAGCTGGCGGAGATCAATCCCCTTATCCTGACCAAAGACGGAAAATACGTTGCCGCCGACGCCCGCATGAGCGTGGACGATGATGCTCTATTTCGGCATCCAGAGCTAGCAGAGATGGGAATTGAGAAGAGGCATGAGGAGGGGGAGATGACCGAAAGGGAAAAGCAGGCCCGCGAGTGGGAAATTCCCTACCTGGATTTGGACGGAGACATCGGCATGTTCCCCGGAGGTGCCGGCTTCGGCATCATGGGGAACGACTTCATCCACTATTTCGGAGGAAGGCCGGCTAACTTCATGGACTCCGGCGGTGGACCCACTCCAGAGCGTCTGGCCAAGATGCTCATTCTTCTGGATGAAAACCCCAACGTCAAGGCCATCTTTGGGGCAAGATTCGGCGGAATCTCCCGTTGCGACGATTTCGCCAAAGGGGTGGTGATGTTCCTGAAGGAACACGGACTTTCAAAGCCCATGGTTCTGCGCATGACCGGAAACATGTGGCAGGAAGGCGTGAAAATCTTTAAAGAGGAGAAGAAGAGAAACCCGGACATTTTCAAAAACATAGAGATTCACGGCATTGAGACTCCCATCGAAGAGATCTCCAAAAGAGCAGTGGAGTTGGAAAAGAAGGCGTAAGGGGCAAGGCGGAGCTTGTCTCCGCTGTGGGTACTTCAAAGTGTAGTTGCCTGATTCATCAGGCGGAGCGAAAGCTCAATCTTTCGACTTGCTCAGGATGCTGAGCTTGCCGAACCATGAATCGAATCCTTGCACAGCAAGCGTCGGATTTATCTGATCCGCAAACCCCAGAATCATGAAGCGGACAAGGAAAATCAAAGTTGCTGTTGCGTTGACCGAGCGGCAGAGAGATTTCGAGATCTTTCGCCAAGAGGTCTTTGCATCTAAGAGATTAAGGGAGAAAGTTGAACTGATGCGGTCTGAGAATAAAGAGCATCTCCAGCGGATCATACCTGACTCAGAGATATTGGTTTGCTTCTCCATTGATCCGAGAACTTTCGCACTTGCAAAAAAGCTGAGGTGGATTCATGCAGCGTTCGTGGGGGTGGATACAATGCTGTTTCCTGAGCTTTTGAAAAGCAAGGTTCTTCTGACCAGTTCAAGGGGGATTCATGGAGATACGGTTTCCGATCACGTGATGGCCATGATTCTGGCATTTGCCAAAGGTTTGGTTTCCGGCTGGAACTGCAAGCAAAACAAGAGATGGTGTCAGGTGGAGGTTATGCAGCAAAGGTTCGAGCCTCAGGAGAAGCTTTTGGGGATCGTAGGATTCGGAACCATAGGTGAGTCTTTGGCCCGAAAGGCAAAGGCCTTTGGCATGAAAGTAATGGCGACCAAAAACCGAGTCAAACGAGGTGAAAGAATAAAATATGTGGACAAGCTCCTGCCAAAGGATAGATTCCGCGAATTCCTCTGCACCGCCGACTTTGTCGTGCTGACGGTTCCACTGACCAAAGAGACGCGTCACATGATAGGGGAAAAAGAGTTGGCTTGTATGAAAGAAAGTGCCATCTTGATAAATGTCGCCCGGGGAGGCGTCGTCGATGAAAAGGCTCTGATCGATGCTTTGGAAAGAAGAGAGATCGCAGGTGCCGGGCTGGACGTTTTCGAAGAAGAGCCTTTAAGCCGGAAAAGCAAGCTCTGGGAGCTGGATAATGTTATCATAACTCCCCACGTGGCAGGCAGCAGACGGGATTATTTCAAAAAGGTGGGGGAGATTTTCAGGATTAATCTGAATCGTTACCTGGACCGCAAACCATTATTGAATTTGTACGATAAGAAACTTGGTTATTAGCAGCAACGTGTATTTGCCTGATTTATCAGGTCAGTTCGGGCTTGATGAATCGCGCGACCGCGAATTGGAAACGTTGGGGGAATCCCCATGGCGATTTTGGCAGACAAAAATAGCAGGGTGATAGTTCAGGGAATAACCGGAAGCGCAGGAAGATTCCACACCGAAAGAATGTTGGATTACGGCACCAACATTGTCGCCGGAACTTCTCCGGGCAAAGGCGGCGAGAAGGTTTTCGACGTGCCGGTTTACGATACAGTAGAGGAGTGCGTGCAGAATCACGGGGCGGATACGTCGGTGGTATTTCTTCCTGCACAATTCGTCATGGAAGCCGCCATCGAAGCCATCTATGCCGGAATCAAGCTTATCGTCGTGGTGCCGGAACATATCCCCATCCTGGATATGATGACCATCCGAAAGGAAGCGCAAAAATTTGGCACAATAGTCTTGGGTGGGAACACAGCCGGGATCATCACGCCGGGAGAAGCAAACTTGGGAATTATGCCGAATATAGCCTTCAAGCCGGGAAGAGTGGGTACAGTCTCGCGGTCCGGGTCACTGACCTATTATGTAGCCGACACGCTTTCCCGCAGTGGCTACGGAGAGACAACCTGCGTGGGTTTGGGTGGTGACCCGGTGTTGGGCAGCACCTTTGATGAGATACTGGAGCTCTTTGACCAGGATGACAAGACCAAGGCTATGGTATTGGTAGGCGAGATCGGGGGAGTCTACGAGGAGATGGCAAAGCCCGCCATCGAGAAGATGACAAAGCCGGTCATAGGAATGGTGGGTGGAGTCTTTGCCCCGCCCGGAAAGAGGATGGGACATGCGGGCGCCATTGTCGAGGGTGAAATAGGAACTGCCCAAAGCAAACTGAAAGCTTTAGAAGAAGCTGGGGCTCACATCGCCAAGACTTTCTTAGACATTCCCAAGATTCTGGAAAAATTGAAGATATAGTGTCTTGATTCCTGGCCGCCAGGTCAGCGGACCTAACGGCCAATTTGACACAACGTCGGTGAATATCACGATACGGTCAGACATAGCATAGAGTACAGCATCTACTTAGACGGAAAAGTCATTATCGCAAGCCCAGCGGCCAATGAGGGGGAGGTAAGAAGGAAAATCCAAGTGGAGGCCGACAAGATCAATAGTGAACGCTGAATCGTACACTCGAGTTGAAGACTGCGCTTAAGAAAATGTTCTTGTTTTGCCGGGCTCTACCTTTATCTTTCTAAAAAGACAGTTCCATTGTCTCTGACGGGGTTCAGCCGGTATGATCAAAAAAGAGGCGCTCTACTGGGAAAAAAAGGAAGAGGGCCGAATTCAATGTCTTCTCTGCCCGGTGGGCTGTGTCATCGCTGAAGGGAAGGTCGGCGTATGTATGGGAAGAAAGAACGAGGGCGGAACGCTGTACGCGACCAATTATGGCAGGCTGGTATCCATCGCTATAGATCCCATAGAGAAGAAACCTCTGTATCATTTCCACCCTGGTCAACCCATCCTCTCGACAGGTCCCAACGGCTGCAACATGAGATGCCAGGAATGCCAAAACTGGACCATCTCGCAGGAGGAATCTCCCACTCAGTATGTCTCACCCGAAGATCTGGTGAGGATCACAACAAGGGAAAATTCGAAGGGTATCGCCTACACCTATACCGAACCTTTGATTTGGTACGAGTACATTTTGGATACGGCAAAGATAGCAAGAGAAAAAGGCCTGTACAACGTGCTGGTGACAAACGGCTATATCCACGAAGAACCCTGGAACAAGTTGCTGCCCTATATCGATGCCATGAACATAGACCTCAAATCCATGGATGATGATTTCTACAAAAAAATCTGCAAGGGGAAACTGGCCCCCGTTTTAAGAACCATAGAGTTGTCTCACGAGAACAACATTCACATAGAGATAACCAATTTGCTCATTACTACCCTGAATGATTCTGAGGAACAGATCCAAAAGCTGGTGGATTTCGTGGCGAGCTTGAGCGACCGCATTCCGGTTCATTTTTCCCGGTATTTTCCCTCATACAAGATGGACCTTCCTCCCACCCCTCTGGAGACTCTTCAGAAAGCCTTTCTTCTGGCGAAAAGAAAACTCAAGTATGTGTATGTTGGGAACGCTTATATCCCAAACACCTCCAACACCCATTGCGCCAACTGTAACGCCCTGTTGATCAGAAGAGATGGTTACTACACCTCCGTGGTCGGCATCGAAGACGGAAACTGTAAGAATTGTGGGACGGCAGTAGATATAGTCGTGAAGTAAGTTGGGTTGTTTTGTTCTGCGAGACTCGGGGTGTGATAAATTCCCACGCCTATTGGGATGGGTGAGTCTGTGAACGATTCTGGATAAGACATGGCGCGCTTAGCCCTTCCCGCCAGACTTTTTCACACCCAGCGCATACGCCGAGCAACATGAGCTTTGAACCGACCATCTTAGGAAGGACCGGCCTGAAGAGGCGGTGCAATCGCAGAAAGCACCAGGCGGTTACTCAAGGAGAATCGGGACAAGATGGTTATTGCCGTTCAGAACTATTGGCTGCGGGCATCACTGACTCCGAATAGTCTTAAGCGAGCTCTCAGGGAGTTACAGTCCGATTACGCGGACATTCTCGTTTCCGGCACCCCAAGTGAGACCAAATCGAAAGGCTATCAATACCGCATGTCGGAAAAGTGGCGGGCAAAGAAAAAGCGGAGCAGGACAAGTTCGTCCGCTCTGCTGTGTTTTGACTGGCAACATATTAGCGATCAACCTCGGCAGCCCGCGCTTTTTTCTTCAGCGCATATTCGGGATAGTGTTTCTGCATACACTCCGGGCAAATGCTATGACTGAAGTCGGCTTCGGTATGCTCAAATAAGTACTCCTCTACCTGTTGCCAGTAATCTTCGTCCTTTCTGATTTTTTTGCAGAACATGCAGATGGGCAGAAGCCCTTTTAGTTGCTTGACTTGTGCCAGAGCCTCCGAGAGCTCTTGGTTTTTCTGTCGGAGCGACTTCTCAAGCTCGATGACTCGATTTCCGGCTCTAATGCGAGCTAAAAGCTCCGTCTTGTCGTATGGCTTGGTAATATAGTCGTCCGCTCCGGCATCCAACCCTTCAATGATTCTCTCTTTTTCAGTCAGTGCAGTGAGAAGGATAATATAAACGTAACTGGGAAGATCAAGACTCCGCACCCGACGAGTCAGTTCCGAGCCGTCCAAATCAGGCATCATCCAGTCGGTGACGAGTATGTCCGGCGTCTCGTTTTTCAGCAAGGCTAAAGCTTTCAGCCCGTCTTCGACGGCGCTCACTTCATTTCCATCCTTGAGCAGGATTCTTCGAAGCATTTTCCTGGAGATCTCGTCGTCCTCTGCGATGAGTATTTTCGTCATTGCCTCTTATAAGCTTAATCATGCATGGTTATGATTTCATAGAACTTTCCTTTTCAAGCCGTTGATGGATGTATTCCTCGAAGCGTTTGAACTCGGTTCTCAGGTTATCTAGCATCTCTTGGGCGTGGGCCAAATCGCCCGTTCGTCCCTGGAGCTCGAGCTTAAGTGCCAGATCCGCGATCCCCCTGGCGCCCAGATTGCCCGCTGCACCTTTGATGCTGTGAGCTTCCCGCTCCACGCCCTCAGCGTCGCCTTCCCTTGTCACTTGGGACAGTATGTTCAGGAGGCGCGGCATGTAGTTCAAAAACTCTTCAAGCATCTCTTCGAAAAACTTCTTGTCACCATCAAACCTGGTGAGAGCGGACTCAATATCAATTGGAATACCTTCCAGTCGAGCATCTTCCTGCAATTTCTCTTGCTCGACAGTCACCCCCTGGGAGTCGGCACAGGCGGTCCACTTTTTTATGGCATCCAGCAGTTCTTGCGGCTCTATCGGTTTTGAAATGTAGCCGTCCATGCCTGCCCTAAGGCATCGTTCACGATCGCCCTTCATGGCGTGGGCAGTCATAGCGATTATGGGTGTGTGACGCTCATTGCCTTCAGTCTTGCGGATAGCTTGCGTAGCCTCCAGACCGTCCATCTCGGGCATCTGCACATCCATGAGAATAAGGTCGTAGTTCTTGCGCTTGAGGGCTTCTGCCACCATTTTTCCATTTTCTACCGCATCCACCCAATAGCCAGCTCTTTTAAGGAGCGCGATGGCCAGTTTCTGGTTCATGGGATTGTCCTCGGCCAAAAGCAGGCGAATCTTGCGTCGTTTTTCCTCAGCCAGGGTATGTCGCGTGACTATTCTGCCCAGCTGCCGTTGCGCTGGTGTCTTCTGCCGGCTCAACACCGTAATGATGAGATCGAACAGTTGGGATTGCTTAACCGGCTTCAAAAGATAACCGGCACAGCCCAAAGCCTCCAATCTGGCGGCATCCCCGCGTTCACCCAGAGAAGTGAGGATAATGACCGTTACATTCTTGATTTCCGGATCATTCTTGATGGCTCGCAAGACCGCCTCTCCGTTCATCCCCGGCATCAGCATGTCCAGCAAAACCAGATCGAAAAGCTTTTCCCTTTGGGCTGCTCTTTTCAATACCTGAATCGTCTCACTGCCTCTTTCTACCGCTTCTGGAGAACAGCCAAACGACTCCAACATCTTGACCAAGATAGTCCGGTTGGTTCGGTTGTCGTCCACCACCAGCACTCGCATGCCGCGTATGTCTGGAGGCAGGGGAGCTTCCTCCTCCAATTCCTCCTGTTTGTCCAGAGTAACAGTGAACCAGAAGCGACTTCCTTTGCCCGGCTCACTATCCACACCGATCTGGCCACCCATTAACTCGACCAATCGCTTGCATATGGACAAGCCCAAACCCGTACCCCCGTACTTGCGGGTGGTTGAGCCGTCCGCCTGGGTGAAGCTCTGAAAGATCCTTTCCCGTTTTTCTCTGGGAATACCGACACCGGTATCCGTGACTGAGAAAAGAAGCGTGGCCCGGTCTTGTGCTTCCTCTTGAAGATCTACCCCAACCACTACCTCTCCCTTTTCGGTAAACTTGATGGCATTTCCCAGCAAATTCACCAGAATCTGCCTCAGACGTCCCGGATCGCCGCGCACCAGAGATGGAACCTGGTGGTGTACCATGCAGGCCAGCTCCAAACCCTTGGCAGAAGCCTTGGGAGCCAGGGTATCGATCACGCCCTCTACAGTGATGCGCACATCGAAATCGATGTTCTCTATCTCAATCTTATCCGCCTCTATCTTTGACAGATCCAGAATATCGTTTAACAGCTCCAAGAGTGCACGGGCACTGAGTTTCACCGTGTTCAGGTAGTCACGTTGTTCACCGGTTAGGTCCGTATCCAGGGTTATGTCAGTCATGCCGATGATGGCGTTCATGGGGGTGCGGATTTCGTGGCTCATGTTTGCCAGAAACTCGCTTTTGAGTCGATTGGCATCTTCAGCTTGTTCCTTGGCTTTCCTGAGCATATGCTCCACGCGTTTGCGCTCTGTGACGTCAATGATGGCGGCCTGTATTGCAGGCTCTCCCCGGTAATCGACGAGTGTAACCAGCATCTCCAGCCAGCGCACCGTTCCATCTTTACGGAGTAAGCGGAACTCGTACCGTGGCGAGATCGGCTTGCCTGCCAGACGCTCTTGGAAGCGTCCCCAAACCATTGCCCGATCCTGGGGATGAATCAGTGATCTCACCTCCTGGGGACCGAGGGAAAGGAGCTCCTTTACCGCATACCCTGTGATCTCGGCGATGGCGGTGTTGGCGAAAACAACCCGGAAATCCTGAACCACTGCAAAACCCTGAAGCGACCGTTCCACCAACGTCCGGTGTTTGGTCTCGCTTTCCCTTAAAGCTTCCTCTGCCCTCTTGCGCCCGGTAATGTCCCGGACTACTCCGTTGATGCGATGAACCTGCCCGTCAGGCGTGAACTCGATGTTCTTTCTGTCGCTCACCCAGATGACCCGACCGTCCTTGCAGACGACCCGGTATTCGGTCGAAAATGCTCTTGCTTCCGGTCCTTTGAGCATGTGCTCGTTAACCTCACGAAATACCCGTTCCGCGTCGTCGGGATGAGTAATCCTTTCATTGAGGGCAGAAGGATTTGACTTCAGCTGGTGCAGAGAATATCCGGTTTGCAGTTCGAACGACGGAGAGATAAAATCATACCGGTCGTTTTTCGGGTCGTATCGGTATATCACGTCGGTGACGGTTGATTCAAACTGCCTGAAGCGCTGTTCGCTCTGCGCCAGGGCTTCTTCCGCTTGCTTTCGTTCCGAAATGAGCCTCTGACCGTAGAGGCTGAACATGATCAGAGTGAAGAGCACCAACGAACGCATCCAGATTTTGTGAGGGTCCAGGGTGAATATCTCCTCTACCAGGCTACCCTCGTGGAATATAAAGACATCTGCGGTGGAGCCGATAAGCCAGTAGAGCACCCCAAGCCCGACGGCCATCAATATCATTTTCTTTCGAATACTTAGGCGGATTACGCCTCGATTACCCATTTCTCGCCTCCTCTGCTTGTTCCCGTCAGACCATGGCAGTCTCTCTTCCGCGCGAGGTTGGCAGCTCGTCAGGAAGTCCCCCGAGTGCTTTTCAGAGTCCCGATTTCCAGACCACAAGACTGATTCCGTCAATAATGTTACTTTGCCTTCAGGAACCCCCTTCAGGAGATTAAATCGGCTTCATACTCCGACCCTTTAGACGCACATCCCGCCCCTGTGCGACCTTGCCTTACGGCGCGGAAGTGGACAGACTGTTTTTTTAGCCTTTTAGGGGAGAGATGCGGTCTCGGGGCACTAAAGGTAAGGTTTAGAGGATGTTCAGACTGTCGTTTATTAGATCAACCAGATTCTGCAGATGCTGGGGTTGGTTCAGCAAGAACGTGTGATGGATACCCACGATCTCCTCCTGAGCCATTCTGGAATGGGGAAAATCATCTTTCTGGTGAGCGAATACCCCCTGCAGTCGCTGATCGGCGGGGGCACTTGAATAAGCACCGGCGGGCAGAGCGGGTATCCCCCGGACGATTAACTTCCGGATCAACTGCTGTTTGGGCAATCTGCTGGAAAGCGGGCTCTTGTAACAAAAGGAGTATCTCATGTGAGCCCGTCTCTGAGTCTTGGGGAACTGGGATAAGGCTTCAATTCCATCAATTTTAGAAAGCTGCTGGTCAAGAAAACCAAAAGCCTCCTCCCGTTTCCGGCTGTAACTTTCCAGAAGAGAGATCTGAGGCAGCACTATGGCAGCTTGTATCTCGGACAATTGGAAGTTCTCACCTATGATTCCGTAAGGGTTGATCTTCCCATCGGGCAGCTGGCCCCTGTTGACGATAGCGTAAGTTCTTTTGTAGAACTCTTCGTCCGAAGTGGTGATCATACCCCCTTGTCCACAGGTCATCAATTTCACCCCCCCGAAGCTGAAAATGGCCAGATCTGCCCAGCTGCCTACTTTTCTTCCGCCATAGATAGCTCCGTGTGCCTGGGCACAGTCCTCGATCAGATGGATGTCATTTTGCGATGCTATGTTTACCAGCGCGTCCAGCTCTGCCACCGAGCCGCTGATGTGAACGCCAATTATGGCCTTTGTTCGATGGGTTATCTTTCTTTTGACTTCCTCTTTGTCTATGGTGAAATTCTCAGGGTTCACGTCGGCAAACACGGGAGTCGCGCCCAGGTTCAACACGCTTTTGGGCAGGGAATAGAAATCGTACGCCGGCAAAATGACTTCATCTCCCGGCTTCACCTCCACAGCTTTCAGAGCGATATCGATGGCCACGCTGCCGTTGCAGACCGACACGCCGAATCGACAATCATGCGATGGGGGAAACTCTTGCTCGAGTCTTTTCACTCTATCACCGGTGTATTTGCACCAATCTCCGCTGGAGTATATCTCGGCAAAGGCTTGCTCCATCTCTTCTGTTTGTGGGGGCCAGGGTAGTTGCGAGTTATTCTTTTTCATGTTCTATCCCTCAAGTAAATCCGGAAGCTATCGACCGGCTTTGTGGCGAAATTCACTCACTTGCGTTTGGTTTTGTCAGCCATTTGTGCGGCCAAAAGGATAGCGTTTGTCATCCCCTCCGGATCTGCCAGGCCTTTTCCGGCAATGTCCAGTGCTGTCCCGAAATCCGGAGAAGTGCGAATTATAGGCAGGCCAACGGTAACGTTAACCGCGCCTCCGAACCCGCCCATCTTTAAAGGAATGAGTCCTTGGTCATGGTACATTGCGAGGATGCAGTCAAAATCTTTTGACACTCTCGAGGAAAAGATGGTGTCGGAGGAGAATGGCCCGTAAGCCCTTATTCGCATTTTCCGGGCGGCTTTTATGGCCGGAATGATAATTCGTCTCTCCTCGCTTCCCAAGATTCCGTCTTCTCCACAGTGGGGATTTAGGGCGCACACGGCTATTTTTGGATTTTTCGAGCCAAAGTACCTCTGCAGCGCTTGTTTGGTCACCACCAGTTTCCCCAGGATCTTCCTCTTGCTGATGCTTTTGGCAACGTCAGCCAGCGGGAGATGGGTGGTAACCAGCACTACCTTGTACGTTTTTGAGACAAACATCATGGCATAGCTTCGGGCGGTACACAAGTAAGCCAGAAGCTCTGTATGTCCGGGAAAATCATATCCAGCCAGGCGAAGGCCTTTTTTCGAGAGGGGAGCGGTTACCATAGCGTCGATCTGGTCGGAGAGGGCTAATTGGGCGGCACAGAAAACCGAGTCAGCCGCCATTCTTCCCGATATTCTAGTGATTCTGCCGGTTTTTATTTTTCTGTGATCCAGATTGGTACAGGCAAGCACGTTGAGACAGCCCTGGGAATCTCTGACGTCTTCCGGCCAGACGGTTTTTCTCACAGAAGCTTTTCCCAAGAACCTTTTGGCTGCGGAAAAGATTATGGGATATGAGCCAAAGATCAGGGGGTGGCAGGCCTGCACAATGCCGTTATCCGTAACTGATTTCACGACTACCTCAGGTCCGATGCCGGCGGGGTCACCCATGGTGATTCCGATGATGGGCTTTTTGTACATGGCCAGAATCAAGTTCTTGGCAACAGTTTGCCGATTCGGCGGTTTTACACGAAACTAAGCACAAGCCTCAAGGAAGGCAAGGGGAATTTGACATGCTTGGAGCTCACATCTCTCGGCAAAGATCAAGCTTGGTAAGAAAAACGGGGTGAGAGTGGAACTCACCCCAAAAACACAACATCGGTTTGCTTCTCCAAAAAGACGCTCAAAATCAACCGGTATAGAGCTCTTGCAGTTTATCCGCTAATTGCGCCCGTCCTTCGTCTGTGCCCAAGTCGGGACTGAAGGAGGCATCAAAATACTCCTGGACTATCGAAAGGCTCTGGCTGTACTCGGCTGTCTGGTAATAGGCCTCAGCCAAGACCAAGGCTACGTCCAGATGGTTTACTCCTGGGTCATGAGTAAAGCTCCAGGAGGGATTAGCGGAGAGGAGTTGCTCTGCCTTCTCGATTGCATCCCCATACTTCTCCTGCGCGTCGTACGCAAATGCCAGTCCCGCTGTGGCGTCGTCGTCAGAACCTGAGATTTTGGAAAGATAAGTGATGAAGGCGTTTTCTGCCATCCCGGCATTGCTCAGCCGCAACTCAGCCCAGCCCAACCCCAAATATGCCGGCTCGTAGTCGGGATCCAGATCGATGGCGGCTCCGAAATCACCACAGGCATCACCGAAATCGCTGGCTTCGAATTTCGCCCACCCCTGCTGAGTTAACTGCTCAGGGGTTATCTTCGTCACCTTACCATCCTTCCCGCAATGGCAGAGGAAAAGAACACAAGATAACGAAATAACAATCAACAAGCACCATCTTGCTCTCATAACGTCTCCTTTTTTCACCGGTAGTTTGCGTTCAGACAAGCCTGCAGCAAAAGGTCTCCTTACTTCAACAGCACCATTTTCATGGTCTTCTGATAGTTTTCCGCTTTTATCTTGTAGAAGTAAATGCCGGAAGCCACCTCATGACCGCTGCCGTCTTTACCATCCCAGATCACGGATTTGCGACCTGCCTCTTGCATCTCATCTACCAAGACTCTCACCCTCTGACCAAGCACGTTGTACACGCTCAGTTCCACCTGTCCGGAAGCCGGCAGGTCGTATCTTAATTGAGTCTGCGGGTTGAAGGGATTGGGATAGTTCTGGTAGAGTTCGTACCTCTGGGGTATCCCGGCCATGTGTTTGCCTCGGGGATCGTAAATCAGCCTAAAGACGCCCAGACTTTTGGCTTTGGCGCAGACCGAGTTTCCATCCAAAAAGCTCTCCAGCCTGTTCCACTTGCCATTATCGTACCTGCAAACCGCAAACAGGGTCTTGTCCTTGTCCTTTAGGTCAACGTCCATCAGCGGGAAACTTACAGTCAAATCCTTTTCAAAGGAGATTGAGGGACCCAGCTGGTAGGCTTCTCCGACCGCCGTTATATCCGGTTCTTGGTCGAACTGGTATTTTGAATTATCAGAAACCGAGATACAGGTGGCATAGATGTCTTCCTTAATAGAACCTTCAGGAAATAGAACCGCCATCCTCCTGTCCACGCTCGCCAGCGTCCCGCCGCCGCCCGACCCGATGAGTTGCACGCCGAAACTCTTGATTACAGTCGTGTCCCTTTCCAACAGAGAGCTAACGAAAACCGAGATTTCGGCGTTGCCACTGCCGGTGAAGACGTGGCTGCCCCGGAAGGCCTTGGGAGATATGGGGGTGAAGTGAACCGGGCTGGGTGCCTTGCTTCCCACCTTCACGTATGCAACTGGCGGAGCCTTTATGGGAACGTCGGTGTTGACCGTCAGGTGAGCCACGGCGGTTGCCACCGGATTCTGTAACAGCGCAAGTTCTACCATCCCCAGGTCGGGTGCCTGGTAGCAGGGCTGGAAGTACAGCAGCGACCCGATGCTATCCTCACGACAGGGAGAAGTGCATTCCAGTCTGAAGTCCCCGAAATCCGGGTTGGTCAGACGCGGAAAATCATAGATGTTGTCGGAGATATTTCCGCTGGCCTGATATAACGTCCCGCCCGCGTTGTCCCAGAAACAGTTGGTTTGAATCCCCAGCAGTTTTCTGAAGCCTCTGGTGGCGGAAGGTGAAAGCTGCGCTTTAAGATCCGCGATAGCCCCTCCGGTAGAATCGCTGGAGATGTTCCCGAAGAAGATATTGTTTTTTATCTGGGGGGTGGAGAAGGCTCTGCCGCATATGGCGCCGCCCGAAGATTTGCTCTGGTTTTTGTAGAAGATGTTGTTGACGATGTCCGGCGAGCTTCCGTTACAATCGATTCCTCCGCCTGTTGACCCGGAAAAGTTATGGGCGATCAAGTTCCCCTGAATTATTGGATAAGCATAAGTGGAGTCGACATTGACCTCCAGAACCGTTATGTTAATGCCTTCAATGGGCGGCTGTCTTACGGAAATGGTGTCGTTGACCAAAACCTTGAACTCATAGAGCCCTGTCCCGTATGGGACGAATTTGGCTATGGGTTGGTCTGCATCCACTATCACCGGTTCTTCAGCGCCCGGTGGGAGGGAGTCGACACTCCAGGCAAACGACAGCCCTCCGGCATCGGAAGAGTCCGGGTGCTGAAATACCGCGGAATCGGGATCATAAGAAAGTGAAGCGTCCAGAAGCACCGTGTCGCCCTCAAACGCGCCGGACACGTGCTGCACGACGGCAGTTGGAAGTTCGTTTGCCACCACAACTATCGTATCTGGCCGGCTCAGTTCAAACCGGTCGTCCACCTCTAGCTCAAGTATGTAACGCTCGGAGAAACCAGCAGGAGCATCGAAGTACGGAGCCTGAACGGTGTTTGAGGGTATTAGAGCAACGGTGGTGGGTTTGTACAGCCATCTCCAGTGGTATTTCAGCGAGTCCCTTTGATCCGGGTTGATCTCCAGAGCCGAGCCACTGAGGTTGACCCGGTTTCCGGGGCGCAAAATTATGTCTTCCCCGGCCATAGCGGTCGGCGCGAACTGAACCGAATATGAAACCGAGTCATAAACCTGGCTGAGTACTCCGTACCTATCCCGCACCCTCAGGCGGAATTTCAAAAGACCGCCCCAGTCATTTGCCAGGGTGAACTTCTGCACAGCCTTAGTTGAGTCTGGTCTTGGCCTTATGTTCGGAGCGAAGTTTACTGTATCGCCCCATGGCTCAAAGTAGGTAAGCACTGCCCGTTGCCATATATAGTATCGAACCGAGTCACCCGGGTCCAGGTCAAAGGAGGCAGAAGCATCGAGAGTCATCGTATCCTTGAGGGTGAAGCCAACCAAAGTGTCTCCGTATATGGGATTGGGATCGTCCTGGCAGATCGGTATCGGCGCATTGGAGACCGTAACGTGAACCGTAGCCGAATCCTCTTCCGTGCCATCGCTCACCTTTAACTTGAAGACGTATGCTCCCAGATAGGCGGAATCCTCCGGGAAAAAGAAGGCAACGGCTGAGTCCGGATTGCCTATGGTGACGGCTGTTCCCGAGTCCTGACTCCAACTGTAAATCAGGGTGTCGTCAGGGTTGATATCACAGCTTGCAGTCCCATTTAGCCACGCGGTATCTCCGGGTGGCACCCCTATGTCTGCGCCCGCATCGGCGTGGGGGCCATACTGGACACTAAAGGCTATGGTATCGGAGAAGCTCCTCACCAGGGCCGAGTCTACAACCCGCAGATAGAAACTTAACATCCCGGTCTCAGACTCAGTTATCGGAAACACAAGAGTCGTGTCTTGGCCCATCCGCGAAAAAGAAGTTGGGGGAGCCTGCCAGCACATATAGTATCTGATTCGCCACCAATCAATGAACCTGATGCCATCACCAGGGTCCGGGTCATAAGAACCGCTCCCGTCGAAGAAGATGGTGTCACCAACCAGATACTTGTCCCTTTCGATTACGGTATCCCTTCTGACTTCCCAAGTCATGATGGGCACCGGTGGGGTGTTTTGGGTGAGCTTGGCGGTCGACCCGGTAGTCGTGGCGGAGATAACGTCGGTAGCGTCCTTCGGATTGAGAGCATTCTTTATTTCTTTTTCGCTCATCTCCGACCCCGATTCTGAGGTAGATAGCGAAGCTTTGGTATCTCCCCCTTGATCACTCTGCTTTGCGCCGGATGAAGCCTCGACCTTGATGGAGAAGCGACACTCGATCCCTCCCCCTGCACCATTGACCGTCGAGTTCCTGGTGATGATGTTGTGCAAGATGTTGGGGGAGGCGGAGTTCAAGAAGATGCCTCCTCCGTTGTCCAGTGCCTGATTCTCGGTGATAATATTATTAGCGATAGTCGGGCTGGAACCTAAGTCGCAGAATATCCCGCCTCCGTTTATCCTTGCATCGGCTCCGGTCCCCACTTCGGTGCCCGTACCGCCGCGGATGGTGAATCCGATGAGCGCGGAAGTTGAGTCCACTCCAGAGGAGAAGTAGACCACGCTTCCTTTATCTTCTCCCCGGGTTTGCCTGCTTCCATCAATTACGGTTCTCTTGATGGTGGTGGTATCCTTGTTAAAGAGGTAAGTGCTGGTCACAAGCACACCCTTCTTGTAGAATCTCAGGTTCTCGTAGTAAGTTCCTGTGTCCACCCAAACCGTGTCTCCTTGGGCCCCCCAGACGATTCCCTCCTGAATCGTGGGAAGGTCGCCCGAGCCATCGGCGGCGATGCGGAAAACGTTGGCAGTAGTATAGAAGAAGGCGAAACGCCTGGCAAAATCCTCCTGCCAGTAAGTTATTATCGTATCTGCCGTGGTGAGCGAGTCCACTTTCACCCTCATGGTCCAGAAATAGGCCTGCCACTCAGTCAAGGGGGGGCCATCATAAACCATACTCCTCACTCCAGCCTCGATCGTGGTGTCGTCATAGATGATGGAGGTGAAATTGGGATCAGTAGCTAATTTGAAATGGAACTTCTTTATTTCCTCCCGGTCTGGGGCAAACGCCTGCCACTCGAATGTGGGTGTAACAGTTGTAACCTTGGTCGAATCGCCTGGAGACTTCAAAGTCACCACGGTCAGAGCTCGTGCCTCCCGGGTGATCGGACCAGACGTCCAGACGGAGATCACCAACACAAGCAGGATGCAAAAGATAATAGAACGTTTCATGACAACTCTCCTTTATGTTTGACTTCTTATCTGTGAAGGAAAGAGCTTTTTCCTTCGGGTTACAGTTCTCTAATTATAAAGCCCCCTCACTCTCATGTCAAGATTTTTTACGATTTTTTTCCAAAAGAAAAGGTTGAGGGTCTCTGCCTTTCGACTCGATATGACCTCGATTCATAACCCGCAGCCGAGCCTGTGGGAAAGCCGCGCAGGACGGGGGATTGACCCGCGTGTTTCCTCAGTTGGGCTGAAACAAGGCGAGGAAGACCACGTACTAAAGTCGCTTACACTTCGTTCTCTTGGGAAGGGGGAACACTATGAGATGAGGCAGGGAATGCGCAACTTCCTGCGAATTTGCTGCTTTTCTGTCCGGCACGGGAGAACCGGCATTTTTAGATGGCAAAAGCAGCATAAAGGTAATCAGAACTCCAAGGGCTCAAAGGCTGGGTTGATATGCGGATTTGACAGCTTTGCCTGAAGCTCAGAAATGTGCGCCTGAGCCAGCAATTCAAAAATCATGTTAGTTGTTCGCTACTCTCCTGATAATACTCCCTGACCAATGCGAGAATGTTGGCCAGGTTGTCACGGACATCGGAAAAAACCTTTACAAAACCCTTCAGCAGCTCAGTATACTGCCATTTGTATCGGAACGCCTCGGGCGGGAGTCCAAGCATGTCCAGAATGGTCCTCTTGTGAATCTCGTCCACGTATTTTAAGACGTGGTATGGAGATTCCCTCAGGTTCACGTCTGGAGCTGTTCCCTGGCTGAGCCTTTCCTTGTAATTCATGACCTTTTCCAGAACTACTGTACCAAAACACCAGGGCGACATTATCACCGCCAGAGATGAATCATCGGCGTAGTATCCGTATACGTTTTTCAAAATGACCTCGACAATGATTTTTCTGGCTGAATAGTAGGCCAGGGTCTCGTCGCATTTCACATCGCATCGCAGCATTTTCTCCTTCAAGCTTCGCAAGTCATTCAAGCAGTCAGTCTCCACCCGTTCCAGGAATGAATAAAAGTCTCCGATGTAAACCTTGACGCCCTCGTTCACGGTATAAACGTAATATCCGCCCTCATCCTTTTTGACCGTGGGTTCTTTAGTCCTTCTCAGTTTGTCCTCGGTAAATCCTCTTTTTATGCCGATGCTCAGAGTTCTTTCCATGCCCCTGGACCTCCGCAGATGGCCTTGACCCTCACCGAGGAAAAAAGCAAAAAACATGCCTCTGGCCCGGGGTCGCCTGTTAGGCCAAGGCGTCGAGCTAACTCTCCACTCCTCATATGCTTACCGACGAGCTCGAGGAGAGATTGGCAGGAGTAGAGGGTCGGGGCGTTATGCAGCCGGGTGCACACTTCTCGCAAATCCCTACTATGATTGAGAGAAAAGGATTCGGCGATTATTCCGTCTGTCAGAAAAGGTCCGAACCCGCCGCCTGTGTTGAGACAGGGAATTCCGTCGCCTCGCATGGAAGTGTACATTTATTTCTCCAAGGAGGGTATCACGGAAGAGACACCATTTGTTACTTGACCAAAAGGTTTTTTAAACTATATTAGTCACAAAATTTCAGAATTCATGTGATTCAACAAGAGAGCCCGAAAGTGTGCGAGACCTACAAAACGCTCATTGGCGGTAAATGGAGAGGGGGTAAAGATCTTTTAAAGGTAAAGAACAAGTATACCGGCGAAGTGATCGGCTCGGTGCCTTTGACTGACACAGAGACTTTCGAAGAGGCGATCAAATCTGCGCAAGATGGATTCTCCTTAATCTCCCGTATGCCTGCCTACGAGCGGTCAAGAATCCTGGAGAAGACCTCTGAGAGAATCGAACAGCAGAAAGACGAGATTACCCGAATCATCGCCATGGAGGCGGGTAAAGCATGGAAGCACGCGGCGGCGGAGGTGGCCAGAGCGGTTCAGACCTTCAAGTTCGCTTCCGAGGAAGCCAAGTCTATTCATGGCGAAACCGTTCCCGTGGACGCAGCTGTCGGCGGGGAGAAGAGGATAGGATTCTATCTCCGTTTTCCCGTTGGAGTGGTTGGGGCGATAAGCCCGTTCAATTTCCCTTTGAACTTGGTCGCGCACAAAGTGGCGCCGGCCATTGCAGCAGGATGTTCGGTAGCGCTGAAGCCTGCTTCCTTTACTCCGCTCACGTCTCTAAGCCTGGGTGAGATAATGACGGAAGCGGGTCTTCCAGATGGCGCATTGAACATCATCATCGGCTCCGGATCGACAGTGGGCAACTGGCTGGTGACCGACGAGCGCGTCTCCATGATCACCTTCACTGGCAGTCCCCCGGTGGGAAGGGACATTAAGGCAAAATCAGGCCTGAAGAAGGTAACCTTGGAACTGGGCTCGAATTCCGCTTGTATAATAGACGAGTCCGCTGATCTGAGGCTGGCTGTACCGCGGTGCATTGTGGGAAGCTTTGGCTACGCCGGGCAGGTCTGCATCTCCGTCCAGAGAATCTATGCGCATAAAAAGATCTTTGATGAGTTCACCGAAAGATTCGTCAAAGGGACCGAACAGCTGAAACTCGGTGACCCGCTTGATCCTGAAACGGACGTGGGACCTATGATCACAGAGGAGGATGCGAAAAGAACCGAAGGCTGGGTGAAAGAGGCGGTCTCCGGCGGAGCAAAGATATTGACCGGAGGAAAGAGGGAAAAGAACTTCTATCATCCGACGGTTCTGACGAATGTCAAGCCAGATATGAAAGTCATGGCAATCGAGATCTTCGCACCGGTGGTCTGCCTCGTTCCTTTTGACCATTTCTTCGACGCGGTGAGGATGGTGGATGATTCAATCTACGGTCTGCAAGCAGGAGTGTACACCTCAGATATAGAGAATGCGTTTCAGGCGGTGAAAGGGATAAAAGTTGGAGGGGTTATAGTAAACGACGTTCCGACGTATCGAGCAGATCAGATGCCATACGGTGGAGTAAAAGAATCAGGAATCGGAAGAGAAGGTTTGAGATACGCTATTGAGGAGATGACGGATATAAAGATGGTGGTGTTCAACTTACAGAAGTAGACATATGTTGCATCAGGACTTTGAGGTCCCGATGCCTTGGTCCGAAGAGGGTAAATGGGAGGCGGGATAACAATATCCCGATTCAACAAGAGGGAATGCTCAGTTAAGCCAGGGGCCTAACTGGTACAAGAAAGAAGAGAGTGAGAAAATGGAAAAATACAAATTGGTTGCACCCTGCGGCGATTATTGTGGTGGCTGTGGACAGTATAATGGACTGATTAGTGAAACAGCCAGGCAGATGAGGGAATTTGCAGATCTCTACGGGTTTGAGTTTCGGTCCGAAGGAGCGTTCGATTTCAAGCAATTTGTGAAGGGATTAGAATGGTTCATCGAGAACGCAAGATGTCCAGGGTGTCGAGAAGGTGGAGGACCAGCCTGGTGTGAGGTAAAGAAATGCTGTTTTGAAAAAGAATTACGTATCTGTTTTGAGTGTGAAGAGTTTCCGTGTTCTAAAATCAAGAATGTTGCTGATCCGGACACGATGGCCAGATATGAAAGATTCAAGGAAATGGGATTTGAGAAATGGGTGGAGGAACAAGCTCAGAAAGCCAAGGAGGGCTATGAAATACACTTGCGGAAAGCAGCATCTTTAAAACCATAGCAAAGGAACGCAAGATTAATCCTGTTGTTGGTAACGAACGCCTTGACCGTTCACGATGACTCCGTTACCCTAAAGAGCGTCGCGGACGAGGCGTCGGTGAGGAGAACAATCAGATATAAAATGTAGCGGAAGGCTTCAGCCTTCCATGACCGAGGGCGTAGGCTGTACGGGGACCCTGAAGTCCCGATGCTTTCGAAAGAGAAACCCAAGACGTAGCGGAAAGCCTTAGCTTTCCACCACCGAGGTCTCAAGACCTCCACTACCACAAAAAAGGAAAAAAACAGATGAAGGTAATCACGATAGACGGTGATAATCTGACTCTGGAAGACGCGGAGGCAGTGGCGCTTCGCGGAGCCAGAGTGAGAATACACCCCCGGGCGGTAAGCAAAACAAAGAAGTGTAGAGAGTACGTGGAAAAGATCGTCGATGCGGGTGAGACCGTCTACGGGATCAATACCGGTTTTGGGGGCCTTTGCCGCAAGAGGATAAACAAGACCGATACGGAGAAACTCCAGGAGAATCTGATTCTAAGCCATGCCCTTTCGGTTGGTCCGGTTTTCTCCGAGGAAGAAGTCAGGGCGATTATGCTTTTGCGCGCGAACGTGCTGGCAAAAGGTTTTTCCGGGGTGAGGCTTCAGGTGGTTCAAACTCTTGTGGACATGATAAACAAGGGCGTGCATCCCATGATACCGGAGAAGGGGTCGGTGGGCGCATCCGGCGATTTAGCTCCTCTGGCTTTCATGACCTTGCCCCTGATGGGAAAAGGATGGGTGTTCTATGAAGGCAGACTGAGGGAAGGGAAAAGAGCTTTCAAAAAGGCGGGTATATCACCGCTTAGGCTCTCCTCCAAGGAAGGGGTGGCCCTGATCAACGGCACCTGCGTGATGACCGGGATGGGTGTTTTGTCCCTGTTGAAGGCCGAAAGGCTTGCAGAGCTTGCCGATATGGCGGGAGCCTTGAGCCTGGAGGCAGCGCTGTGTACTCCGGCAGCATTTGATCCCAATGTCCAGAAGGCTAGGAAACACAAAGGGCAGAAAATATCCGCTGAGAATCTGGTGAAGTTGACCAGAGCAAGCCAAATAAGAGAGTTTCACAAAGCCTGTCCCAAGGTGCAGGATCCGTACAGCTTCCGCTGCATGCCTCAGGTGCATGGAGCAGTACGCGACGCTCTCTCTTACGTCAGGTCGGTCCTCGAAATCGAAATAAACTCAGCCACGGACAACCCGTTGGTTTTCCCGGACCTAGACAAAGTAATCTCCGCTGGAAACTTCCACGGCGAGCCGGTAGCTCTGGCTCTGGACTTTCTGGGCGTGGCTATGTCTGAGCTTGCCAGTATATCCGAGCGAAGAATCGCCAGTTTGACAAATCCTGCCACTTCAGGCCTCCCGGCCTTTCTGGCAAAAGAGCCTGGCTTGAACTCCGGATTTATGATGGCCCAGATAGTGGCCGCCTCGCTGGTTTCAGAGAACAAAGGTCTGAGCCATCCCGCTTCGGTCGACTCCATCCCCACATCCATGAACCAGGAGGATCACGTCAGTATGGGCACCATAGCCGCCCGAAAAGCCAGGGAAATCGTCAACAATTCGGAGGACGTCTTGGCTATCGAGTTTTTAGCCGCCTGCCAGGGAATTGATTTTAGATCCCCCTTGAAGCCAGGAACCGGGACCGGCAAAATCTATCAAAAAATAAGAAGCAGAATCCCGCCGGTAACCAAAGACAGGCTATTGGTTTTGGATCTGGTCAAGGTGAAGGAGCTGATGAGAAGAGGATTCGATGTTTGAGATGCCGGGTTAACTCTCATCTCTATGCCTGTCAGCACACTAACCGCAATTGGCCCGGTGCCAAGGACCAGCCAACTAGCTCCCGTTCCTGTCAACCTTCAAGCAAGAGCAGAGAATCGTGAGAGTCTGCGAGCAGTTTTCGCAAGAGCTTGCGGGTTCTGGCAGCAAGTTTGCCGTTCGTGATCCGGCTTCTCCCATAATCCAAGCCGGCATAACGTATTAGTGATTGTGATGCAGGGAATAAAGTAGGCACGGTTTTTGTATTCATAATGGACGGCAAAAGATGAAGACGGCAGAGCAAGTGGAGCACCAAACGACCGATACCTATAATATCATTCGGCTCCATTGATTCTGTGGATTGAGCAGACAGCAACGTTCCGGACGAAAAGCAAAAGCCCGTGTCGGCCTCTGTGAAACATTGATTGAGTGAGGACAAGATTTTTGCTTGACAAAGCGGCGTTTTAAGTTACCTTGAAAATGGTAAACCTGTTAGGAGAAAGGATTAGTTAATCGCCCCGATGCCGGAAAGACTTCAGCCCTATGACTCGCGGGTGCCGACCAAGTTTGAAATGGCTTTCAGCTTTGGGGTGGTCTCCGTGGTTACTTTACTCGGGTTTTTGATTCTCATAGGGGCGTTCGGGATCAGTTCCAGCTTCAAGGTCACTTTGGGGATGGTTTTGGTGGGTTATGGATTTATCCGATTCTGGATGCTCAAGGCTCGATACGGAAAGCTTAAAAGAAAAGAGCAGAGTTTGAGCAGACTGCCCAAAGATGACGACAGAAGTTTGCGTAACTTTTAAAAAATTCTTGACTTTACGTGAGCAATCGTTAATATGGCAAATTGTTTTCTGTTGAACTTGGCAAAGGTTATGATGAAGAAGGGCTTTAAAAGTGTCTTAGTGGTAACGGCGATCTCCCTTGCGGTTTCAGCAACGCCTTCTTGGTCCGCAGACCTGAAGCCCGGGATCGAAGCGTACAAGAACGGAAACTACGACCAAGCCATCGAGCTTATAAGCAGCTATCTTCAGGAAAAGCCCCGGGATGAGACGGGATTCTACTATTTGGGAAATTGTTATCTGGAAAAAGGGGAACTGGACCGGGCAATACAGCAGTATCAGAGGGCTCTGGAGCTTAAGTCCAAGTACTGGGAAGCCTACGCTCAACTTGGCCATGCTTATTACAAAAAGGGAATGTATGATCAGGCTGAGGAGACGGTGAGAAAAGGCTTGGATAAAAAAGAGAAGGGGGAGTTGTGGAATGTGTTGGGGCTGGTGCAGATGGCGAAGGGAATGCTCAAGGAAGCAGACTTCTCCTTCCGCAAGGCCATCTCTTTTGACGATGAGAACCCCGAATATCACAAGAATCTGGGAGACGTGAACTTCAATAAGGGGGTATTGATCATTGCCATGCAGGAGTACCAGACTGCGCTGGGTCTGGACTCCACCAAGGTGGAGGTTTATTTCAATTTGGCTCAGGCTTATCTCAAGCAAGCGAGATTCAATGATGCCATGGATGCTTTCAAGACGGCCATTCGCGTGGATCCTGAGAATAAAGAGGCTTATCTTGCCCTGGGCGAAATCTACATGCTGGACGGAAAGCACTACCCGGAGGCAAGAATAATCTACGAAGAATATCTGAAGTTCGGCGAGCAGAACAGCGAGGCGCTCAAGAACCTGGGAATCTCATATTACTATCTTTCGAAGATCCTCCCTTCCTTGGTAGTAAACGGAGACACGCTCACCCGTGAAGCCATGGCTGATAGAGCAAGCCAGTACCTGGAACGGTCCTTAAGTTCAAGCACTGACGAGCCAGATGTCTATCTCTATCTGGGCGAAGCCTATCAGGATCTGAGAAAATTTCCCGAGGCTCTGAACGCTTTTTCGAGCTACGAACAAGCTATGATCGAGCAAGATTACGAGTGGACAGAAAAGGATGCCGATTTCTGGATAAGCAAAGGGCAGGTTCTCGCGGAGATCGGAGATCCAGCTTCGTTGCAGCAGGCGATTGCCTCGTTGAAAAAAGGCATAGAGCTGGATTCCACCAAGACCGCAGCTTACTCTACTCTGGGTAAAGCCCTATATGATCAGGGAGAGTATAAGAAGGCCATTCCCTTCTTCCGGAAGAGGATCGAATCCGATCCCGATAATGCCACCGCCCATCTCAATCTGGCTTTCAGTTATCTTAAACTGGAAATGTATAGCGAAGCTGTGGATCCTTTAACGAAGGTGGTGCAGCTGAAGCCGGATAACAAGAACGCTCACGATCTTCTGGCCCGAGTCTATTTGAATCTTAATAAATTCGGTGCGGCCAAAGATCATTATCTGAAGGTGATTCAGCTGGATCCTTCTGACTGCGAGGTAAACAGGAACGTGGGTTACTGTTACATGCGCCTGAACGATCCAGGAAGTGCAGTTCCTTACTACAGGAAGGTAGTCTCTTGTTATCCCGGGGATGTTACTGACCTGTTGAATCTGGCGCAGGCTCTGGAGCTTTCGGGAAACATAGACGAAGCCTATGAATACTATCTTAAGGTCTTGGAAATCGACCCCAAGAACAAGCAGGCCATCGACGGACGGGACCGCATAGATATGCAGAGATACTAGGGCAAAGCCTAAAGAAAACCTCGAAGTCGGAGAATACAGGAGTTAAACACAGATGGAAGATCAAGATCAAAACAAGAAGGGCGAGGAAGCCGTTCCGGAGGATATACGCTTCAAATACATTGGATTTGATGTTTACCCCAGGAAGCCTAGGCGCTTCTGGAGGAGCGAGGACGAGAAGAAGAAGCACTTAGAGGAGGTGGTTAGGCAGAGGAGTTCTGAATCGACCCTTGCGGAGAGAGATCACAGTCTGGTGAGGGCTGAGGTTTTTTCAAACGTGGATAGGCTGATTTTGACCATCACCTCGTTTCTTCTAACGATGAGCCTATTTCTGCCCTGGTTCTCCATAAGAGGAGAAACCTTTCACTCTCAGGTTCTCGGCCTGGGTTACTTCTTAGAACTGGGGACACTATTTGGGTATGCTCCGTTGAGCGGTCCGCTCTTCAGCGTTTTTGTGATTTTGGTGGGATTGACCATACTCTCCTCATTTGGTGCCGGACTGATCAGCTTGGTGAGCATACATAGGAAACACGGCGACGTGGAGAGGTACTTGACCAGCCTGAAAAAGAGGTTGAAGCTGAATTGGATCCCCCTGGTTTTGTGGGTGCCCTTGTTACTAGTGGCAGTTATTGGAGTGTCCACCCCCTTCGCAGACGTGTTCAAGGTGCGTGGATTCGGTGACGGCTTCGACCTAATCGGTTTCTTTACCCTCTCCAGCTTCGGGGTGTGGTTGAGTTTGCCCTGCGCAATAGTCAACTGTGCAAAGATTAGTGATCTTTAAGAAGAGAATCGGTGCGGCTGGCTTGTTTGTGGTCGTATCTGCATAATGCGTGACTATAATGAAAAGGCAAGTTAGTTTCAAGCAAGGAGGTGTGGATGGTGTGAGCTGATATTCAAACAGAAATGGGAGGCGGGGAAGGTGTCTGATTAGGTGAAGGTGATTCATTTTGATGATTTCAGGAATTGCTTTCCAAGACTAAGAGGTCGAACTTATCAAATTTTGAAGGAGAAGTTAAATGAAACAGTCGGTTTTTGTAGTGTTGGTTCTGATAGTCTCATTCGCGGTGGGAGTCTTCATCTGGTCACAGCTTCTCCCGGAGTATCTGCGTGCAGGAGGGCCCTTGGTGGCGGTTCTGATCGCCCTGTTGGTGATGCTTTTCGCTTTCATCCTGGAGAGGTTATTCACCTTAAACAAGGCCAAGGGGCAAGCTTCGGTTCAATCCTTCTTCAAAAACGTGATCTCTATGCTTCAGCAGGATGACTTCGATGGTGCTCTGGCCGCCTGTGATAAACAAAGAGGTACTATGGCTGCCGTCCTGAGGTCTGGGATTGAAAGATATCAGCAGGTTCTGGTCACCGAGAAAACCTCGGACAGGCGCTTAGAGGAGACTCAAAGGGCGATAGAGGAAGCAAACGCCTTGGAGGTACCTCTCTTGGAGCGCAACCTGATCGCGCTTTCCACCATCGCATCTATAGGCACCATGGTGGGGCTTTTGGGAACCACCATTGGAATGATCCGGGCATTTGCCGCCACCGGGCACAGAGTGGGCGGAATTATCGATGCCCAGCAGTTGGCCATCGGCATCTCGGAAGCTCTGGTTAACACCGCCGGTGGTCTGCTGAGCGGTATCGGAGGAATCGTGGCGTACAACTTCTTTGTCAATAAGGTGGACGCGTTCAATTATACCATGGATGAGGCTTCCTACGAGGTGCTTCAGCTTCTGAAAAGCAAAGAGGCGAAGGGTAAATAGAACAGGGAGGATGGGCGGAAAGGAGTTTGAGACATGCTCAAGCGAATGAAAAGAAGGGTAGACATCAGGATCGACATGACCCCCATGGTTGACATCGCCTTTCTTCTGCTCATTTTTTACATGGCCACCACCTCGTTTAAGCCGCCGGAGAAGTTGCACGTGAGCCTTCCCTCCTCGCACTCGGAGATAAAGCTTCCGGAGTCCGACATGATCTATATTACCGTCACCAAGGAAGACAGCGTAATGGTGGAGTACATCACCAAGCAGAAGGTGATGAGGGAGGGAAAGGAGGTTTCCGAACCGGTGAGGCATTACGAGGAGGCAACTCCGATCAACCTTCCCATGGTGATCACTCAGATCAGAGGCACCGTGCCGGGAGCTTATAAGTGGTTCCTGGTAATCAAAGCAGACAAGGACGTAAGATACGGGACCATGAACAGCATCATGAATTCCCTGCAGGACATCAAGATCAGCAAGTTCAGTATGGTCACCGAGATGGAGAAGGAAACCCAGCCAGAGACATAACAGGGAGTGAACGAAAATGGCAGGTGTTGACGTAGGCGGAGCAGCGCCGAGACAAAAGAAAGGAGTGGGCTTAAGAAGGCCCAAAAGACGGATCGCCATACGAATAGACATGACTCCCATGGTGGATATAGCTTTTCTGCTTCTGATCTTCTATATGGTTACCACGGTCTTCAGCCAGCCGCAGGCCATGGAGGTGAACCTGCCCCCGACCGATAATCCGGTTCCGGTGGCAGAATCCAGGCTTTTGACTTTGCGGATCGATGCGGATGAGAACCTGTGGTGGAACATGGCCAGGGAGACTCCGCAGCCCGTACCGTTTGATTCCCTAAGAGAGCTGTTGCTGGAGCAGAACAGAAGGCAGCCCAAGCTGGTGACCCTGGTGAAGATTGATAAGGATGCCAGATATTTCAAAATGGTGGACGTGATCGACGAGATTCAGGTTGTGGAGAAGCAGATAAAGGAGAGTCGGCCGAATTTCAGTTATCGTTTCAGTCTATCGCCTTTTTCCGAGTTCGATAGAAGGCAGATGGCTGAGGTAACGGGAGGTGCCAGCCCATGAAGCCGGAGAAAACAGTGAACCCCCCCGGGGTTTCGAGTGCTTTCGTAAGCTACGGCGCCATTGAGCTGAAGAGATGCTATCAAAAACACCTTGGCTTGGCGGTGATCATAGCTGGAGCTTTGCATCTTATCGTGATTGGCGGCTTCCTGATTATATCCAAAATCGGTCAGAAGCCTCCCGAGGCCGTGGGTGTGGTCAGGATCAAAACCATTACGGAGCTAGCCGCTCCTCCTTCGGTGAGTCAGACCCAGGCGCCGCAGGTAGCAGTGGCTGCCCCCGGTATAGCGCCTCCTTCCATAGGAATTCCCGAGGCCGTTCCGGATGAGCAGGCTCCGGAAGAGATGACCATCGCAACCCAGGAGGAGTTATCACAGATCGCTGATCTTAGCGCGCAGAGCATCATCGGCGGAGAGGGAGGAGGGGACTCCATCGCCATCGAGATCCCGCTGGAGGAATATCTTCCCCCTCCAGAGCAGTTCGTTCCATACGATGAGCCTCCGGCGCCGCTGAATGAGGTTAGATACGACTATCCCCCATTGGCACAGCAGGCGGGGATCGAAGGAACGGTGTGGGTCAAAGCCCTGGTGGACAAGAGCGGAAAAGTAAGGGATGCTATCATCTTCAAGAAGTCCGGCTCCAGCGCCGGATTTGAAGAAGTGGCGATTGAGGCTGCGTATAAGATCAAGTACAAGCCGGCGATCAGTAACAATCAGCCGGTGGCTGTGTGGGTGGTCTATCCAGTTCGTTTCACCTTGAAGGGCGAATAGACAGCAAGCAGCAACAGGATTCCCGCCTCCGAAGCCGAAGGGAGTAGTCGCACCCAGTCGTGGCGGAGGGCGGCTTGCGGAATTCATTTCAAGCTAGATTAGGCGGCGGCCTAATTTCACTAGAGGCCGAGTGGCTCGTTTTTGTTCTGTGATTAAGACAGAGGTGAATTAGGGCCTGGGCCAAGCCTGGGTTTTCTCAAGAAAACTAAGGGGAAAGTAAGAATCAGCAAATAATGGTTCAGATTACTCGCGGAAAGGAAAAAGGCAGTTTTGACCTAAACTGCCTTTATTTTTATCAGAATTCCCCGCTCAGGAAACGGAAACATGCGGCGGGCGCAGCCGGATGCGGCCGTTCTTTTACCTGCCATAGTCCACAGTTCTTGACCAGTGGACGACTTTTGGCTTATGTTCAAGCGAGTGCAATATAGCGCAACCTACTGAAATCCCGTTCCCAATTCTCCCCCGATCTGGTGGAGACAGGACCGATGGGCAGACAACAAGATCTAAATGGATTCTGCAGAAAAAGAGACTAGGTATATAATTGTTCTTGCTGGCCTTTACGGCGAGCTTTCCTTTGAAGGGAATGAGGAATCTGCAAATTGTGTAGAGGGGAGAGATTGAAATGGACTTAGGTCTTGTCTCGGCCACGCTGGGGTTAGTGGGGCTTGCCTTCGCCTTAGGTTTATTCCTTTCGGTCAAGCGCCAATCGCCGGGCACTCAATCCATGCAGGCTCTATCAGAGGTGATTCATCGAGGCGCCATGGTATTTCTAAGAAAGGAGTACTCCATTCTGGTTATCTTCATCTTCATTGTTTTTGTGCTTTTGACGTGGAAGATCGGCACCTGGACCGGTGTGGCTTTTCTTTCCGGAGCTGTCTGTTCCATGTTTGCTGGCTTCCTGGGTATGAACGCCGCCACCCGGGCCAACGTTCGCACCAGCGAAGCTGCCAGAGGTTCCGGGCAGACCCAAGCACTGAACGTCGCCTTTTCGGGAGGCGCCGTAATGGGGATGTCGGTGGCCAGCCTGGGTCTTTTAGGTTTGGGCGTCTACTATCATTTTTTCCACAGGATCGATCCAGCGGTGATGATTGGATTTTCCATGGGCGCATCCTCCATAGCCCTTTTTGCCAGGGTCGGCGGAGGTATCTACACCAAGTCAGCAGACGTGGGAGCGGATTTGGTGGGGAAGGTGGAGAAGGATATCCCTGAAGACGATCCCAGAAACCCGGCGGTCATAGCAGATAACGTGGGGGACAACGTGGGGGACGTGGCCGGCATGGGAGCAGACCTATTTGAGTCATACGTGGGATCGGTGGTGGCTTCCGTGGCCATCGCCGCCACCGGAGTTCAATACGTTTCTATGAGACTGCAGTACATGTCTCTTCCCCTTCTGATCGTCTTGGTAGGACTAATCGCATCCATGTTAGGGGTGCTTTCGGTTAAGGTATTCAAGAAATTCAATCCGGCTGCGGTCTTGAGGTTAGTTACTTACGTGGCCGCGGTCGTGCTTTTGGCTGCCACATACATAATCATCAGAAGGTTGGGCCTGCCTAGCGGGGTCTTCTGGGCTATTCTGGCTGGAAACCTAGCCGGGATACTGATGGGGCTTCTCACTGAATTCTACACTTCGTTTTCTCCCATCAGAAGGATTGCCAAGGCTTCCCAGACCGGCGCCGCCACCAACATCATCACCGGAATCGCGGTGGGCATGGAGAGCGTGGTCGGCCCGATTCTGGTGATATGCATGGCCATCTTTGTGGGGTACAAACTGGCCGGACTGTACGGGATCGGGATCGCGGCAGTGGGAATGCTCTCCACCATAGGGGTGACCATGTCGGTAGATGCCTACGGTCCTGTCGCGGATAACGCCGGTGGAATTTCCGAAATGGCCGGCTTGGGTCCCGAGGTAAGAAAGATAACTGACAGGCTGGATTCATTGGGAAACACCACCGCCGCTATAGGAAAGGGTTTTGCCATCGGATCTGCTGCCCTCACCGCTCTGGCTTTATTCTCGGCATACACTCAGGCGGTGAGATTGGAGTTGATCAACCTCTTGAAGCCGGAGGTGGTAATTGGGTTTTTCGTCGGCGGAATTCTGCCTTTTCTGATAGCTTCCATCACCATGACCGCGGTAGGAAGAGCCGCCTTCAAGATGGTCTCTGAAGTTCGAAGGCAATTTGCCGAAATACCCGGTCTGATGGAGGGAAAGTCAAAACCAGATTCGGAAAGATGCGTGGCCATATCAGTTGAGGCCGCCTTGAAGGAGATGATACTCCCCGGAATGATCGCAGTGCTTGCCCCAATAGTGGTGGGCTTCGGTTTGGGAAAGGAAGCTTTGGGTGGACTTCTGGCCGGAGCCACCTTGACTGG
>JABAOF010005204.1_pt9 | contig 33540 bp, 28 predicted proteins | sample 7062171 | NCBI WGS metagenome assembly JABAOF01 (sample SAMN14538628, study PRJNA623070) | marine sediment metagenome | biome: marine biome [ENVO:00000428]; feature: marine pelagic biome [ENVO:01000023]; material: deep marine sediment [ENVO:00002113] | place: India: Gulf of Khambhat ...
CTGTGCCACAGGATATCGATGATGAGGTGGCCTCCCTCAAACTTGCCGCCATGGGTCTCGAACTTGACACTCTTACCCCTGAGCAGGAGCAATACCTAAACTCTTGGCGGCTCGGAACTTGAGAGGGCGCCGGTCACTGTGAAACTCTGTCGAGAAGACGCCTTGCGGCAAGAGGGGCAAGAAGGAGGATTTGCATGAGTTCGATAAGGGTCGGGCTGTCTGCCGGCCGCTATAAGCCGCTGACCGAGGAGGAGGTGGAGCGCATCCATGAGACCTCCATGAGCGTATTCGAAGATATAGGCTTGGAGGTGAACAACAAGGCCGCACGACATCTCTTTCAGCAAGCAGGTGCAAGGGTGGACGGTGATCGTGTCACGTTTTCGCGTGAGATGGTGATGGAACTTATCGGGAAAGCGCCCTCCAGAGTGAATCTGTGCGGGCGAGACAGCCGCCATGATCTTGCTCTGGAAAGCAAGAGAGTTCATCTCGGAACCGGCGGCACCGCGCTCAACATCCTCGACATTCATACAGCGGAGAAACGTCCCGCCACCGTGCGGGATATGGCTGATCTTGCCCGACTGTGTGACGCGCTGGACCATGTCCATTTCTTCATGCTGCCTGTCTACCCACATGGTATCCCGCAAGATGAGGCTGATGTCAATCGCTTCATCCCCGCTCTCCTCAACACCACAAAGCACGTGATGGGCGGTGTCTATAGCATCGAGGGCATCAGGAAAGTTGTGGAAATCGCCGAACTAATGGCTGGCTCTCCGGAGGCGCTCAGAGAAAGACCTTTCATTTCCATGGTCACCTGCGTGATAAGCCCGCTGAAACTGGACCATCATTACGGAGACCTTCTCATGGAGGCGGCGCGGCTCGGCATCCCCCTTGTCACCCCGACAGAACCGCTCTGNNGGTATCATGCTGGCCCAACTTGTTAACCCGGGCACGCCGGTGCTCTACGGCTGCATTTCCAGCACCGTCAATCTGAGGGATATGAGGTATCTGTCGGGGCCGGTCGAAATGGGGCTTCTCAATGCCGCGGCCGCTCAACTCGCGCAGCGCTACAACCTGCCCATCTATGCCACCGCCGGCATGTCCGACTCCAAAGTGCCAGACGCTCAAGCCGGCTACGAGAAGATGGCAACCACCATGTTGGTCGCGATGGCCGGCGCGAACTTAATACACGACGCGGTAGGATTCCTCGAGTTCTGCATGACCGCAAGCCTGGAGCAGTGTGTTATTGACGACGAGATCAACGGTATGGTAATGCGCGCAGTGGAAGGCATCCGAGTTGACGATGAGGCACTTGCTTATGATGTAATTCGCTCGGAAGGTCCAGGCGGGCACTTCACCGCACACCCCCACACAGTCAAGCACATGCGCCAAGAATTCTACTTCCCGCGACTCAGCGATCGCGAACTTCGGGAGAAATGGGAGAACGCCGGCGCTCCCGACACTTGGCAGCGCGCCCGCAACCGGGCACTCGCCATATTGCAGGATCACAAACCGGAGCCACTGCCAGAACCAGTAGTTGAGCAGATCTATTCTCTGGCACCTGATCTTCGCTATCGGCCAGCCACCATTACGTGAGAATGTTGAAACATGGACAATGAGATACTTCTGATCAAGTTGCCAGGGATAAGGCGCGCTAGAACTACCTCTCCGATGCTGGTCGAAGCCTTGGATACAGGCAAACGAGATGCACCTCTTGCGGAGGCCCTGGCAAGTCTCTCGGACCAGTTTCTGGAAACGGTCATTCGTGACGCAAGGCCGGGCGTAGCGGGAAAAGCCGCGCTGCTGGTCCTTGCTGTCAGCAGGGCATGCAAGGAGCTGGGTGCTGAGGAACTGCAAGTGCGCAAGAAAAGCCTGTTAAGATGGTATCGCTGCATGAGATTCCTTCTCAACTTGGAACATCTCAGGCGCATCGGAGTCATCCGATCTATTCATGCCGAGCCGATTAGTGATCCGAATTCCGTGCTCATATTTTCCTGACTTCTCCTCCCTGCATCTTGCCCCGTCACGGTAGATCTCGTTCACAGATTCAGCCTCAATGAAGCCCCGACCCTTCCAAGGTGGGACGGGTCCAGACGACTATCCGCACCAAGTCGATAATCCTCTCTTGTTGTGCAGGATTCATGCTGCCGGCCCCGCATGCAGCATCTCCTGCACTCTCGGATTGTATCGCCTGTATGTTTCTTGTTGCGAGTCTGTCGTCGGCAGTCCCTTTCGCAAGATGGCAGCCTGAAAGGCGGCCTGGCCGTGAGAGCTGGGATGTTGCAGACGCCAATGAGTTTCGCGAGAAGGTGAGAGACCCAGCGCCTTTCCTTGACAAACTGCGATATGGCGGTATAATGGGGATTGCAAACGCCTGTTCTTTATTCTGGCGACCCGCAGCATGAAAACGCCAACAGATAGCCAGCGTCGCGTGATTGTGGAGGACACAGACACATGAGCAGCAAGACTCGCAGGAAACAAGTATCTTTGCTGCCGCCGGAAGACTGCCCGCCGATTGCCGCGCCTGTCCTTATCAGTGCCTGTCTACTCGGCATCTCATGCCGCTGGCACGGGAAGCGGCCCAAACGCCGCGAGACACTGTTGGCGCGCCTGAAGAAGCGTTATGTCCTCGTCCCTGTCTGTCCCGAGCAACTCGGCGGGATGCCGACCCCGCGTACGAGCGAGAGGCTGGGTAGTGCCGCCGGCGCGGATGTCCTCGACGGGAGGGCGCGCTTGACCGCGCCAGAGACCGGTAAAGATGTGACGCGCTTCCACGTCGCCGGCGCGCGCTCAACGCTGGAGATCGCGGAGATCGTGGGCGCGCGGCGAGCATACTTGAAAGGCGGCAGCCCCTCCTGCGATCGCGAGGGCGTGACCGGCGAGATGCTCCGCCGCGCCGGGATTGAAGTCATTCGGGTCCCCTAGGAAACCCAGGACAATGCTACAAGAGAGACAAATGCTTTTCGCCGAACCGGAAACATCGCGGCTGTCGTTGCCGACCGATTACCTACCGGTTCGCCCGGAGGGTTTTGATGTTGCGCGCATCGTTCTTGCGAAAGGAAGTCAAAGCACACCCGCGCGCCGCCACTTCGTTGAGAGCATCAGCGCGTTATATCCATCGGCTTCATTGATCAAGTGTACGGATCTTCCTCACAACCGTATCGATCTGGGCGAGGCTGGCCCCGTCGCGCTCCAGCGTGAAGGGGTGCGGACACTGGTCTTCGGAGAACTCAAGAGCGCGGTTCGCAAGAGCGAAGAGACAAATAACACCTGCCCCAACTACTGGCACTTTTCTGTTTATGGTTACTGTTTCTACGGCTGCGCGTATTGCTATCTTGCCGGCACGCCCGGTGTGTGGCATTCGCCGACAGTCAAGATATATGTCAACCTGCCGGAAATACTGGAACAGATTGACTGTATTGCCAACCGCCTGGCGCGCCCCATGTCGTTCTACCTTGGCAAACTTCAGGACGGCTTGGCGCTCGATCCATTGTCTGCCTACTCGACCGTCCTGGTCCCCTTCTTTGCCCGACACCCGTTCGCACGACAGGTGATCCTGACCAAGAGCGACAGCGTCGAAAGGCTCTGCGACTTGAATCACCGCGGCCGAACAATCCTTTCCTGGAGCCTCAATCCGCCGGATATCGCCGCGCAAGTCGAGACCAATGTTCCGCCTATTGAGGCGCGCATTGAGGCGATGCAAGCGGTAGCGAAAGTTGGTTATCCAGTACGGGCGAATGTCATGCCGCTGATACCTGTTTTCGGCTGGAAACAGAAATACGAAGAGTTCCTCCGATACTTGCTCTCGCGCGTACCTGTCGAGCGCCTTACACTTGGGGGGATCTGCAGTTATCCGAATGCGCGCAGCCTTCTGGAGCACAAGATTGGCAGGGACAATGTGATTTCCCGCCACATCGCCGAGATTGGCGCGGATGGCCGCGCCCGCTATGACCGCTCTCTTCGCGTCAAGATGTACACGCGCCTGGCACATGTCGCGCGGGAGGTTCGCCCGGACATCGAACTCGCCATCTGCCTGGAGGATCAGAGCGTGTGGAGGGCGGTAAACATAGAGGCGAGCCTGGGACGCTGCAACTGCAACCTTTAGCACTTCACTGGAGGAGACATCCATTGAACGAGGTTATCTACGCAAAAAAGTTGGCGCACTTCAAGGACAACGAGAAGCCAGAGGTCGTACTCCTGATCGCCGATGAGCCGACCCGCTTGTAAAGAATCTACCGAGAGAACGGATATGGTGAAGGTTATTAGCACCAAGCGCAAGTCGGCTGTGCTCGCTCCTTCAAGCCTGGCATGCCTATCTCGAATCCCGACCGTCAACCTCAGTATGGGCTGCGCGCATGGCTGCCTGTACTGCTACACGCGCGGCTACCGCGCGTATCCCGGGGAGGGCACGGTAAGCGTGTACGAAAACACCCTGGAGTTACTGCGGCGCGAACTCCAGCGCAGGAAACAAAAGCCAACGGCGTATACTTCAGCTCTGCCAGCGATCCATTTCAACCCGTGCCTGAAGTTCTCGACATCGTGTATCACATCCTCCAGGAACTCTTCGCCCGCGGAATCGGGGTCGCTTTTCTCACCAAAGGCGTGATCCCCGAACGGCATATGTTACTCCTGCAGGAGAACGCCGCACTCGTCCGCGCGCAGATAGGCTTAATCACACTCGACGACACATTGTTGCGCACTTTCGAACCTCACGCCGCATCGGCTTCAGTCCGCGTCGAGCAAATGAAGCGGTTGACAGAAAGCGGTATCAAGACCCAGCTCCGGATCGATCCGATCCTACCAGCAGTGACGGACGAAGAGCGGACTTTCGAAGAACTTTGCGGCACTGCTGTGGACGCAGGAGTAAGCGACATAGCAGCAAGTGTTCTCTTTCTTCGCCCCGTTGTAACGCGCAGATTGCTGCAAGCGTCCGCAGCAAGTGCGGCGGTGACTAGATGTCTCGGAGCGTTCTCTAATCCGCAGCGGATTGCCATTCATGCCGAGCGTTCGTCAGTGACCGCCCTGCCCCTGCAGGAGAGAGAGCGGATATTCCACCGGCTGGAGAACATCGCTGCAGGTCATGAGTTGACCGTTAAGCGGTGCGCGTGCAAGAACCCGGACATTGCCAGCGGAACGTGCAGCATCGCCGGTGAGTGGCGGCGCAAACGCGCTACGACCGAAGCAACACTTTTCGATTAATCAAAGGAGCGTCCAACCATGGTAACCGAAGTTGAGATTAGTCACATCCTGCCCCATCCGGAGAACAGTAATCGGATGGATATGAAAACGCTGTCCAAACTGCGGCGCCACATTGAAGCCGCGGGCAGGTATGAACCGCTCATCGTGCGGCAACATCCTGCCGAAAAAGACAAGTTTCAGGTGATCAACGGCCACAACCGGCTCCAGGTGCTGAGGGCACTAGGGCACGCTAAGGCAAGGTGTGTGATATGGGAGGTTGACGATGACCAGACGCGCCTTTATCTGGCAACACTCAATCGTCTGAGCGGCGAAGATATCCCGGAGCGGAGGGCGCTTCTCATCGGTAACTTGCTTGAGAGATTCGAGGTGGATGACCTTGCAGGTCTGCTGCCAGAGAGTAAGGAGCAGATCGCTGAACTTAAGCGGTTTGCGCAGATTGATCTCGATGAATTGGTGCCACAAACTCCGGCCGAGCCGGCCGGCGCGCCGCAGGTGATTCTTGAATTCTTTCTTGATCGAGATGATGCAGAGCAGGTGAACCTGGCGCTGGACGTGATTACTCACAGGCATCCGGAAATGGGCGGGCGCTCGGAAGCATTGGTTCATCTTGCCCACAGCTATCTATGCGCAAACCAAGCCAGCCTCGTGATTTCGCCCGATTTGCCTCCATCACCGGCCCCCGCCCTGCAGGAGGAGAATCAAGATGGTGCAACAAACCCGCATGGCCTGTCCTGAGCGGCTTGTCCCGAGTGGAATCGAGGGAAGTCGAAGGATTGAGCCATTTATTGGGGGTGGGGGAGCCGCCTTCGCCATCCTACTTCGCCANNTTACGTCGGCGCATTCATCACTTGAAGGACGAAGGAAGTCAAGCGAAAAATGCACTGCGGAATACAAGTTAAGGGCCCACTGGCGGAAAACGGCCGAAATGCCGACAAACCCGCATGGCCCGTCCTGAGCGGCTTGTCCCGAGTGGAATCGNNAGGCTTCGTAGGACAAGAGGCTATGGCGCCTAAGAAAACGCGGAATGGGTCGATAAGTCGGGGTCATCATGCAAGGGTAGAGGATGAGCAGAGGTTGAGTAGAGGCTTTCGGGCATTGTTGGCGTTCTTGAGGGGCTGTCGCTGACGCATCCAGATGGGTGCAGCGGGTTCCAGCAAAGTGCAAAAGACACATCTCAGCTGGCAATCAGCTCCCTGCCGGGAAGACTGATCTTTGTGGCCTGGAACTCAGCCGAAGCCCTTTACCAATCCGTATCCCCAGATTGATTCCATTTACCTGAGTGCAAGGATGGTAGTGATATTTTCTCGAAGACAATAGCAGATGAATCTTGGTACCTTACACGGTTTCACTTACGGTTGACAAGGGCACAGGGGCTTGACAAGAAACGCCAAGTCTGCTGTGATAATACGCAGAATTATTCCTATGCGAAAGGTAGGGAATGCTAAAACCATCAACCCGTGCACGCTATGCCCTGCGGGCCATGCTTGAACTCTCGCTCCATGAGGCTACCCGACCGCTGCTGTTGCGAGAAATCGCAAAGGCACAGTGTATTTCAGAGAAGTACCTGGAGCAACTGACTGTTCCGCTGCGGTGTGCGCGACTGTTGCGCGGACGGCGAGGTTCAAACGGAGGTTATGAACTGGCGAAACCGGCGAAGGAGATCGCCGCGCGAGAAATTGTCGAGGCCGTCGAAGGTCGGCTCGATCTGCTGGACTGCGTGCGGATGCCAGTGGTGTGCGATAGGGCGCCAGCCTGTGCTGCGCGCGGGCTGTGGGGAAGAGTCAGTCAGGCGATAACTGCGGCTCTCTCGGAAACAACGCTGGCCGACTTGCGTGAAGAGCAGCGGTTAGCCGAGGCCAAGGCCGTCCCCTCCTATGAGATCTAGTGTGGCAACACGGCTTTTGTCATCGTTGACGTTGTATTCGTCTGGAACTAGAGAGAGAAAGTCTGAGCAGTGAGTGTAGTCATCCAAGTTATAGGAACAAACCATAAACACATGCCGTTGGCCGACCGCGAGAGGTTCGCGTCGAGCGCGGAGTCTAATCTTAGTGTGCTGGAGCGGACGCGGGCGACGCTCGGCGCAAAAGAGTGCGCTATTCTACGTACCTGTAATCGGGTGGAGATCTACTCTGTAACCGCGGCGGGACATTGTCCGAAAGAGGCTGTGCGGGCGCTCTTCAGCGAAGCCTGCGAAGCCCCCGATCTTTCGTTGGCTGACTCCGTCTACCACTACTCCGGTGAGGATGCGACAACCCACTTATTCCGGGTTGCCAGCGGACTCGACTCCATGATCCTGGGGGAGCATGAGGTTCTGGGGCAAGTGAAGTCAGCCCTCAACGAGGCGCTGGAAAGCGGACACGCCGGCCCCATACTGACCCGCCTCTTCAACCACGCTATACGCGTCGGCAAACGGGCGCGACGAGAAACCGCGATCTCTTCCGGCATCTTCTCTGTAGGACAGTGTGCAGCACGCTTGGCCCAGGAGGTGCTCGGCGAATTACGCGCAAAGCGTCTACTGGTGTTCGGGGCGGGCCGGATTGCGAAAGTGACGGCAAAACACATGGCGGCCTTGGGGGCAGGGCCCATTACCGTTTTCAGCAGAACGAGAGAGCGGGCCCAATGTCTCGCCGCCATGCTGGAGGCGGAGGCCGTCACGGCAGAGAATCTGCCTGAGGTGCTGCAAACCAGCGACATTTTAGTAGGATGCGCGTCTGCGCCCCACCATGTCGTCAAAGCCGCCGAGATTCACGAGGCCACAAAGAATCGTGACGGACGACCCCTCGTGGTAATTGACCTCGGAGTGCCGAGAAATGTGGATCCCGAGGTAGGAAAACTGCCGGGTGTACGCCTCTTCAATCTCGACGACCTGGAGTATGTCGTGGCCGAGAACATTGAAGCGCGCGAGGCCGAGATTCAGCGGGTGAATGCCATCGTGGCGGAAGAGGCGGCTGATTTTCAGAGTCGTGAGGCTCAGGCTGAAGCGGCGCTTGTTATCGCCAAACTGCGAGCCAAGGTCGAACAGATTCGCCTGGAGTGTCTCGCCCGGGCGGACCGCAAGCAACTCTCAGATGAGGACCTTGCTTTTGTCGATTATTTGACGGACCTGTTGGTAAGGAAACTGTTGCACAAAGCGACTGTTGCACTACGGGAACATCCCTGCGGCGAGCAGGCGGATGATGTTGATCTTGCAGCCGCGGTTACCAGACTATTTGATCTGGATAGCGCAAACGGATCGGAAAATCCAGGAGACTGCGCAGAGGAGCAGAGTGCGGTCTCGCTGGCACTGAATAAAGTCTCAGGAGGTTAGAAGTGGGCGCAGGATTGTTATTGTACGGCAAGAATTCATGGCAGAAGATTCTATTATTCGGTTTTATCGTGGTCGCCACGGCATTACTCCTGGCGCCGGTGGGATCCGGAGTAGAAGCAGCAGAGGGAGGGCCGTTATCGGGCGAGGCCGCCATGTGTGCGGCCTGCCATGCGGAGCCTGCTGCGCAGTGGGCCGCCACCCCTCATCGCCGCACGTTCGGTTCTCCTCATGTGCCTGAGGAATGGCAGGGATGCTCAGGTTGCCATCAGGGGACAGATGAACACCTGGCTGACCCTATGGCCTTTCAGCCGGTGGCCACACGCGACACGGCGAGGGAAAGCGCTGATATCTGTCTCAAATGCCATAAAGCAAGTGGACAGGCTCTCTGGCGCGCATCCGCACATTCTCAACTGGATAAGGGATGCAACACTTGTCACGATCCGCACAACTCCGACTCCCGCCAAATGCTGCGCGAGGAAGAGCCGGATCTCTGCGGGGAATGCCACCCTCAGCAGATAGCGGAAGGAGAACTTCCCTCTCACCATCCCATTGCAGAAGGGAAGATGGTCTGTTCCGATTGCCATGATGTACACGGAGGTGAACGCGGCAATGTGGGACGGGAGACCAACGCGGAGATGTGCTACCGCTGCCACGCTGAGAAAGAAGGGCCCTTCACCTATGAGCACGCGCCCGTAACCGAGGATTGCACTATCTGTCATAAGCCGCATGGCTCTCCGAATGACAAGATGCTTCAGGTGGAGCAGCCGATGGTTTGCCTGCAGTGCCATCCGGGCCACCATGACAGCCATCGTTCCCCCATTGTGCCGTTCGATTTGAACGATCCGGCGCAGACGATGGCGGGGCTGAACTCTTTCTATGTGAAGTGCACCAGCTGTCACTCGCTGATTCACGGGACCGATCTTCCTTCCGGCACCAACAACGGCACCTTCATGCCCGGTCGTCCCGCCGCCGCAGCTTCCACCACAGAAGCCAATAGCGGTGGAACAACCTTGGGGTTTGCCGCGCTTAGCCTTCTCGGCAACCTGATGGAAGGAGTAGGCATGGAGTACTTCGGATTCTCGGAGCCGTGGGCCGGCGCTGAATCCAGCAGTGGCAATCAGACATACGTGCGAGAATATGACGGCAAGGACTACGAGAGCCTGCAGGTTGACTCAACTCACAGTCTGGTTCGGGAGCACGATGTCCTGAACATTCGCACACAGAGTCTGGGCGCGGATGACCAAGAGATTGACCTCTATTATGCCAACCCGCGCACCAGCGTTGACCTGAATTATCAGGAAATGACCCACCGCTTGGGCCATTATGACTTCTTCGCGGATGCCAACATCGCTGACAACGATTCAGTGACTCACACCTACCTGAGCACTGAAGATGATCTGGGTATTGACCGCACCACGGCGGAGGCTCGGATGTCTTACCGCACCCCCAAAGCCCCTAACATTCGCTGGAATCTGGGCTATTGGGCGGAGCGCGAAAAAGGCCGCCAGCAGTTCACCTTCCTGGAACGCTGCGGCGCCTGTCACAAGGTTGCAACAACACAAGTCATTGACCGAACCACCAGCGAACTCGACATGGGTGCTGATCTTGCTTTGGGTCGTTCCTCGCTGAGTTATAACCACCAGATGAGGAAGTTCGAGAACAGCGCGGGTGAGCAGTTCTACACCTTCGCAGGCGTGTCCTCAGTTTACAATGGAAGCGCGCCTCTCTTCGGAGTAGCCGACACCGTAAGTGTCTATGATGAGCTGCTTCTCCGACTGCCCGTGGGTGACAGCCTCTACCTCAGCGGCATGCATCGCAGCGGTGATCGCGAGAATCGCTACTCAGATATCAACCTGGGGATAGAGAGCACCGGCGGCAATGCCACTTACGTGCTGGGGGACGACCTACTGTTGACTGCGGGACATCTCTCAAGCACCCTCAATACAGAAGCGGACGAGGGAGTTGACCGCAACATCCGTTCCTCCCGAGGAGAACTGAGATACACTGGAATCCACAATCTCGGTCTAAGCGCGGGCTTCCGACGCGAGAAGGTGGAGCGAACCAGCCACCACGACTATGTTCCGCAGGAAAGCGAATCCGATATTTGGACACTCACTGCGGATTGGAGACCTTGGGCACGCCTTAACCTGCGTGCACGGTATCGAGACATCAATACGGACGATAAGCGCAATTCACTCTGGACGGCGCCCGATGATCTCGACCCGAACGACCCGGACTATCTGCAGAACGTTGACGAGATCGCAGCAACGTTCCCGGCGCGCTATATTGGCCGGCCCAACGACGCGGAGCAGCTGCAAGTGCTCGTCAACTACTTGGCGAGTAATAAGACAACCCTCTCCGGGCTTTACTCCGATATGAACGATGACTGGGCTGTTTCGGAGTATTGGTCCGGCAATAACCTCAGCTTCAGCAAGAAGGACAGCCGGGAGATAACCACAGCGGGACTTTCGCTTGCGCACCTTCCCACGCAGAGGTCGCGGATAACCGCCGGTTATTACCGCCAGGAGGGTGAGGTAGATTCAGATGTCGCCTATGGCAACGGCACTCTGCCTTGGGACATTGATGCAGATCCGAACACTCCTGACGTCATCTTCCCGCCAATTGATTCGACGGCGAAGTATGACTATGATTCCGATATCCTGATGCTGCGCGGTGATTACAACCTCAGCTCGGACTGGCGTCTCTTCGGATCTCTGAATCAGACGAAGACCGATGGAAAGATTGTCGCGCAGAATCTGGGTGATTACTTCGATCAGGATCCAGACGCGGACGGTATCCCGCTGACGCTGAATCCTTTCGACATCACCATCTTCGATTGGTGGTTCGGAGTGGGTTACCGCCTCAATCCCACCACCGAGGTGACGCTGAGCCATCAGTTCCGCGAGTGGGAGAATGATGACACCAGCACTCAGGATGGCGATGTGCGAATATGGCGTCTTGGCGTGCGCAAGCAGTTCTAGGCATGCGGCAGGGACCGTCGAAAGTTCGCCACAATGTGGTGAGTTAGGATGATGGAAATAGAGCAACACGAGGGGAGCGCCGCTGCCGGCGCTCCCCCGGCCGATAGAGCCTTTCGCCCGGGCGTAGTCAAGCGACTCGCCTCGGTGCGCTTGACCATATGGATCCTGGCGCTTTTGGGCGTGGCAATGGCTGTGGCAACCATTATCCCTCAGAGAGCGCCGACTGCGGTTTATGAGCGCGCCTTTGGCACGGTTTTCGGTTCCCTTATCTACAAGACTACTCTCCACAATATATATGGATCCTGGTGGTTCATAGGTGCCTTCGCGTTACTGGCGGTCAATTTATTCGCATGCAGTCTGCGGCAGATGGAGCGGCTGCGTCGACAAGGCAAGGAGCGTTCCCGTGAAGTCAGCCTCGCCGAGGTCAGGGCGCGGGAGCATCAGGCTTCATGGCGGTTGGCGCTGGCTCCGGAGGCGGCCGCAGCCGCGGTAAGCAGCGCACTCCACAGGCAGGGCTACACGGTGAAGGAGGCTGCTTCCAAGGACGCCAAACAGCACGCTCTGGTGGGTAAACGTGGCACACTGATGGAGTGGGCCCCGTTTCTGGTGCATGTCGGCATGCTTTTGGTATTACTCGGGGCCGCCTATGGTCGTTTTCCCCTTAACTCCTATCAGGCTATTGCGCCTCTTGCTGCCGGTGAGTCGTTTATGGTCGAAGAAGGTGCAGACGACTTCGCAGTGAAGTTGCTCGAAGCCGGCCAGGAACAGGACGCGGAAGGACGTCCCACGAGGTATTGGGCGCGCGCCGAAATCATTGAGCACGACAAGGTCGTCAAATCCGCGGTCATAGAACCGAACCATCCGCTCATACACCGCGGTGTGAACATCGTGTTGCACAGCCTCTCCCGGGGAGGCTACTCGGTCGAGGTATCCCAAGATGAGTGTTGTAAAGGCTTGGTGCCAATTGTTTTCACTGATGACGGTGGCGTGTCCATGTTCGATACTATTCAGAGACTTGAGCAGCCTCCCTGGCTCGCCTTCGTCCATGATTTTCGGCATTTGAGCGAAAGCGGTGTCGAGCGGCCCGCTGCTCGTGTATTCATTGATAGGTCGGGCGAACTTAGCCATGACTGGGAGCCTGTGGGATGGGTGGATGAGACGGGCCTGGAGTACTCGGGCGTCCATTTTCGTCTCATTTCCCAGTCCCAAGGCGCGCAACTATCTCTTGATCGCGATATCGGGGTCCCCATCGTCTGGCTGGGGTTTATAGTGCTTACGCTTGGCGGGCTCCTCTTGATCAGCACGGTACGCCGCAGTCTGGTCGCCATAGTAAGGACGAAGGGCGGTGGGTCGCAAGTGTTGATCGGGGGATCCGGGGCCGGAGCGGCCCGTGACCTGGAACGTGCTGGCAGCCGCCTGAAAGCCGAGGTTGAAGGCGCAGTGGAAGACCCTGAGGCAAGAAAGGAGCCGTAATGACGACACAGAGAGTGGCTTGGCTTACGACAATGTTATTGCTGGTGGTGTGTGCTTTGGGCCTTCAGTACGCAGAGGGCGCACAGAGTGAGGCGAAGTATATGGGCCCGAAGATGTGCATCGCTTGCCACAAGGCGACACATGCAGACATCATTGCGGCATCCTCCAAAACGGCACACTCTAACGCCATGTGGAAGATCGGAGATGAAGGAGATGGCCGCCGGATTGTTGCTGATTTCTCAAAAGAGGCTCCATTCTCCAGAGAAGAGGTGGCCTATGTGCTGGGCACAGGGCGGAAGTATCAGTCGTTCCTCGACAAGGATTTGAATCTTCTACCCGGTGAATGGATCGTCAAAGATAAAGCCTGGCGAGCCCGTGAATCGGTTGATGCTGCAAAAGACTGTGTGGGATGTCACACGACCGGCTTCGACCCAGCCGCGCGAAAATGGGCGGCACTGGGAGTAACTTGTGAGATGTGTCACGGCCCTGGCTCGGTTCACATGAGTGCCAAGGACAAGAAGGCCAGTATTGTGAGACCCCAAGAGCTCGACCCCCAAGAAAGAGCGATGATCTGCGGCCAATGCCACGCAGTAGGCAAGAGCAAGGACGGGACCTATACCTTCCCCCACAGCTACCGCCCGGGTGAGGATCTGGGACAGTTCTTCACCCTCGCCACTGAGATACTCAAAGAGGCGGTCAACTCGCAATACAATGAGTTTGTCCACGGCGGGGGAAAGCACTTGGCCGCCGGAACAACCTGCTCGACTTGTCATAATCCTCATGGCTCAACAGAAGGCGTGCAGGCACAGTTGCGACAGCCCGTAAACCAGCTTTGTCTGCAAGAGGGATGCCACGGCGGCAAACTGGCCGGCTCACAGCACTCGGAGAAAACGCTGAAGATGATGTCTTGTACGATCTGCCACTTGCCCGGCGGCAAGCACACATTCAAGGCGCCAAAGAAGTAAGTGGTAAAGCGGAATCCGGGCCGGACCGTGCCGCTCGAGTTCCGCAGCAGCGCATAACAGAGGCAGATAAGCCGATGCAAGTCGAAAAGACGTTCTTACAGATTGCCATAGCTCTCTACCTGACCGCTCTGGTAACCTATCTGGTCGGTTTTGCCGCCAGGTCTGAGCGGGCGAGAAAGGCGGGCACCTATCTGGCCTGGTTGGGTATTGTCCTGCAATCGGTGATATTCATCATGCGGGGAATTCAGGCCGGGCACTTTCCCCTTGTGAGCATGTACGAATTCCTCAGTGCCTTCGCCTGGATGGTGGTGCTGGCCTACCTTATCTTCGCCCGGCGCTACACCGGCCCCGAGGGAGGCATACAGGCCGCGGGTGTAATGGCATTACTGCTGACAGTCGGACTACTCGGTTATGCCCACAGCCTCCCTTCGCACATGAAGCAAATCGAGGCACTCATGCCGGTGCTGCGGAGCAACTGGCTGGCCATCCATATTTCCACCGCGGTGATCGGATATGGTGCCGCGGGTCTTGGCAGTGCCCTCGCCTGTCTCTACTTCATCAGGCGTGCGGCAGGCGCCGAAAAAGGGTGGTTGAGTGAGCGGCTGCCGTCGGCGTCGGCTCTGGACGGGGCCGTCTACAAGTGTGTGCGCTTCGCTTTTCCGTTCCTCACTCTCCTCAATGTTACAGGCGCGGTGTGGGCCTATTATGCCTGGGGACGCTACTGGGGATGGGACCCCAAGGAGACCTGGTCACTCATCACCTGGCTGGTCTATCTCTTCTATCTTCACGCGCGCTTGCGGGCGAGTTGGCGCCCGCCCAGATTAAACGCAATCATACTGGTTGGACTTGCAACGATCATGTTTACCTTCTTGGGAGTGAATCAGCTTGCGGCCTTTTCAGAAAGTCTACACTCATACGCAGGAGGAGGTTAGCCTGGTGGCAAAGCCGCGGCCGGAAACTTCGCGGACAGGCGGAGTGCGCGGTTGCGCCAGGAGATTGACGGCGGCGTTGGTTCTGCTCTGCCTGGTGCCGCTTTCTGCGCTGGCGGCTCCGCGCCCATCACCAGTGCAGCCCTCTCCTTCACTGCTGCGTGATGACAGCCTGTGCCTAGGCTGCCATGGCGATACCGTAGATGTTGAAGTACTTCATGCCTCTACACATGAGGGTCTCGCTTGCGTGGATTGTCACCAAGGCGTGGAAACGGTTCCCCACGCGGCTGAGCTTCCGCCAACAGATTGTGACCGCTGCCACTACCAGGAGTCTCTTCGCGAGTTTCCGGCCGCAGATGCAGAAATGACATCACTGCCCTCCATTCACCAAGCCGCCAGAGAAGAAGGGGCTGCTGATGTCCCCACTTGCATCACCTGCCACGGCACGCATGAGGTTAGACCGGCATTAGCTGGGGTTTCGGCTGCTGATAAGATGCACATGGTGGGTATCTGCAATAACTGCCATCCCAATATCACCGATGAATACTTGAACAGCATTCACGGCGAAGCGTTGGCTGCCGACATTGCTGATTCACCTGCGTGTGCGGATTGCCATCCGGAACACTCTCGGGACGCCGAGGAAAATGGGCGTGATGTCTTTAGGGGCAAGGTTGTCACCACTTGCAGTTCTTGCCATGAAGATCCCGGATTGCAGCGCCGCTACGCATTGCCGGGGAATCGCCTCGGCAGTTATCTTGGCAGTTATCATGGGACGGCCACGCAATTGGGCGATGTTCGCGCGGCCAACTGCTTCAGTTGCCACGGCGCCCATGAGATCTTGCCTTCAAGCGATCCTCGTTCCTCCATCCATCCCAAGAATCTGCCAAAGACTTGCGGGCGATGCCACCCTGGGGTGAACGAGAATGTGGCACGGGGTAAGGTTCACGTTCTCGCTACTCCGGAGAGCGCGGCGGTACTCTATTATATAAATCTGGGTTTCCGGTGGTTTACTTTCGCGATTATCGGCGGGCTGGTGGGGCATATAGCCCTTGACCTGTTCGGCCGATGGCGCAGGCGGAGTCGAGAATAAGTCCTGAGTTTCCAGAGATCGAGAGAGGGTCAGCGAAGTGAAAGAAGACATGCATGAGGGGCATGGATGGTCGGCCCTGCTTAAGACAGTAGCCGAGGAACTCCGCGAGGAGCGGGAACGGTTGGAATCTCAAGTCAATTGGCGTGTGCTTGCGGAGGCCGAAAGGGAGATTGCGCCCGAATTGGCGACAGAAGCCCGCCGACGTCTGCGGGAGAGGGTGGCACAACGCAAGAAAGAGGCGGAAGCCGTCGCACCGGTGGAGGAAGAATATCATCAGCGGTTCAGCCTTCTGTTTAGGGTTCAGCATATCGCTTTGTTTGTCGGTTGCATCGTTCTCATCGTAACCGGTCTGCCCTTGCGCTACGCGGAGATGCACTGGGCCGAGGCTTTCTTCGCCAGGATGGGTGGAGTGCCCGTTACCAGTGCCCTGCATCGCGTGGCGGCTGCAGTGCTGATTGCAGTGGGCGTATTTCATATGGGCTATATCATACTCCTGGCGGAGGGCCGCCGTGAGTTCCGCGCGCTTCTGCCGGGCAAGAAGGATTTCGGTGATCTCTTTCATAATCTGCTTCACTTCGTCGGTCTGATGCCGCGCGGACCCCGGTTTGACCGCTTCAGTTATGTGGAGAAGTTCGACTACTGGGCGGTCTATTGGGGCATGGTGATTATGATCGGGTCCGGCATCTTGCTGTGGTTCCCAGAGATCGGAATGAGATACTTCCCGAAGTATGCGCTGGACATTGCTCAGGTGGTGCACAGTGATGAGGCCTTGCTCGCCGCGACCGCAATCGTCGTATGGCATTTCTACAACGTTCATTTCAACCCGGAGTGTTTTCCGATTGACTGGGCCTGGCTTACCGGCCGTATTTCCAAAAAGCGAATGCGCAAACATCACCCGTTAGAGTATGAGAGACATTTCGGCCCCGCAGCTGAGGGTGGAGCCGGGGAAGAGGTGTCAAGTTGAGGAGGCGATGGAGGCGGCTGCGAGAGAGCTTCAAGAGACCGGTAGTGCTGCCGATCATCGGGCTGCGAGTTCCGAGGGCGCTCTTCATGATAGGGGTTCTCCTCCTCGTGCTGGTGCCTGTGGGCGGGGGCGGCTTGTGGGTCAGCAACCAGCCGATCTTCTGCAATTCCTGCCACGAGATGAGTATGCACTATGCCACGTGGAGTCAGTCGGCCCATGCTGGAGTGGAATGTGAGGAATGCCACCTCATGCCTGGGACGCTCAACATGTTCAAGAGTAAACTGGTGGCCCTGCGCCAGGTGCGACTGCACGCGGCGGGTGATGTCAAGGCATCCATTATTCGAGGGAAAGTGCCAGACGAGAACTGTCGGCATTGTCATGCGGAAACGCGCGAACTCATCACTTACCACGGTTTGAAAATCACCCATCTGGAGCATTGGAAGATGGGGTTGGAGTGTACCTTTTGTCATGACCGCGTCGCTCACGGGCCCCGCTGGCAATTCGAGGGGGTTAGCTCGGCCGAGGAGTTCACGCAAGTGGCGACTCCGTCAAAGTACGCGCCGACGATGGAGCTCTGCTACACATGCCATGATGGCAAGCAAGCCTCGAACAAGTGCTCAACTTGCCATGTGACACTGGGTGAGCGTCGCTCCAGGACCTTTGACCCGGCCTGGGTGGCTGCGCATCGGGAAGAAGTGCGTCACCGCGGCGAATTGGACTGCCAACGATGCCATCAAAACACATTCTGCGACAGATGTCACCGAGAGGCGAATCCGCACGCTCGCGGTTGGACTAGTCGTCACCCTAAAGATGCCGCCAGTGATCCGGAGCGTTGTCTGACTTGTCACTTGGTTCCCGGTGAGGATAAGCCCCAACAGGTTTCGGAGTTGGCTTTCTGCCGTGCGTGTCATTCACTGCAGAGGGAGCACCAGGGACTGGATTGGGGGCAGCGCCACGGGAAGGAAGCGTTGGAAGATCGCGTCTCCTGCCAGCGGTGCCATGAGCAGAGTTGGTGCGCAGATTGCCATGCTATCAGTCGGCCGCATCCAGAAGAATGGAGGATAAGACATTCCGCTGAGGCGAGTCGAGAAAAAGAAGGCTGCCAGGTCTGTCACCCGAGCGATTTTTGTGAGGCCTGCCATCGCGGGAAGAAGGGAGTACCGGAGTCTCATGAGGGCCCGTGGTTGGCTCGACACAAAGAGGAAGCGAGAGAGCGCGAGAAATCGTGCCAGGTTTGTCACGAGCCGGATTTCTGTCACGCTTGCCATGATAAACATACACCTGAAGACCATCACACTGGTTGGTCTTCAAAGCACGGTGCCGCCAGCATTCGAAAAGACAGCGCTTGTCTGATCTGCCACGAGCGGAGAGATTGCCAGGCTTGTCATGGGATGGTGATGCCACATCCTGAGGACTGGCTGGAGGAACACTTCACGGCCGCGGCTAAGGATGAAGCCCTCTGCCAGCGGTGTCACCGAAAGGAAGCATGTGCAGTGTGTCATCGCGGTGCACTCCCCTCATCCCATAAACAGCCGGATTGGTCTTCGCGTCACGGTGCCTCCGCCGAAGAGTCTCCGGAGAAATGCGCTCTCTGCCACCGCGCCACACTGTGCTCGTCATGCCACGGCGCAGAGATGCCTCACCCTGAAGGCTGGAAGAGAGGTCCGCACGGAGCCGCTGCGGAAAAAGACGCGGCCGCTTGCCTGCGCTGCCACACCAAGCAGGAATGTCAGGCTTGTCACGGACTTGAAATGCCTCATCCTGCCAGCTGGATTACACAGCACGGCGCGCAGGCGGCCTCCTCTGCATCCCAATGTGCTGTCTGCCACGGCCCCGGTCTTCACGATTGCGGAACATGCCACTCCGCTCTGGCGCCAGCGGATCACGGCGAAGAGCATTGGACAGAAAAACATGGTGAGGTAGGGGCAACCTCGATAGATTTGTGCAATCTTTGCCACGGCGAGAATGCCTGCGTGGATTGTCACGCGAACATGACCGACGAAGACTAGCAGGTATTCCGGCTGTCCCCTCGAAAGAGGACATGCCGGGTTCGAATCCTTGACCGAGAAGGGAGACGGACAGAGATGGGAGATATCAGAGAGAGTGCTGCGGGTAAAGCAGAGGAAGACCTGAGTCTAATCACTCGGCGCCGATTCTTGGGTTATGGCAGCGGGCTGCTGAGCGCGCTGATCGGTATCGCGTTGGGTTTACCGCTGGTTCGCTTCTACGTGGGGGACACATTCAAAGAGCGGGAGGGGCGTTGGCTCAGGCTTGGAGCGATCGAGGAAGTGACCGCGGGCCAGCCCAAACTCTTCCGCGCCAGCCATGTGGATAGAGACGGCTGGCGGCAAACCGCGCGTCGAGAATCAGTCTACGCGGTGACACAAGACGGCAAAGACTATGTCGTATTTTCGAACGCCTGCACACACCTCGGCTGCCCGGTGCATTGGGATGATAGCGCGCAGAGTTTCCTGTGTCCTTGCCACAACGGGGGCTTCAATATCCGCGGCGAGGTTACCAAAGGTCCGGCCCCAAGACCGCTTGATCGCTTGGAGCACAAAGTAGAAGAGGGAACCCTTTATGTGAAAGTGATGGGAGGCTAGCCATGGTCGGCAAGATTCTTCGCTGGATTGATGAACAGACCGAACTTGTCACTTTTGTCAAGGAGTTCATGGAGGAGCCACTGGCGAAGGGTGTAGGGTGGCCCCATGTCTTCGGAAGTGCAGCAATGTTCCTTTTTGTCGTCCAGTTGTGCACCGGCGTTCTACTCATGGTGTACTACGTACCATCTCCCGATGCGGCCTATGAATCTGCGAGTTTCATTTCCCGAGAATTACCCCTGGGAGGTCTGGTTCGCGGCCTTCATCACTGGGGCGCGAGCTTCATGCTCATCTTGGTGATTATCCATATGCTCCAGGCTTTCTTCTGGGGTGCCTATAAGAAGCCCAGACAGATCATCTGGGTAATAGGAGTACTGCTTCTCCTGGTTACCATGGGGCTGAGCTTCACCGGATACCTGCTTCCCTGGGATCAGAAGGCCTACTGGGCGACAGTTGTGGGGACGCGGATCGCAGGCTCAGTGCCTATGGTGGGGCACTATATCACCGCCCTGTTTCGAGGCGGGCCGGATGTAGGGGCGTTGACGCTCACCCGCTTCTTTGCGCTTCACGTGCTGATCTTCCCCGCTGTGCTAATAGGCCTGATGGTCTTCCATGTCGCGCAGGTGCGCAAGAAAGGGATTACCCCTCCCTGGCGGCGCGTGGATGACGAGGACTCGGTGTCTCGGCCTACTCTTTTCTATCCAGACCAGGTATTCAAAGATGCGGTGGTCTCAGTGCTGCTCTTGGGTCTACTGTTCGCCGTTGCCGTATTGTATCCGGCGCATCTGGAGGCAAAGGCCAACCCCGCCGCAATCGGCTATGTGCCGCGGCCCGAATGGTACTTCTTGCCCAATTTCGAACTACTGAAATACGTCCCGACGGCGTGGGGTGAGTGGGGTGAGTTCGCAGGGGCGGCGGTGGTTCCGGGGTTAGCTGTGCTGTTCCTGATTGTGCTGCCTTATCTGGACCGCAATCCGGAGCGATTGCCGCGCCGCCGGCCTCTCATCTCAGTGGGCGCGGTCGCGGCTTTGGGAGTGTTGCTCTATCTCGGTATTTCCGGCGCAAAGAGCGGCCCTCCACATGCCCAACTCACCCCGCAACAGCAGCGGGGTCAGAAAGTGTTTCTCGACCTGCGATGCCACTCCTGTCACGGCATCAACGGCGGAGGCGGCTTGGAGGGACAGGATTTGGGCCCTGATGGGCCGCGTCAGCCTGATACAGTGGCCAAAGTACTGCGCTCGCCAACGGCAATTAACCCTCGCTCCATTATGCCGCCGGTGCCTGCCAGCCTTACCAAAACCGATTTCCAGGACTTGGTCGCCTTTGTATCGGCCATCGATACTACTTTTCGTATGCCCACTGAGGTCATCGCCTCCCAGCCGCACCGGCCTTCTTCTCATCAGGAGGAAAACTGGTTCGCCAATCACAAGTATGAAGTGCGCAAGGATCCCACCCTTTGCGGCCAGTGCCACGAGCCGACCTTCTGTCAGAGTTGCCATCTTAAGCGGAGGCCGGACTCGCACGAAAAAGAATGGCTGAAATCCCACTTCGGCACCGCCCAGGAGCGGCCCGAGTACTGTCAGGTCTGTCATGAGGAGAATTACTGCAACTCATGTCATGACCGCTTAATGCATACTGAGGATTGGATGCAGCGGCACTCTTCGGCCAGCGAGGTTGACAGAGAAATGTGCCAGGAATGTCATAAGCCTGATTTCTGCATCACCTGCCATGGAGGGACAAAACCGGCAAGTCACACCAAAGACTGGGTCTATAGACACCAGGGCGCACAAGCCGCCGAATGTTCGGAATGTCACAACACTAAGACCTTCTGTACCGCCTGCCACGAAGGCGCCAGACCGGAATCCCACAAGGCCGACTGGCTGACACAGCACCCATCCCGCGCCGAGAGCAAGACGAAAGAATGCGCTACTTGTCATCGCACGGAGTTCTGTTCCAGTTGTCACGGCGGAATCGACCTGCCACATCCTCCCGACTGGATGTTGGAACACAAGGCACAGGCAAGCTTTGCCGCCGGTTCCGTCTGTTTCCGCTGCCATGAATATAACGAGACATGCAACAAGTGTCATGGTGCGGAAATGCCTGAGCCGGCATCAGACACTCCCCATTGAGGTGGGCGAAGCTTGGAGGGAGAATCAGCAAAGCAGGATCTCGAGCCTACGACCGAGCAGACGGCAGAGTCGGCGCTAATGTACTCCCGGCCGCTGAAGTTGAATGAAGTGCTCGGGGGACCGAAAAGATGGAGAATCCACATAAAACAGATAAATCGCGAGCTGCCTCCAATGAAGATGATGAAACGCTCGGAGAGACTGATGCCGGTCGGCTTTATCCCTCTCTGCTGTCGTGGAACATAACCCGGCAGTGCAACCTCGATTGCTCCCACTGCTACCGTGATGCGAGAGAGAACCGGGACCCGGACGAACTGACCACAGAAGAAGGACTCCGGCTGATTGAAGAGATCGGCCGCGTCGGATTCAGGGTGCTCATCCTCTCCGGCGGAGAGCCGCTGATGCGGCCCGATTTATACGACCTGATTTCCGCGGCACAAGCACGAGGCATCAGGCCCGTATTGGGAACCAATGGAACTCTGATCACCGAGGAAGCCGCGCGTCGTTTGCACACGGCAGGATTAGCCCGCGCGGGTATCTCGCTCGACAGCATTGATTCCGACTACCACAACCGGCTGAGAGGGTCGCCCACCGCCTGGCAAGAGGCGGTGGCAGGTATGCGGGCCTGCCGGGAGATAGGTCTGCCCTTTCAGGTAAACACGACGGTTACTCAACAGAACGAAGACCAATTGCTCCAGATCACCGACCTTGCGCGAGACTTAGGGGCCGCCGGGCACCACGTCTTCTTTCTTGTACCCACAGGACGCGGCCGCCAGTTGGTCGAGGACATGGTCGAGGCAAAGCGTTGTGAGCAACTCCTCGAGGCCTTACTGAAGCGCCAACAAGAGGGAGATCTCGAAATCAAGCCAACCTGTGCTCCGCAGTTCATTCGCGTGGCCGAGCGCCTGGGAGTGCCCATTCGTTTCCACACAGGCTGTCTCGCCGGTCGAACCTACTGTGTCGTTATCCCCAACGGAGAAGTCCAGCCCTGTCCTTATCTCCCCATGCGTGTGGGGAATGTGCGGGAGCGGCCATTCTCTGAGATTTGGGAGCGAGCGGAACTGTTCAGAAGTCTGCGTGAAGAGTCTCTGGAAGGGGCTTGCGGGCGGTGCCGTTGGGGCAAGCGCTGTTTCGGGTGCCGCGCCCGCGCCTACTGGGCAACCGGCGGCAACTACTTGGCCGAGGACCCGTGGTGTGAATTGCGAGCCGGCAGTAGAAACAAGAACAGAGGAGAAGCAGTCGGTGACTCTGGATAGCCGGGAATCTGGGAACTCGGCCAACGGGCGAACCCGCGTGGCTGTTCTAGGGGGAGGGCCTGCCGGTGCTTTCTGCGCCATCTGGCTGTGCCGCTTTGCCCGTGAAGCCGGCCGTGATGTGGAGGTCGTCGTCTTTGATCACAAGAGCTTCGCGAAACCCGGGCCCGCAGGCTGTAACATGTGCGCCGGAATCATTCCGGACTCGCTGGTACGCAATATGAATGCTCTGGGGATAGACGTGCCCGGGCATGTCATTCAGCGGCGCATCGAGGGCTACCACCTGGAGACGAAAGGCGGCTCGGTGGATATCCCAACGCCGGAAGGTACTAGCCTTTATGCCACATTTCGGGGGCCGGGGCCTCTCGGGATGTACCCAGTGGCGCAAGAAGGATTTGACTGGTTCTTGCTGGGAGAGGCACAGCGCAGCGGCGCCAGTCATGTGAGCAAACTGGTGAAAGATCTCTCCATGTCGGAAGAGAAGGACGCAAAGTTCCGCGTGGTGTGTCGCGATGGATTCACCATGGAGGCCGATCTTGTCGTCGGGGCGTTCGGTGTGAACAGCAACCTCGGCGGGGTTTTCGAGCGGCTGGGGTTTGGTTATCGTCTGCCCCGCACCATTCGCGCACGCCAGGCGGAAATCCCGCTGGAGGCGGACTATATCCAGCGTGTGATTCGAAATCGGGTCTTGATATTCGCAATGGGCTGGCCTGGTATTCGATTTGCGGCGATTACTCCGAAACGTCAACACGTAACCGTGACACTGATTGGCGACAATCTCGGTCCAGAGCACATGCAGGAGGTGCTTGATTCTCCCTCGGTGAGGAAACACATGCCTCCGGGATGGACCATGCCTGACCGGTATTGTTCCTGTACTCCCAGACTTCCGGTGTCGGCCGCGCAAAACCCGATTCATGACGGACTCGTCGTGATAGGTGATGCCCACATATCCCGTTATCTCAAGAATGGAATCGAATCAGGTTTCTACACGGCAAAGTGGGCGGCGAAGGCTCTGATCGACGGCCCCGCAGACCGCTGCCAACTTAGAGAGGATTACGTGCGCATCTGTCGGCGGACTTATGCGGTGGATAATGCATACGGCCGCGCTCTGCTCAAACTGCAGGATCTGATCTCGCCTTCTACGGCCATATCGCGCGCCCACATGGATGTGGCGCGGGCGGAGCAGCGCAGCCCTAATGCGAGAAAACCACTCATCGAGATTCTCTGGGGAACATTTACAGGCAACATATCGTATCGCAGCATCGTGCGCAAGACGATCAGCCTGCGGCTCCAGGTGCGCCTCATGTGGGCCCTTCTGCTGACCGGATGGAGGCGACTTCGCCCCCGTCGTGAGCGTCCTGCCCGCTTGCCGAGCCCGCGCGTCTTGTCGGAATGTGAAAGCCTCCGAGTTATCATCATAGGTGGAGGCCCGGCCGGAGCCGCCTGTGCAATTGCGCTGGCGCGTGAGAGGAAGCGCGCGGGCCTGCCGCCCGATGTTGTGCTCATCGAATCGAAACGATTCGGCGAACAGCAGAATCAGTGTGCGGGTGTTCTCTCTCCTCCCGGTCCGGAATTGCTTGGCGAGGTGCTGGGTGAAACGCCGCCCTCAGAGTTATTTCAACGCCGGATCAAAGGGTATGTGCTGCACGGCAGCGGCTGCTCAGTTTATCTGGATGGAGAGGAGTTCGGAGAATCCGCCTGTGCTCTGCGTCGCGTTGAACTGGATCATCTGTTAATGCGACAGGTGCAGCGTGCCGGAGTGCAGGTGGTGCACACTCGTGCCACGGATTTGGAGGTAAGCCGAGAAGGTGTGATGGTATATACGGAGAGCGGCAGTTTTCAGGGCGACGCGGTGGTGGGGGCTTTCGCGCTTGATGACGGGATGGCGCGCGGCTTCGCGCGCCGGACTCGTTATCGTCCACCGGCTTCTCTGGAGGCCATCGTCTGCAAGATCCACCCCGCTGGCGAGGAATTCCTTCCCGGTCTGCTGGATGACTGTATTCACGTCTTCTTGCCAAGGCAATCCGGCATAGATTTCGGCGCCTTGGTGCCGAAGGGCAATCACATCGTGGTGATTGTTGCCGGGGCCGGGGTAGGTGTTGACGAGATGGAAGAATTCATGGCCCTGCCGGAGGTGGTGAAAACGCTCCCCCAAAACGGCAAAGTAGATGGCTACTTCAAGGGCTCTTTTCCCCTCGGCCCCGCCCGCGGACTCTACGGGGATCGCTATGTTGTGATAGGTGATGCTGCGGGCCTGGTACGCCCCTTCAAAGGCAAGGGCATTAACTCAGGGCTGGAGGGCGGATTGCGGTGCGCCGAGACGATTCTTGCTGAAGGAGTCTCAAGAGAAGCCTTTGCCGGTTTCGTCCGAAGCCAGCGGCACCTGGCGCGCGATGTGTGGTATGGTCGGTTCGTTCGCCGTCTCGTCATGCTCACATCAAAACACAACCTGTTGGATCCAGTCATCGAGTACACCAAACACAACCGCGCCCTTTGCCAGGCGCTTTTCGATTGTGTTTCCGGCCGCACCACATATCGCGATGTCGTGCTGCGGAGAGAAAATGTGAGCTGGCTTCCTGCAGTGATTTGGCGATGTGCGGCACGGAAAACCCACCTTTATCGGAGAACGACGCAAGGATGATTCTCCTAACAGGAAACTGCAAATGAAAGACTGCGAGAAATCGGTGCTCTTTCCAATCTTCATAGATCTCGCGGGAAAGCACTGCATCGTTGTGGGCGGCGGAGAGGTGGCCGCCCGCAAGATTAGTTCCCTGCTCGATGCTGGAGCGAGGGTGCAAGTGGTGGCACCAAAGGTGTGTGAATCACTGCAAGCACTGCTGGAGAGGCCGGGGGTGAACCATACCCACCGGGAATACCAGTCCGGTGATCTCAAGGGAAGCGCACTTGTCTTTGCCGCCACTGATAGCCCTGACGTCAATGCCGCGGTTTACCGGGAGGCGGAGAGCCTGGAGATACTCGTCAATGTGGTGGATGATCCGACCCACTGCAGTTTCATCGTGCCCTCTTGTATAGACCGCAATCCGATTTGCATAGCCATCTCCACCCAAGGCGCCAGCCCGGCCTTGGCGCGGCATTTGCGGGAGCGCATTGAAGAGGCGGTGCCGCCGGAATATCAGCGATTAGCCCAATTACTGGGCCGTCTGCGCGGAGAAGTCATAGCGGCTCATTCCCCTGCCGAGCAGCGCAAAGCACGCTGGCAGCAAGTGTTAGCAAGCGATGTGCTGTCACTGCTGCGGGAAGGGAAAGATTCGGAAGCAGAGGCAACCGCCCGAGAATTGTTGGGGATTCCTCCACGGAAAGAAAATGAGTGAGGCTGATCGCATCAAGATCACAATTGGAACACGAGGCAGTCAACTCGCCCGCGCACAAACCGAAGAGGTGGCCGCCTGTCTGCGAGAGGTGGGTGCCGTCCCTGAGATCAAGACGATCCGCACCAGTGGAGATACTCACACCGGCCCGCTGGCGGCGGCAGGCGTGGGAGTCTTCGTCAGAGAGATTGAGCGCGCTCTCCTGGAAGGCGAGATTGATCTGGCGGTTCACAGCATGAAGGATCTGCCAACCGGAGAGCGTGAGGGCCTTATGGTGGCGGCGGTGCCGGAGAGAGTGGACCCCAGGGATGCCTTGGTCTCCCGCAATGATATCGGTTTGCCCGATTTGCCGCCAGGCAGCCGCGTCGGCACCTCAAGCCCGCGCCGTGTGGCACAGTTGCGTGCCTATCGCCCCGACCTGGTTCTTGTGCCTGTGCGCGGTAACCTCGATACGCGGCTGAAGAAATTATCGGGAGGCGAATTCGACGCGCTAATAGTCGCTTGCGCCGGACTGATACGCATGGGCCTGGAGCATCGAGCCACAGAACGAATCTCTTTTGATATCTGCCTGCCGGCGCCTGGACAGGGTGCGCTGGCGCTGCAAGTCCGTAAGAACGACGAGGGATTGTGTAAACTACTGTCACGCTTCGACCACCCGCCCACCCGTTTGGCGGCAGCCGCGGAGCGCGCCTTTCTTGCGCGTTTGGGAGCCGGTTGTTCTATGCCCGCCGGGGCACTGGGTATAATCGAGGGCGATCACCTTGTGTTACAGGGTGTGGTGGCCGACCTCGAGGGGAAACTCGTCATCCGGCGCCGGGCAGAAGGATCCTCCGAGGAGGGTGAGAAATTGGGTCGCGAACTGGCTCAAGAGGTTTTGGCCCAGGGGGCGGATCGAATATTGGAAGGCTGCAGATGATTGAGAAAGGAACAGTCTATCTGGTGGGCGCGGGGCCGGGTGATCCCGGACTCATCACTTGGCGGGGCCTGGAGATTCTGCGCGCTGCTGATGTAATCATATATGACCGGCTGGTCAATCCGGAATTGCTTCTGGAAGCGCGCTCAGATGCTCGCCTGATATATGTCGGCAAGGCCGCCTCGCGACATTCTCTAAGCCAGGATGAAATCAATCAACTGCTGGCAGATGAAGCGAAGGCGGGATATTCGGTATGCCGTCTTAAAGGAGGCGACCCATTTCTTTTCGGTCGCGGAGGAGAGGAAGCCGATCATCTCGTCAACCAGGGGATTCCTTTTGTTGTGGTCCCCGGTGTCACCTCGGCCTTAGCCGTCCCTGCTTATGCCGGGATACCTGTGACCGACCGGCGAGGTGCATCAAGTCTGGCCATTGTCACAGGACATGAAGACATAGAGAAGACCGAAAGCAGTGTCAACTGGGGCGCGCTTGCTCAGGCCGCGGACACGCTTGTTGTATTGATGGGAACAAAGAACTTAAGAGAGATAACCGGGGAATTACTGAGCGGGGGACGAAAGGGCACAATGCCGGCCGCAGTCATTCGCTGGGGCACTACAGGACGCCAACGAATGATCGTGTCTGACTTGGCTCATATAGCCGATGAAGTGGAGCGCCGCCGCCTCACTGCTCCCGCTATACTGGTGGTTGGCGATGTAGTCTCAATGCATCAGCGTCTGGCTTGGTTTGAGCGGAGGCCGCTGCTGGGTCTTCGCATCCTCGTGCTCAGGCCCCGGCACCAGGCGAGCAGGCTGGCGGACCTGCTCAGAGATGCAGGGGCGGAACCCATTATCTGTCCCGTGATTCGCATTGAGCCCATCGCCGCGGAGAAGGGCCGCTTGACGGCGCTGATGGAGCAAGGCTGGAATTGGGTACTCTTCACTTCCGCAAATGGAGTAGACTGTTTCGAGGGACAACTGCGGAGCGCGGGGCTGGATTGGAGAGCCCTTGCTGGCGCTTCCCTCGGCGCCATCGGTGAACCCACGGCGGCGGCGCTTGAGGGGCGCGGTCTGAAGGTTGATTTCATTTCAACACAGGCCATAAGTGATGCCATGGGTAAAGAACTTCCGGGTATCTCTTCCGAGACGCGGGTGTTGCTCCCCAGGGCGGTGGAGGCGCGCGGAGTATTGCCGGAGATACTCCGGAAGAGAGGCGCTCATGTGGAGACAGTGCAGACTTACAGAGTGAGTCCGGACAGGGACGGTGCTTTACAGTTGCCCGACACACTGGAGAAGAAGAAGGCGGATGTGGTCACATTCACCTCTTCTTCCATGGTCCGCGCGGCTGTGGAGGCGGTGGGAGCCAAATCCTTCGAAGGTTGTGTAGTAGCATGCATAGGTCCGGTTACCGCGCAGACCGCGCGGGAATGCGGGCTGCGAGTGGATATTGAGGCCAAGGTGTACACCATACCCGGGCTGATGGAAACACTGGAGGCCTATGTGAAAGAGCACGGGAAACAGGACCCGCACCTTCGAGGAGATGAAGAATGATTGGTTTTACGAAATTACTGTGCGGGAAAGCAACCGTTTCCCGTGCTTTGCGCCAGGCGAGCGGCAAGCAGAGGAAAGAGCCTGGGCTGCTCCAGTTTACCACAGCAGACCGCCCGCTTGTGGTGTGGAACATGACCGCGCGCTGCAACTTGCGCTGTATCCACTGTTATGGCAGCGCAGGAGAAAATGCTCTCAAAGAGGAGTTGACCACCGCAGAGGCGGAAACACTCATTGATAATCTGGCGCAAATGGAAGTGCCCGTGCTGTTGTTCTCAGGTGGTGAGCCGCTTTTGCGGGAGGATATCTATCACCTTGGCGAATACGCGGCCAAAAAAGGTATTCGGCCGGTGCTGTCCACCAATGGAATCCTCATCACGAAAGATGTAGCCGAGGCCTTGAAAAAGGCAGGCTTTCAGTATATCGGCATTTCCATTGATGGCACGGCGGAAACTCACGACCGGTTTCGCTGCCGCGAAGGAGCCTTTGCAGGAGCCTGGGAGGGACTTCGACGCGCCCGCGAAGCGGGATTGAGAACAGGGGTCAGATTTACGGTCACTCAGGACAATGTGGAGGATTTGCCCGCAGTTCTGGATCAGGCGGTGGACGAAAAGGCGAATCGTTTCTGTCTCTACCATCTCGTCTATTCAGGCCGGGGCACTGAAATCGCGGAGCGCGATCTTTCCGCCCCGGAACGCAGGAAGATGATAGAGTGGCTTATTGATAAGACAATAGAACTGGATCGCCGCGGCGAAGAAATTGAGATTCTTACTACCGACAATCACGCTGATGGTGTCTTCCTGTATCGAGTAATAGAGGAACGGGATCCGTCGCGTCTTGCCGACATAGGCGAACTGCTGACCATGCACGGCGGCTGTTCCGCGGGACGGAAGTTCGCCAATATTGACGCCAAGGGTGATGTGCATGCCTGTCAGTTCTGGGGACATCTATCACTGGGCAATGTTCGAGATCGTCCCTTTTCCGAGATTTGGCGAAACCCGGACCATCCGCTCCTTTGCAGTCTCAAGGAAATGCAGGCCAGCTTGACCGGCCGCTGTGGGGAGTGTGATTACAAAACCTATTGCGGGGGATGCAGGATCAGGGCGGAGGCCTCCCACGGAAACCTCTGGGGGGCGGACCCGGCTTGTTATCTCAGCGATGAGGAGATCAAGGGCAATGGAGCCTGAACAGAAGAAGGAGACTTTCCGGCTTGTCCAGCGGCCGCGGCGTTTGCGCCGGACTCCGGCACTGCGGGAACTGGTGAAGGAGACCCGGATCCATCCGGGGCAATTCATCTATCCGCTGTTCGTGGTTGCTGGGATTGACCGGCGTAAGGAAATTGAAGCGCTCCCGGGGCAATATCATCTTTCGCCTGATCGCCTCGTCGAAGAGGCAGAGCAGGCCTGGCAGGAAGGAATTAGGGCCGTGCTGCTCTTCGGTGTTCCGGAGCGCAAGGATGAGTCCGGCCTGGAGGCGGCCAATCCTGAGGGGCCGGCACAGCAAGGTGTGCGCGCACTAAAGAGCGCTCTACCCGAGTTGGTGGTTATGACCGATGTCTGCCTTTGCGGATACACTACCCACGGACACTGTGGAGTTGTGGGGGAGGGGGGAGAGATTCTCAATGATCCCACACTGGAAATCCTCACCAAAATCGCCCTTTCTCATGCCGAGGCGGGAGCGGATCTTGTGGGACCTTCCGATATGATGGATGGCCGCGTTGCAGCGATTCGCTGTGCGCTGGATGAAGCGGGTTTCTACGACACCGGCATTATGGCCTATTCCGCCAAATACGCATCGGCCTTTTACGGGCCTTTCCGGGAGGCGGTGGATTCTGCTCCTCAGTTCGGTGACCGACGTTCCTATCAGATGGCTGCGGAGGATCGGCGGGAGGCGCTGCGGGAGGCGCGGCAGGATGCAGAGGAGGGGGCGGATATCATCATGGTGAAACCCGCGCTCGCCTACCTGGATGTCATCTCTGATGTCCGCGCCGCGCTGGACAGACCTGTTGCCGCCTACAATGTAAGCGGGGAATACGCCATGGTGAAAGCTGCCGCCGCGCGAGGTTGGGTGGATGAACGGGCGACTACTCTGGAAGTGCTCACGAGCATCGCTCGAGCAGGGGCGGATCTGATTATCACTTATCATGCCAGAGAGGCTGCCAGATGGCTGAAGGAGTAGCCGGTCTCTCCGCATTGACAAAGGAGGAGCGTGTTCTTCTCACCGCGGCCCAGGCCTGCTTCCCATGTGTGGAGCGGCCTTTTGCGGCTTTGGGGGAGAAAGTGGGATTGAACGAAGAGGCCGTATTGCAGAGGCTGGAGAGACTTAAGGCGACGAATGTAATTCGCAAGATCGGCCCCGTCTTTGAACCCGCGCGATTTGGGCTTGCGAGTGAATTGGTGGGAGTGGAGATCGAACCTTCACACATAGAAGCAGTTGGCACTGAAGTGGGATCGTGGGCGCCTGTAACACACTGCTATGAGCGTGAACACCGCGTCAATCTCTGGTTTGCCGCGGTGGCGCCCGGTGAAGACTGGTTCGAATCTGCAGCGGCAAGCACAGCCTCCTTGCCAGGAGTGCGTGGGGTGTGGCGGTTGCCCGCGCTGCGCCGCTTCAAGATCGCCGTCCACTTCGATCTGGTTGCTTCACCATCCGAAACTCCAACCCCACCGGCATCTCGGTCCACAGCATCCTCTCCTGCGGGAACTTCGATCCCCACCGTGCCTGCTTCCGCCGACTCGGTTGATGTGGATTTGCTGAGCGTTCTCGAGACCGACCTGCCCTTGTGTCCAACCCCATTCGCAGCGCTCGCTTCAGCCGCTCAAATGGAGACGGCTGCTATCCTCGCGGCCTTGCAGCAGTGGACTGACGACGGCCGTATCCGGCGTTATGGCGCCATGGTCAATCACCGCCGCCTGGGTTTTACCGCCAACTCCATGACCGCATGGGAAGTAGCAGATGATAGGGTGGAGGAGGTAGGAAATTGTCTGGCCTCCTCGCCATATGTATCTCACTCTTATGAACGGCCTGCCTTTCCCCGATTTCCGTACAATGTATATGCGATGATACACGGCCGCTCCCGACAAGAATGCCTGGCTGTGGTAGAGAGTCTTTCCGAGGCTTGCACTGCCGAAGAGCCGGTGGTCCTCTTCTCAACGCGGGAATTCAAGAAATCATCCTCCGACTATGCCAAACTGCTGACCGAACGCGCCGCCCGCGGTGGGACCCAAGGCGATAGTCACTCATAAATGGAGCGATTGATGAGCAGGAGCCAATCGAAGTCTGAGTCTTTGTTTGCTGAGGCCCAAGGCCTTATTCCGGGTGGAGTGAACAGCCCTGTGCGAGCTTTCAAGGCCGTGGGAGGCACTCCGCCCTTCATGGCGCGGGGGGCGGGCGCAACTGTGTGGGATGTTGATGGTAATGAGTACATCGATTGTGTCGCTTCCTGGGGACCGCTTATCCTTGGTCATGCGCGTCGGGAAGTCGTGGAGTCTATCCGCGAAACAGCCGGCAGGGGGATGACCTTTGGCGCACCCACCGAACTTGAAGTGGCACTTGCCCGGCTTATTGTGGAGGCAGTTCCCTCAATTGAATTGGTGCGTTTAGTCAATTCCGGAACAGAAGCGGTAATGAGCGCGCTTCGCCTTGCCCGCGCATTCACCGGGCGCTCCAAGGTGGTGAAATTCGAAGGCGGCTATCATGGACACAGTGATGGTCTGCTCGCCCGCGCCGGTTCCGGATTGGCCACTCTCAGTATTCCTGACTGCCCTGGAGTCCCAGATGCCTGGGCGGCGGAAACTCTGGTAGTTCCTTACAATGACCTCGAAGTGGTGCAGGAGTTGCTGGTCTCACGCGGTAAGGAGATCGCTTGTGTAATCATCGAACCTGTGGCCGGGAATATGGGAGTGGTGCCGCCAAAGGAAGGATTTCTCGAGGGCATTCGCCAGGCCACAGAGCAGGTCGGCTGTCTGCTCATATTCGATGAGGTCATCACCGGCTTTCGGGTTCATTATGGAGGAGCGCAAACCCTCCACAAGGTCACTCCCGACTTGACCGTGCTTGGAAAAATCATCGGCGGAGGGCTGCCCATTGGCGCTTTTGGGGGCCGGCGGGAGATAATGGAGATGCTGGCTCCCTCCGGACCTGTCTATCAGGCCGGCACCCTTTCCGGAAATCCGGTGGCCTGTGCAGCAGGTCTTGCGACTCTGCGTATCCTTGCAGCGGAAAAACCTTATGCAATGCTTGAAAGGCGGGCTCAGTCTCTTGTAGAAGAACTTCAACAGGCGGCTTCTCGCCTGAATATTCCTGTGACCATAAATCGCGTCGGTTCCATGTTTACCCTTTTCTTCTCAGAAGGGCCTGTAGCGAACTACGCAACCGCGTCAGCCAGTGATAAGTCGCGATATGCGAAGTTCTTTCACTCCATGCTCGAACAAGGCGTCTACCTGCCTCCTTCTCAGTTTGAAGCGATGTTTCTCTCCACCGCCCACAGTGATGTTGAGGTCGAGCGTATCGGTGACGCGGCCAAGTCGGCATTAGAGCAACTCGCTGCAGATTGAGCCTCACTCAACCGAGCCCCCCATACTACCCTCAGTTTCAACATCTGGCCTGGATCACGCTTGAATCGCGTAGGGCAGATTACAAACAGTAGTTTGCGTTTACCTCTACCAAGATTCACTTAAGCCTTCAAGAGTCTCCCCGGTTCCACTGCTTACTCTTAATGCTTCCAACTGATATCTCGCAAAAAGGTGTTGACAATGAGAAAGAGCTGTGGAATAATAAAACATACTATTCCTATAGCAAAGGTAGGATATATGCTTAGACTTTCAAGCCGTGCCCGTTATGCGATGAGAGCAATGATCGAACTTTCGCTGCA
>JABAOF010001679.1_pt1 | contig 33534 bp, 55 predicted proteins | sample 7062171 | NCBI WGS metagenome assembly JABAOF01 (sample SAMN14538628, study PRJNA623070) | marine sediment metagenome | biome: marine biome [ENVO:00000428]; feature: marine pelagic biome [ENVO:01000023]; material: deep marine sediment [ENVO:00002113] | place: India: Gulf of Khambhat ...
TCATCATCACCCTCTTTCAGCTCAGGCGGATCATACTCTGCAGGCTTAAATTCCATCATGTCTATTTTGCCATCTTTGACCCACAGATCATTGAGGTCATGCTGATCAAAATGATGCTTGGCCTGGGGCCCTTCAGAATAATAGACCTCAATCTCATTCTTTGTGACTGGCACCCCATAGATCTGCTCTAGTGCTCCAGGGACAAATTGCAAAAAATCATCACTGATTTTATTTCTCCAGATATGATCTTTGTCTTTGTATTTAATTATGATCATTTATCAAACTCCGCTATGCCATACCGGGCAGATACTGCCCCTCCAATTGAGATATTTATATTAGACCCTGTGCCAGATCTAACTCTTGCATACCCCACAGATCTGCAAATTATAGTTCCATTAACTAGGATGTCTGCAGTAGAGCTGCTTGCAATTGATGTATTGGCAGAGGTGCTAGATGCACTTGCTGTAGCTGTGGCTGTGTTAACAGTATCTCCCTCATCAATTGGATGATTGCTCACATTATTAGATCCACATGACCCAGGTCCGCCTCCCTGACCTAAGCTGCTGGCACCTGCTCCTGCAGCAGCAGCAGATGTGTGCCCACTTAATCTTGCAAATTTACCAGCAGGGACTGTGTAGAGCCCGGTGCCTCCTGACTGGCCACTTGGAATCGGAAAAAATGTCACTACAGTGCTTGGCATTATGCAGCCTCAATTTCTAAATAAAGGGATGCAGACCCCATCCCTATTTGGATTGCAGTTAAATCTAAAGTCAAAATGTCACCTGCACTCAAGCTAGTGTCACTCAATACTGCGTTGGTGCTCACTGCATCTGACCCAGCTCCAAAGGCCACTGATGGCCTAGTGCTAAAGATAGTGGTGTAAGACCCAGCCAAGGGCTTTTTCCTGACATCCACCTCAATAGATCCAGCAGTCCCAGCCTCATAAACTACAAGACGGGCAGCCAAGATAGTGGCATCAAAGACCACTCTAAATTTCATGAGATCCAGCTTTGGTGCATTGAGATTTCCAATCCTCCCAAGAATATCAAAAGGGATTGGGTCAAAAGAGCCAGTGGCTGCCTCAACTATTACAAGCCTTGATTCATGATCATCAAAGTTATCTTTGGTTTTTTGAAAGAGCTCCTGAGTGACTGGATCTCCAGCCTCAATTTGCCCACTGTCTATTGGATCAAAAGCCATTCCATTGCCTCACCAAATCAGATTAATGCCTGCAGTATTCTCATTATTACTGATCAGCCCAAAACTGTCAGTAATATACCCATTACGCACCTTGTCCACATCCTGGGCATCAGCAAAGATATCAGCCAGAGAGTCAGTGATATTTGCCACTCTGACAAAAGCCCCATTGAGGTCCTCTAGCTCCATTTTTGATGCACTGAAATCTTTTCTCAAAGACTGCACTGCCCCAATTCTGCGGGGAGAGTTTGAGCCAAATCTCTCAAATGACCTAGAGTGATTAAACTCTACTGCATCAGTGATGGCAAGTCTGGCCCCTTGTAGCTTTGTATTCACTTTAATCACAGTAGAGGCCAGCTCAAGCAAAAAGGCCCATCTACTCACCATGATCACAGCATCACCCTGATCTACAAGCACAGTGTCAACTGTCCTGACATTCTCAGTCTTTGTAAGGTATTGCCCAATATCACTTGTCTTTGACTCTGATCTATTTGAGGGCCCTTGCACAAAGGCATTAAGCTCCCTAAAGTCATAATTCACCACAGCACTTTTAACAATCCTATCAGAGAGGCTCTTGATGCTAAATCCAATCACATCATCCTCATCCAAGATGGGGAGATCAGCAGGCTTTTTGGGTGAGAGTATTGTGTATTTAAGTTGAAAGTCTGGAGATTGATAAAGAGCACCAAAGACTGATTTGCCCAGGTCATTTGTGAGATCTCTAAAGTTTTTTATATTCTGGCCATCATAAGCATCTGGAATAGCAATACCTACTCGCTGTGGAGCAATCACAGCAGCATCATCAAAAGAAGTAGTTTCTAGATCTGAGCCTAGCCCAGCCTCAGTCAATAGGTCTTTAGCTATAGCTGCAGCAGTATTGATAAAAGTCCCACTCTTGAGCCCATCTTCAGTCTTTCCAAGCACATCACAGCTCACTATGAGGTCATTGTCCTCATCCACTACCTCTGGAGCCTTATACTCTCCCACATCTGTGTCTGAATAAGATGCAGCCACTCTCAAGGTCAGAGAAGTGTCAGACTCAATAGATAAAATTTCAAAAAAGGCCACATTGCCAGCCACTCTGAGCCAGTCACCTGGCTTAAGTTGAGCAGTGAAAGAAGTCCCTACCCCTGTCACAGCTCTAGTGCCATTGAAAGTCACACTAGTGCCCACTAAAGACCGGATAGATCCCACATTAAACTCTGCCAGCTCATCCAGTGTGAGTGTGCTTGGATTAGAGCTGGGGTCTATTGTGTAGTCTCTATCTTTCAATAAAAGATTTCTGCCTATTCTTACCTGATTGACTGCTGGCCTGATCACTGCTGTGCCTGCTGCTGGGGTAGCCACTAGATTAGTAGTGAGCTTAATCCTATCCCCACTCAGCCTTTGAATTGTGCTCTTTTCAGTCCCTATAAAAATCTCATCACCCACTCTAAAGTCAGTGATATCAGACACTCGGAAAGTTGAGAGATTAGTCACACCACTTACTACAGTCTCTGGCTGTCTAAGTGCATGGTGGGCTAGCACATATTTTCTATTGATGTATCTCTTGGGATGGGAGGGGATCACAAAAAACACAGCCCCAGAAAGATTAGCAGTGCCATCATAGGGCTGTGATAAAGTCAGGGAGGTGTCACTCTGCACAGATCCCACAGTGAAAGTGTCACTATCCTCATCTGCAGTCACAAATTTTATGTCATCATCTGGAGAGAGCTCTTTTAGAAAAGAAGTCCCTACCCCTGTCACTGTAGCGACCCCCACAGTGGTGCTCACAGTCCCGGTCAATGGATAGCCCTCATCCTCTGCATCAAAGACTTGATCAATATTGGTGGGCCTATAACCATTTACAAATCCATAGAGTCTCCTCTGTCTTGCTGGCTTGAGATCATCAGGCACTCTTTCTGTAGAGAGAGCAGCAATGGTGGGGATAGTAGGCTCACCCTTAAGCTCTGCTATCAAGTCTTTTAAACCAAAGCTCACGCTGCTCTGTGACCATTCTTTTCTCTCAATGATCCCTTTATAAATTGTTTTGGCCTCTGTGATTGGAATGAGTCTATTCCAAGACCACACTTGCACTCTCTTATTTTCCCAGGTGAGCTTGTCATATCTAGAGGCCCAATAACTCTGATCATTCTTGAGCTTGATTGACCCCTTACCCTCTACAGCTACCCCAATTTGATTTGGGTTTCTGTTATCTAGTTCCACCCCAAAGTCAGAGATTGAATCAAGCAAGGGGAGCCACTCCACCTCAAAGCTAGTGGCATCAGATGGGTCATTGGGAGCTATTACTCCAGAATTAGAAAAATACAGCCTAAACACCATGGCAATAAAAAGGCTATTGGGATTAGCTGATCCTGTAGTCTCCAGATAGATTCTCTTGGCTGTCCTGTCATTGAAATAAGTCCCTGGCACCACAGCAGCAAGGGATGAGACCTCTGTCAAAGCAGTGCCATCCTCCTCTATGCTTAAGATCTTTGCTGTGTCCGATGAGATGAAGTAAATAGAGCCACTAGAGACTACCCACCCCATTAGTCTCTTAGCTGGATCTATTGTCACTAGCCCAGTCTTTTCAGATACCTCTTGATTCTGAAAGGCCTCATAAGTGCTCATTTAGGTCCTACTTGGGTCCTATGCATGTCAGCATAAAATCTCTATCCTCTGCCACAGATGCATCACTAAACATTACCACTTGTATGCCACTTGTAGTGGTGGGCTCTATTAATGCACAAATGCGGCCCCCAGTGTCATGAGATGTGCATTGGCAATATGGGTCAGAGCTGAAAGTGCCCGCTACAAAATTCACATCAATATCCCCCACTCCATTGTCCACAAATCCGCTGATCCAATTTCCAGACTGCCTGATAACTGTGGGAGTCCCAGTAGTTGATAAGTCAATCAGGGCACTGGCAATCCTCTCCCCACCACTATCTGAGCTAGTCACCTGATTCTGGAATGAATAGGCCAGGGGCTGGCTAAGTGGCTTAATGGTCCATCTCATATTTCTTGATGGAGTGCTTGGCCCACCTAACCGCCATGAAAATGCATTAGCAGTCTTTTCAAACTCAACTGCAAATGTATGTCTCCCAGATGTGGTTAGATCATGCACCTGGCACAAAGTAATATGAGAGTGAGCTGCATCAGAAAAAACCCCCCTCATATAAGCCTTTTTGCTCCCAGATGAGATGATTGCGTTAGATGTGTTATTTCTGTGAGCAATATTGAAAGCTACCTCAGTGTCAGATGCAGATCTTGATGCTGTGAAGTAAGTACAGATTTCATAAGGGCCAGCCCAAGGGATATTTGGTGCAGAAATCCCCACTTGCTCAGATCCGCTGCATGTAGTGCCCTCACCAATGGCTGCGTCGCATGCTATCTGCACACTTGATGACCAGCTTTCAGCAGCTAAAGACAGAGTAGTCTCATCCTCAAGAAATGTCCCTGCAGATGCTGTAGAATTAAAATCTCCCGTTGACTCAATTGTCGCGTCCACCATCCAGTCAGATAAATCAGCACTGACAGCAGATTGAGATGCTAGGGGATATCGAATAAGGACCCATCTCAATCTATGCTCATTGGCTCCAGTCTGTGGTCTGAGATCAATTTCACAAACCCCAGATGATGCTGAACAAGCAAGATCAAAATTCTGAGACCCAGTGACAGTCTTTGTGAATGTATACATCAACGAAAAAGCTGTAGCAGATGAGGTGCTTGTCTGCCTTGCAATTCTGGCATCAAATACTGTGCCCACATCCCCGTCCCGTAAAGAGATTTGACGTGTAGCTGCACTAGCAGATGCCCGATGTGAGCCATATACTGCTAGATTGTAAATACCTGGGGGCAGTGAGGACAATTTAAGAGTGGGCAAGTCATCATCTGTCACATCAACTGAGATAGATCCGCCCTGTGTGCTGACAGACAAAGCAGGGCAGTCTGCATCACTTGTAAATGGTCCCGTGGCGGTATTTGTCCTCTGCCATTGGCAGTTAGCAGTGGGAGCATATTCAGCATCTAAAATAAGCTCTGCCTGACTCACTTCTTTTAATTTCAAGTCCGAGCCAAGATGAGAATTGTCCAAAGTAATAATTGCTGGATCGGCTCCCACACTCTCTATTCTGAGCTTCGCATTCCCACTTGACGGGCATAGCCCCTGCACAAATGCCTCTCTAGTCACCCCATTAGTGGCCACTAGATCCACTGGAGTGCCTAAATCATTATTAGATCCATCCACTAGCTTGAGCTGCAGATCTCCACTTGTCCCTGCATCCCAGAGATAAAAGATTCTAGACATGCAGCTAGCCCCCTTTAATCCCTCAATCACTGTAATGGCATCACTGTCTAGGGTCTGTGTAGATCCATTTGAGTCCCAAGTCAGAGAGGTCAACCCAAAGAGTGGATTGACTGTCTCTGTCCCAAGAGTCCCCCCTGATGCAGTCCAGTTTGATGTGCCTGACTCCATGTCAAAATTGGCATCAGCAAGCAGATTGACTCCCTCTGCTCCACCTCCACCGGCTCCCACTGAGACCCATGCAGTCCCATTGTAGACATTTTTTTGATTTGTATCTGTATTGAATACCTCTAGGCCTGTAGCTGGGGAGCTAATGGCATCCCTTTGAGCTGCTGTCATCCTGGGGCCAAGTAGTCCTTTTGTGGTGCTTGAGACCTCAAATCCAGATGAGGCATCTGCTGGGGCTGTCCCCCCAATTTTTAGAGCATCTGAAATGACTACTTCTTTGAATCTCTTTACTGAGACTGCATAAGCCAAGCTGAAAATCAGTGTAGTGCCCAAGAATCCTAGTAGTGCTTTATTTCTCATCTTTACCTCTATGCATCAAAAGTGATTGCCTTAAATCTTAAAGTGCCTGCATAGCCAGTGCCTGTCAGATCATCTGATGTGTATTGCACCTGACCTGCAGCAGTGACTGAAAATTCCACCCCATCATCATCACCAAAAGCCTCATCACCTAGATCCCATGTGCTGCCTGTATCTCTAAAAACTAAATCAAGTCTCCCAGTAGACACTACTTCATTTGTAGCTGTAGATCTCCTCATGGAATAGAAAACCTGTGCAGATTTTACATTGGCTGAGTTAAAAATAAGCCCAGTCACATTTGTGGCTGCAGCTACATTATTTGCCACAGAGAATGAAGTCTCACTAAGAGCCCCTGTGCCCACCCAGGCATCAAAGTCCTCTTTTCTCTGACCTATCCTCCATGCCCCAGCATAGTAGTGAATCCTATTATCAGTGGTATTGATGTAGGCATCCCCATCAGCCCCTGCTGACCCTTTAGCTGTCTCAAAAGCTGAGTCAGATGCATAAGATTGTAGCTGTGAGGCCTGCAAGGTGCCCTGTGTGGGTGCTGATGCTGACTCAAATCCATCTGCAAAAGTTAATTGTAAAAGACTCACATGACCCCCTTTTGCACTCTCTCTTGAGGCAATGGTCTAAATTTGAAAGGGGCGTTGTAACCATTTGCCCCCGTATACCCTACAGGCATCAGCCTGCTCTCAGAATCTCCCAAATGATCAAAATCCAGCATCCACATAACATAATTTGTGCTTGTCTCAGTGTAGCCATTAGTGCCTGCCACATTAAAAATGTAATTAGTATTAGCTTTGAGCCCATGAGAAAGATTAAATCTCACCCTGGCATGCCAATAAGCCTCAGTAAATTCTGCAGCAATTGTGGCAATAGATATAGATACAGAATCAATCAATGCCCCTGATGCATCCTTTAGCCTGAGTGTCACATCCCCCCCTGGAGTCTCTGAGCCATGCAAAAACAAAATCACCCTATCCATCAAAAAGTTATTTTCTTTTATGCTGATAGTTTGACTCAGACCTGTGCCATCTACAAGAGTATTGCCTAGCAATTCACTCATCAGAATTTTTCCTCCTGTGTCAGCCCAAAATCAAAGAAGTCTCTGACAATGTGCTTAAAAGAGGCTTTCTGCTCTAGTGTGCCATAGAGAAAAAATCTCTCTTTGTCATAGAGCACCTCAGTACTGTCTAGACTAATCCCAATAGGAATGACCCCCCCAATGCGATTAAAAATATCCTCTAGAGTATTCCTGTCAGCCAAGGTGAGAGTCTTAAATGTGTATTTAGCAGTCCTCTGATTGGGTCTGAGATCAGCATACCTTTGCCCAAAATCAGTGTCCTCCACATCGGAGAGGTCCTCTAGCTCCCAGCTAAATCCAATCTCTGGGCCTTGCACTTGAGTAGAATTTGCCAAAGTCACTGCCCCTATTTCCACATAGCCATAGGGATTAGACACATCCACAATCTCCACAGCCCAGTATCTATAATTCTGATCAGCAGAGAAAAAGTGAGTGGCCACATCTAAGTCACTATCAATAGTGATGACCTGGGAGACTGCTGGGCTTGAGAAATTAGCAGTGTGATTAGCCTTTAGTGTGATTGTGGCTGATGGGGTAAATTTGGAGCCACTTTCTGGAAAGAGGAGTGCAAAGGAGTCAACTGGCTCTCCCCCTTTAGTGTCCACCACAAAACGCTCAACTGTGTGCAAAGCAATATCAGCAGCAGTGTAAGTAGTAGCCCCAGTGTCATCCACCGATACATCAAAACCAAGCGTTGCCCCGATTGAGGTCCCTGTCTGTGCCCCACTAGACCATAATATCTCAAAACTTGGCCCATCACTTGAGATTGTCCACTTATTGGTGCTCTCTGAATAGCTCACTGTGTAAGTATCAAAGCCTATGGTGTCCATGACGTTCTTAATCTCTATAATGAGCTGGGCTCTTGTATAATTGCCTACCCCAAAGGCTATATTTCTAGTGGTGCCTCCCCCATCCTTAAAATCCATCTTGTTATTGGATGCTGTGAGCTCAAAATATCCACTAGATCTCCAGACTCTGGATCTAAAAGGACTTGATAGGTTAGTAGTAGGAAAATTGGCATCAGAGCTAGTGGCTGAGAGGCCTACCTCTGACTTTAAGACATAATTGTCATCTAAAATCCTAAATTCTGCAGCCATTAGCTAATTGCTAGCCCCCTATCTTGCGCATTGCGGATCACATTGATGATCTGCTCATCTCCTACCTGCACTACTACTTGATTGGAAAGATTGTCTAACTTTGAGTCTATACTAGAAAGCACCTCTCTGCTGCCCCCTTGCTCTGCCAAGAAAGCCTTAAGATTCTCAGTGGTATCTCTTGGGACTACTGTCTCACCTGATGTCAGCCGAGCAGAAAAAGTATCATCAGGAAATCCAGGGGGGATCTCTCCACCCTTTTGGAGTGGAGTGCCTGCAATCGCTGCCACTTGAGCAGCCTGAGCTGTAGCTGCCAAAGCAGCAAAGACAAAGCCCACTGCTGGGCCTCCGATCCGAGTTCCAAATGTGAATGAGTTTGAAATTGCTTCCGGTGTATTCAATAGGACCTGGGTGATACTAGCTGCCTTGGATATAGCCAGCAGCTCTTTGCTCTGTGCCCGTGAAAGTCCATTTAGGTCACTGAAAAATTTATTTTGCTGCTGTAGCTCTTGCTGTCTAGATCTCTCATTAATTTTATTGATTCTGGCTGCAGTCTTTTGTCTCAGCAATTCTCTACTTTTTAGAAATTCAGCCTCAGAAAGTAGTGACTGCTCTCTTGCTGCCTTGAGAGCCTCCTCCTCTGCTATGCCTTGCTCTCTAATGGCCTCAATAGTGTCCTCATTCTTAAAAAGCTCCTCTGCAATCTTTTTTCCCTCTGCAGCTAGCTCTCTCTGGGCAGCAGTGAATGATTTGGCTTTTTCCTCACCTGCAGCTAATGCACCTGGGGTCTCTTTTGCTGCTTTATTAAATTCACTGATCCCATTCTTGGCCTCAAGGGCAGCCACTGCCAATCTGCCTATCAAAGTCTCCTCACTAAAGGCATCAATGGAGCTTTTAACTGTGTCTACTCCCTTTACAAAGTCCCCTTTGAGAATTTGCAGGGCTCCCATCACAATCCGACTAAAAAAAGTGAATACTCTCCCAGCAGCATCAGCAAAAGTTAGCAAGGGGGGGATGATGCCCACAATGGCCTCACCGATTTCCTTAAAGGCATCTTTATTTTCCTGAATAAAGGTGATGACAGTGCTGGCCAGTGCTTTAAGAGTAGGCAAGAGCTCATCACCAATGTCTTTAGCTGCTAAAGTGACATTGTCCCCTAGAGTAGAGAGCACTCCACCCAAAGTCTTTGATTGCTTGATAGTGGCCTGAAAGAATGGCCCCCCAGCCTCTGCAAGAGAGTTAAAAGCTCTTTCAAAAGTCTTAAAGTCTACTTGGCCTTTACTGATCAGACCCCTGACTGCCCCTTGGGTAGTGTCTAGCTCTTTTGCCAAAGCAGGGAGGACATTGACCCCACCCTCCACTAACTGATTGAGCCTCTCTGCAGTCAATTTACCTGCTCCAGAGACCTGGCCAAAGATCACGGCTAGCTCTTGGATGTTTTTACCTGACCCTGCAGAGACATCACCCAAAACCTTGAGCTTTTCTACTGCATTCTCTGACTCAATCCCAAAGCTAATGAGTGTGGATGTGGCATTAACTAGATCTGCAATCTGAAATGGAGTCTGTGCAGCAAAATCACTTAGCTCACCCAGGACTTTCTGAGCCTCTTGGGTGGAGCCCGTCAAAACCGCTAGCTTTGTCTCTAGCTGCTCAAATTGCACTGCTGTATCTACTACTTTGTTAAAAGCACCCACAGCAGTATTGGCAAAAGTCTTGAGAGCACCAATGAGAGCCTGAGCACCCAGGACTCCCTTGAAAGTGTCAAAAGCTCTAGAGGTCTTTTTGACTTGCTTTTCAGCAGTCTGGAGAGCCTTGCCAGTCCCCTTAAACTCTTTGGCTAATTTGTCAGTGCTAGATGCAAGTATCTTGCTGGCTCTAGCTATTTTGTCTAGCTCTTGAGCCGCGTTGCCACTTACCTCAACGCCTATGTTTATTTCGTCTGCCATGACCTGATAGTCTGTCCCTGAGCTTTTGCTCTCTATCCTGTTTTTCTAGTTTATCTCTCTTATATGCCCTGATGACACCAAAAATTTCAAATATCTTAGCAGGCTGCTCAAAAAAGGCCCCTGGATAGGGCATGGTCCCCTCCTCATAAGCATCAAAGGCAGCCATGTAAGTCCCCACTTGATTAGAAAAAAAATTTCCTGGGCATTTTAAGTAAGAAAGACCCTGATCTCTGAGCATCGGTCTAAAAGATGGCCCTGTGCAGCCCTTTAAGACTCGCCTCCTGTCTCCTGCTGGGCCTTTAAGCTCAGTTAGGCACTTATTGCATTGAAATTCTTTAGGTCTGTCAATGGCATGGAGTGTGGCAATGATCTCAGCTTGCTCTCTCACACTTAAAGAGCTGATTTCCATGATTTTTAGGTAAGCCCAATATTGCAGTGGGCCTAATGCACCTACTTTTTTTTAGATTTGACCTTGGGCTCATCAGCTACCAGCTCAATACCCTCTACATCATCCATGTCAGAAATAGATTTAAGTAATTTATTTGAGATTCTGATGGCTAATTGATTGTCTAGGGCCTGCATCACTAGATCTAAACTCTCTGCAGTCAGCCCTTTCTCATCTAGCTCTACCTGGGCCTCTGTCCCATCTGGATATGAGATCCCTTTGATGGCTGTCACCCCATACTGGATGCCCCCCATAGCCATCTTGTAGATATCTGAGACAGACTGAGCCCCCTCCAGAGTGGCATAGCCTGCTAATTCTTGTTTTTGCTCAACTGTCAGTGGACGCAGCTCTAGCTCTAACTCACCGGCCCTCACTCGGACCCGGTCACTTGGCCTATAAACTGTGATCATAAATCTCCTAGATCATGCTGATATAAATATCGTCTTGATCTCCAGTATTGCCAGCTACAGCTTGAAAAGACAAGTTATCCACTAGGATGCCATCTAGGTCAGCAGTCTGAAATTCAGTGGTGATGACTGTGGGCAAGTAGATCACAATCCCTGAGCCCAGCTCAATCTCACCAGCCACTGTGCTGGGATTGTATGCTGTAATTACTAGAGAATACTGAGTAGTGGCATCAAATTGATCAAAATAGGTAGTAGTCGTGTCATCTTTATATGGATCAATTGACCCAGTGATGGCTCTGTTAGTCACTCGGCTAGAAATCCGACCATTAGAGTCACAGGTGGAGGTCACAAAGCGCAAGGTATTAGTCAGGCTCAAGCTGAATGTATTCACATCAATCTGGGTGCCATTCTGATAAACACAGGCATTCAGAATCAATGGAGGTAGGGCAGAATCAAAAGATGGAGTCTGAGGTGATGCTCCATCCACCTCTGTGGCAAAAAGCCCCTCTAGAGAGAAATTAAAGCTAGCAATCTGCCCAGTAGAGAAATTGTCTATGCTCATTGAGGTCACTTTAGACCCCACAGCAGCCTGTCTCACCTCATTGCCCCAATACTCAGAGACAGAAATAGCTGGGTGCCCAGTATCTGCAGGAAAATAAGTCTGAAATTGAGAAATGAGCACATTGTCTGTGGGAGCCCCAGATCTGGCTGGCAAAATGGTGATATTCTCACTGCCCCCAGTAGTGTCCACTACACTGACAGTATGGATAGAATGATCCCCTGCCTCTAGGATGATGATCCCATCCCCTACTGAGAAATTTCCAATCGTTGCACCGCTAAGATTAATTTGTGATGCAGTGTGACCTGTGCCAGAGGTCGTTTGAGATCCCTGTGCTCTTGAATCTCCAAGAGCCCCTTTAAGAAGCAAGTCAAAATCGGGAGCGCCTCCCTCTGTGCCTGATGCTCTAAACTCAACTGGTAAGGTGGCTGTTGCACTTTTGATCCCCGTCCTTGGTGTGATTTGGCCAATAGAGCCGGTCAATGGATTTCTCTCTACAAGCTCTTTGCCTGGGGTGAGATCAAATCCATCCTCAAGGGGCTGGATGTAGTCAGTGGCTGCACTGGGAGGCACATAAGTCCCCTCAGTCACCTCTTCTTTAATTGCAATTCTAGTATTGTCTCTGATCAATCCTGTAGCCATCTGACTCTCTCCCTAAGTTAGTGCTTGTCTAAATTTAATTGTAAAGCCCACTCTAAGCAATACAAGACTATTCTCATCTAAGAGCTCAGGCTCTCCCCAGCTCTGTCCAAATACTGCCAAAACCTTACTAGGCACTCCTGCCTTTGTGTTAATCAATGCTTTATAGACCTCATCTGCCCGATTGTAGAGCAGGTCAATAGCCTCTTGCACATCATCATCATCCATTCTTTTGATGACTCTTGCAGTCAAGATTAATTGATAGTCATGATCCATGGTGTAGACCCGAGTCACCCCAGAGACCTCTGATCCAGTCTGTCTTACTAGACCATAGCTGTCTTTGATTGTCCTAAACTCATTCATGGAAAGATCAAAGACATGTCTGAGCTTATTGGCTGCAGTAAAAGATAAGGCAGTCTGCACTGTGCTTTCCACCCCATCAAAAATGTCTTTCACTACTGTGCCCATTTATCTCCTCACAATGAGAGTGTGACTGCTTATATCAGTCCTCTCAGTGTCTTGCACTACTCCATCTTTATTGTCATCAGTGGCTAGACTTGTAGATCTTAGCCAATCATTGGCTTTTGCAAAGGCCTCATTGGCCATTGCTCTGATCTCCTCACCTCCACCACTACCCATAAAGATTAGGCCTGCAGCCATGTGGATTGCTCCCACTGCGACCCGATTAATGTCCACAATCTGACTCTCAAGCTCAATCACCTGTCTCTGGATCAGTGCCTGCACTACCCAGTCTTTAGCTGCTCTATGCTGTGGTAAAAAATCAGTCTGCCCATCAGGCAGCCATCTGGTGTCACTCACCAATTCTGGATAGTAGACACTTAAATCTGCATCTGTGGAAAAGAGATTTACTACAGCTTGCAGAGTAGTCCCTGCAGAAAGCTCACCTGCATCCACCCCTCCAGCAAAATCAGTGAAAGGGTAATTGGTGGGTGAGGCTGTCAAAGTCAGCGTGGGAGAATTGCCAGCAGATCCAATAAAATTAGTGCCTGCAGTGAAAGTGCCTGTAGTCTGTGGGCCATCTAGTGTACCAGTTATATCAATGCTGGGGATAGTAGATGTGATGACTGTGGCTGCATTGAGAAATGTGGCTTGAGCATCTACACCAATTGTTATAGCTGTATTTCCAGGTGTGACAGAGGCATTGTTATCAAACTCAAAGACATAAAGAGTGCCATTGATATTGAAAGTCAGTGTTTCCCCATCATTGGGGTTAGTGGCCCCTATGGATGTGACAGTGGCTGATGCCTGAACTGCTGCCCCCCCTATCACTGTCCACTCAGTCCAAAACTTTTCCACCCCCACTCCAGTGATTGGGGCCTGTGTGCTCTTGACCCATGAGGTCTCATTCTGCCAGTGCACATAGCCGTTATTTTGAAATCCATTAGTGCCATCAATGAGGTCTTTGACTGGAGTATAACTCGATCCATCCCAAAACTTTACAGCTAGCGTGGAGGTATTTGTATTAATTGTGCCCATCTTAATATACCTGCTGGCATACTTACCCGGAAAGCCCACATAAAAAGCATCCCCAGTGCCTATGGCAAAAGCTAGCTCTTGATCATCCAGGGATTGAGTCTCTTTGGTGGTCTCTGTGGTGTTTAGAATAGTCCTAGTGATTTCTCTATTAATCATGGGCCTCCCCCATTAGCGCCTGGAGTTTTTAACTCTCTCAGTATAGCAAGCAAAAGAATTTCCACCTTGTCCTCATGTGAATCTGCCTCAGAAAGTAAATCCTGCAAGTCCTCTGCAATCTCATCATGGATTTTTCCTTTAGACACTAGGCACCCACTCTGGCTTTGCTAATTCTGCTCTTATATCTTTCTCGTTATACCATTTATAACCATTGAAAACTGGACTGACTGGACTCTTAACTTTCATGAGAGTCAATGTGCCATCATTACTTTTCCTCATAGTGTCATCAGTAGTGCTAAAGCCTAATTTCATATTATTGACCATTTCATTGGTGATATCTGCAGTCGGGACAATGATCCAGATCACATCACAATCAAAATAACTCATGGGACCACCGCCACAATGTCACCTGCCTCCATATTAGTCATGGTCCCATCTACTGTGCCGATGCTATCGCTAGCAGTATTAAATGAATCCAAATCTCCAAATTTATACCAGTGAATACATGCAGCAGACTGAGAGTGATTGTTTGGATCATCTGGAGATCCAGCATTATAAAGCTCTGTCACCTCTGCCTGACTCAATTCAATATTCCAGAAAGTCACCTCATCAATATGACCCACAAATGGAAAAGCTGAATTTCTTCTAGCTACCTGGGAGGGGGCTGTGCTCAAAAGGGTATTTGAAACAACCCCACTTGATGGAGTGGCTAAAACACTCCCATTTACATAGGCTCTGCATCCATTGATATTTTGATTGCCATTAAAAGTCAGCACCACATTAAACCAATTGTTAATAGTGATATTAGTGTTAGTGAAAGTGAAAGCCCGTTTCTGGGACTGAGCTCTCATCTGTAGAAATATGTCAGCAGTAGTGGGCTCTAAATATAAACCCCAGCCGTCTACTCCCGAATCATCAGTCGCCTTTGCCCAAAGTGTCTGTCTTGCTACCGATAAGTTAGATGTCCTAATCCACATAGACACTGAGAAAGTCTGATTATTTTCAAAATTGTGATTATTTCCAAACCCCACAAACTCATCAATGCCATCAAAAAGCAGTGAATATTGGTTATTGTAAGAAATCGGGACACCGCTTAGTTCGTTCTGAGATACAGCAGTGTCACCCCAGGGGCCCTGTGCAAATACCCTATAATAATAACTCGTCCCGTTTGTTAATCCTGTGTGAGAATACATGACATTGACTGAGCCAGTATCAATCTGATTGTCACTTTTCTGCACTCCTGCATCTGTGTCCCACACTACTATATAATTAGTCGCGCCGGGGACTGAGTTCCATGTAATGACATTGTGCTGATTGCCTGGGACCACTGAGACCATTGATGGAGAGGGGGGGATTGTGGCCACTACAGTGACCTGTAATGAGGTATCCCCCTCTGGGCTTGCAATAGTTCCATTTCTTCTTACAAAAGCCATATTATTCCCTGTTTACTACTATCTCATAAGAAACACCTGTCACTACATTTGAATTTAGCTCCACCTGAGCTAGCCCTTTTGGCTCCCATGTGAATGCTTCACTTGCAAAGATTGTAGTAGTCGTAGTGCCCCCGTCAAAAGACACTGATAAATCCTCACCTTTCTTTTCAGAAAGATTAGCAATTAAAATTCGCGTGATGTTATTTCCAGCAGAGGTGGGGACATTTACAGGTGTTAAGCCTACTGAGCCATTGAAATGATCTGTGGTGCCTGCTGTGGAAATAGATGAGGGCACTGGATCTGTAGAGACTCCTGTGACCTGGACTAATGTCTCTCCCCCAGTCCCCTGCTTGAATTTATCTCTTTCTCTATCTGCTCTGTCAGGTGACATAGCCATTTAGAAAGCCACTCCTCTACTGCTGGGAGCCATGACCCAAGCTACATGGGACTTTCCATCCCAATAAATTGAGATGACCTCATATTGAGCCCCATCAGCCAATTGCACCGCTAATATCTTTTTTCTAAGTCCCTCAGTGGTTTTGTCTGAGAGTGCAATAGGTGCATTGTCTGAGGCCATTGATATCCAATTGTAAAAGGGGGCCAGACAAAAGCCCAGCCCCCAATACTATTTAGGTGTAATTCAAGACCCGAGCAGAGTCAGTGACCTGCTGCCCATAGAGCATGTCAATGCTCCACCGATCAGCCAAATTGGCTAGATCTTTGTCCTGATCCACAGTCATTGCTTTCTGCATCCCCACGGCTAGGCCTGTGCGGTGATAGAAAGTCACATTTGCTGCAGTCTTTTGAGAGCTGACAAGGAAAGTAAAGCCAAATAGCTCCCCTACCTCACCATTTCTCAGAGCCCGATTAGACCCAGCCTCATTGACACGGGTAAAATCTGTGATGCCCAAAAGATCAGCCTTTTCATCACCATGGATGACTGCAAATCTGCCCTCACTAGGGATATCTGCATTGTCCATGACACGGGCTGCATCCAAGATATCAGCTTTAGCCAATACTCCTGGGGTAGCAAGAGACAGAGCAGTCCCATCTGCCTCAAGATCCCCAATCCGGTCTGCATCCATTTGAGCAGCCATATCTCTTGCACCTTGCTCAAGATACTTGTCTGCAATCATGATTTTAGACTGGAGTTCAGCTCTGCGCTCAATCAAAAACTGAATCACAGCATGCTCATCAAGCAGCAATTCAGACTGAGAGAAAGCATTAGTGGCTGCATCCACTGCTGTCCCTGGAGTCTTTTTCACTACAGTGAAATTTCCATAAGACGGAATGGAAAGCCGATCCATGCCAGGTCGGATCTGAGCAGTGTAGTCATCTGCTGCAGCTCCCTGGACTACTGCACTTGCAGTCAGCACAGACAAAACTCTTGCACTAACTACATCCTCTTGTAGCACCGCTTGGGTACTGGTAATTACATCAGCCATTTTCTAGCCTCCTTGGCGTTTAGCTATTTCAACTAATGCAGCAATCCTTTGCTCTGTAGGGAGCTCAGCAATCTCTGCAGCAGTCAGTTTTTTACCCTCAGCATTTAAGCCCCCACTAGGCACTGAGGTATTAACGGATGACGGGACTTGAGAGACAAAGAGTCTTGGCTTTCTGGCCTTGAGGTCTGAGACATACTCCTCAATGCCATCTAATCCAGAATCAGTCTCTACAAGCAGATCTGTTTTGCCAGCAGCCAGGGCAAGATCTACATCCTCCCTTGGCAATCCAGCCTCAACTAGAGCAGGGACGAGTGCAGCATCTCTCATAATGCCACTTTTAGACTCTCTCTCAGAGGCAAGCTCTTGCTTAGTCCTCTCATAAAGTGCCTTGTATTCCTGCTGCTCCTCAAGGGCCTTACTTTCAAGATCCTTGATCAGAGCCTCTGCTTTTTGAGCCCTCTCCCTGAACATCTTTGCATCTTTCAAAGCTCTCTGATGTGTATCCCTCCGAACTACATCATCAGCAGGTTTTTCAGGTGCAATCTCTTGGCCTTTCTCATCACTCATCCGAGCTGATGCTGCAGACTCATCCGAGCTCTGCAATTGGCTTTCCTGTCCTTCCATGTGGTCTCCTAATTTACTATACTAAATAGGCAATTGATTTATTTCAAAGGCTTATTTAATAGCTTGTTAATCCTATCCCTGAAAATCTTTGTGTACTTTGTAGAGACTGGCCTTGCAAAGCCCTCACTGGCAAGGGGTATGATCGGTCTTTTCTCTTGTCCATTATGCCCTGTGCGGTGCCCATCCTCTTTATCTGCACTGTCTGGATCATCAAACTCAATTAGAAATCCCCAGCCAGATCTGCCTTGCTCTGGAGTAGAGATCAAAGAATCTAAAAATCTCCCACTTAGAGTCAAATTGACTGGCCTGAGTGACTTTGAAAAGCCGTTTACTCTGCCATACCGGTCAATGGCATCTCTATAACTACCCCTGTAAGCAGGAAATTTACCCCCATTGGCAATAGGGCTAGAGCCTGCTCTGATCATCTTGAGCATGGCCTTAACTGCAGCCTCACCTGCTTTATCTGCTGTGTCCCTGTCTATTGGGGCCTTTAAGCTCTTAATCTTTCTGGAAAGAGCCACAAAAGAGCCTTTGGTGACAGTGACTTTAGTCTGAGCCATCTTTCTTATTTTCCTTAATGATCTTACCCATTTCTTTAATCAGAGCTTTCTGCCAGGTCTCCCCATCCTCTACATTAGGGATAAATCTCCTCTCAGGGAGCTTAGAATTGCCTGAAAAATTACAGTGCCCATCTGCTTTCTCATTCTCATCCTCACTCACAGCAGTCCTGAGCACATTCCTGCCTGCTAGCTTTTTAGTGTCCAAAGAGCCCAGCATCTCACTTGTCAGCTTGAGATTAGCTGTCCGATTGCCCTTTTTTTTGTCCTTTGCATACTCCTTAGAGAGTCTGGCCCACTTACCCCTCTTTGAAACTGCACTCTTTTGATTGGCTGCTTTCTCTTTGATTGTTTTGGTGACTAATTTGCCCAGCTTTTTCATGACTGCATCTTTGTCTTTGAGATTCTCTGGAGAGATCCCAGTCAAAGCAAAGGGATTAAAGTCATATTTAATCCTAGGCATCCTCATCCTCCTCACCAGACTGTGGCTGCTGCTGGCTAGGGCTATTCATGGGCAGACCAAATCTCTCAGCACTCGCCACTCTCTCCTCTTGCACTTTCTCTAAAATGCTTGCTGCCTGCTCCTCAGTTAACTCTGGCTTGAGTTTTTGCAGTGCATCCACTTTGCTCAGCATCCCCATTTCCATCCATAATTTAGTCTGATTGAGCCTTTGCTCCTCTGACTCAATAGGTTTCATGTCTTGATAGGAGATCTGTGGGGCAAAATCCTCTGAGAATTTCCCCAGCTCCCTGGCCTCCTGGGGCAGCTCATTCTTGTCATGGAGTAGATTGTGCCAAGCAGCAATTCTCTCCCAGCTCTCTAGCTCTGCATCTCTGAGTACTGGCTTTTGAGATTCAATCTCCATGAGTGTAGCTGACTGCTTGATCATCTCTTGTAGGCCACTATTAGCATCAGGAGAGGCCCCCCCTGCAAAGAGAGTAGAGGGCAATAGATTAGAGGCACTTGAGACCTCCAAAACCCTGTCAGAAAGAGCACTATACTCAGCAATCGGAGCATTGGCAGAGACATACCCAATGGATGGGGTAGGCTCTCCCTCTTTCTGCTTAAGCCAAACTGCTTTCTGTAGTCCTACCTCTAATTTCTTAGGCTGCTCACTGGAGATGATTGTCAGTAGAGAAAAGCCCTGCTGCTTTGCAATAGTGAGCTGATCTGTATACATGAGCTGTGTAGCTATAGCCATGTCTACTAAATCCTCTCCCTGCATGGCCCAAAATTCATTGTCCACATCTTTTCTGAGAGTCACTGAGGGCATCATCCCAATGGGATTGATCCCATCTGGGTTGTTAGGGTCTACAAAGATCTGATTGCCAAAAGAGGTAAAGTGCTGCTCATCAGTCCAAAAGATATAGGGAGTGCTGCTCTCAGACACATGACTAGTGGTCTGCTGTGAGTCAATCCCCTCACCTGGGGGAGATGTCATTGGCCCTCTATCTTGCTGGATGACTGACACATCTTGGATTTCTTTTCTCTCTAGCTCCTGATCTTTGGATAGAAAGCTAGAGTAGATCACAGCATCTTTTTCACTGGGGTCCATTGCATTAGTTGAAACTGAGTAAAGCCATGGGGGCATCACTCTCATTTGGATATCTTTAAGCCCATCTTTTCTAGCTTTTGGCAGGATGTAGAGCTCACAATTAGAATAAAGATTATAATACCGATTAGCCTTTTGCATGGCCACATCCAGAGCCATCCTGTCTGCATAGTAGTCCATCAGCTTTTTGTCTGAGTCACCCTCTACTGTTCTCACTGCAGGCCTTGCATAGATGATGGATTTTCTATCCACCCAGGACTTAAGCACATTAATTGGGGCTAGCCTCATCTCATTGAGAGCTTGGGCTCCAAATTCTTGCTCTAGATACTCAATGAGAAAGTCTTTGCCCCCATCCTTGTAGATTCTGCCTCTCCTACGGAAAGACTGCCTACGAGACTCCTCATCATCACGATTAATCTGATCAATGATCTGCTGCACATCACTCATGTCTAAAATTGCCATCAAAAGCTCCCCCATCTGGGTAGATTCTCAAAAGTGTCATCGGGCTGATAAATATCGTGACGGTTAATAAAATAATAACGGATCATGTCAGGTGCATCATCTTTTTCTTTGATTGGGTCCTCACTGATGATGCCATTCTTTTCTGCATGCCTGTAATTTTTCATTTGATCTAAGCTAGCCTTACATTTCTTTGGGTCAATAAAGAATTTCTTTTGACCCAATCCATTCTGGATAAATGATCTCACAATAGAGATGCCATAGGATAGTCTGGCTTTCTTACCCCCTACCCAGTGGAAATTGATAGATCTAGGGGGCTGCCCAAACCATTTGACCATAGAGAGCCCATCACTCTCTTGCCTAGACTGCTGACCTGCTGGGTCACAAAACCATTTATTGATTCTATAGCCCTTGGCTTGGATTCTCTGCCAGAGGTCCTCTCTTTTGATTTCTGGCCCCACTATCTCATCAAAGAGAAAGACCTCATTAGTCCTGGGGTCATACTGGAAAAATCCACAGGCCATGTCATGTCTCCACCCCCAGTCAATGGCTATGCATGTCTCTAACCTTGGATCATAGTCATGTGACCTAAGATTGTGGTCATCCAGATCTGAATAGACTGCATTCTTAGCACTGGCATCCCAGCATAATTCAAACATCTGTCTGAATGTGACTGGATCTAGCTTTTCACTGAGTCTTTTGAGCTCTTTCTTTGGAAAGTATGGGTTTTGAGCAGTGGCCCATTCAAAAGTGGCTGTCTCTGGGTCAGGCTCCTCTTTGAAATACCTGTAAGCCCAGTGATTTTTTGGATTTGTATACTGCACCCCTAGGGAGCCGGTGCAAAAGATAAAGCCCTCTGAATCACCTACACGGGCAAGGCATTCTAAGAAAAATCTCTCATTGACCTGAAATACCTCATCAATCCAAATCCAATTTGCTTTGACTCCCTCAAATCTCTCTGGCTTATCAGCAGAGATGCCCATGATTTCAGAGCCATCATGCCAGGTAGCTAGAGCAGGTCTTTTAGTGGGGTCTTTTGCAAGAAAGTCTCTGCCATAGGCTAAAAACTTTTTCCAAGAGAGTCTTTCAAGCATGTCAGTGGTGGGAGCTACAATCACTCCCATATAGGGATCTACTCCCTCTTTCACATAGCTAGGCTTTGTTTCTTGTAGCCGGATGCATTCAATTGCACCTGCCTCAGTCTTGCCCCCCCGTTTTCCAGCAAAGGCTCCCCTAATTCTGGCTGGGCTTTTGTGAAATTGGGCTTGCTGCTGAAAGGCTTTGTAGATCACAAAAAGGAGATCTGCCCCTCTGCCTCTGATTTGGCATACTCAATCCGATTCAATGCAATTTCCACATACTCTTTTGATTGCTCAATACCTAGAAAGTCAAATCCCAGAGAGACAGCAGCCACTCCAGTGCTGCCTGAGCCAGTGAATGGATCTAGCACCTTGCCCCCAGGTGGAGTGATCATTGTGATGAGATACTTCATGAGCTTTTGAGGCTTTACTGTGGGGTGGGTATTGGTGAGCTTTTGAATCTTATTATATCCAGACCCCTTGTGCTCATTTCCGGCCTGACTTGAATTGGATCGGGCTAGCTCCTTCTCCTCCATCCCCTCACACCCAGCATTGCGTTCAGCCTTGCTTGCCTTAGCGCAGTAAAAATAACGGCTAGCCTCTACCCCACTCTGCTCGTCCAGCATGTCCCTAGCCTCACCACTGCAAATGAAGTTAGAGGGGAAGCGGCCCTCATTTCTAACTTTTGGCGCGTCATGAAACTTTGCTACACCCCAGCCGCCATCTGTTTTGTTAAATCTATTTGGATCACCCTCAAGTTTTCCCTCAACCCTGCACCCGTCTATATTTAACCCACCTGTCCCATGCGTTAGCACGTTCTTAGCTACAGTCTTTTCACTGAGAGGCTTTCTAATTAAAATCCAATGCTCTGCAGCGGGTTTTAGAGCAGTGCCCCAGCCCTCCCACTGTTTAGATTCAGGTGTGGCGGGGGTGTCCTCGTATACGTTTTTCGGAGTCCACCCGTCATCGTTAATAACGCCCAACTGGGTCCCACCCTTGAATTTTAATTTACCTTTTGGTCTCTCAACCCCTGCCGCCTTATCAATCGCCTTTGAGATATCGTGACTTTTCGGAAACCCCGATCCAAATACGTGCATGACTACATCTCTGATAGTAAAGCCCGCATCCTCCAAGGCCATTGCAGTCCAGTGGCTTGTCCGTGGCAATGCCCAGATCAAACCATGCGCGCCCGGTTTCATCACACGCATGCACTGGGCCATGACTTGGGTCATCCATGAAATCCATTGATCTCTACCCCCTTTGTCCTTGTCCCAATCCTTACCCATGAAAGCTATTCCAGCAGGTGGATCAGTCACTAAAGCATCTACTGACTCAGGTGGGAGGTCCTCAAGAATATCTAAACAGTCACCTTTAAGAATCATTCTTTTTGGCTAGCAGGTCTGCATTGAGCTGTCTATGCCTTGAAAGACAATGAACACAAAACCACCGCCTGCAATGATCACAATAGACATGAGACCCTGAGCAGTGGCCACAGTCTTGGCAGTATTTCTGCTCAGTCAGATTTCCCATCCCCTGATAGGTCAATGACCAGTTTTGGCTTTCCATCTTTACCCTCCTCAAGTGAGGTATTGATTGCTGCCCTGTCTGCATTCCATCCAAATCTATTTCTCATATTGAAAATCCACATAGCTGCATTAATGGATTTAGTGACATGAGTGCCATCTGCATTTTTCTCGGAAATAGCCCACAATCCATCTTGCCCTTGCTGCTCCCACCAAAGCCTTGATTTCTCTACAGCTATCTTTTTGGAGTCAAGAAATTCTGGATTATTTTGCTCCCATGTATAAAGAGTCTGCTTTGAAACACCAATAAATCCAGCAAAGGCCTCATAGGATAGACCTTGAGTCATGTGCTCAATGAGCATCTCACAAAACTTTGGGTCATACTTGCTAGGCCTGCCTACTTTTCTAGTTTCCATTAAGCTCCCGGCTCATAAGTGTCATAATAAAGCTCACAAACAAAAGTGGCATCCTGAGTGGCACCTGCAAGAGTGGCTGACATTCTCACCCATTGATATGATCCACCTGAGATGACTACAGTCTCATTGCCAGTGACTCCCACTAATTGAGTGAAAGCAGATCCCAGGTCAAACCAAGTTGAATTGTCTGGAGAGTGCTGGATTTTCACATCCAGAGTAGTGGCTGCATTGATTGCACTCACATTGAGGTAGCCAATTAGATCTTTTGTAGCTGCAGGCAGATCTTGAGCTGCAGGTCCATCTGTAGATGTGAGTAATTGCCCATTATTTAAGACTCTTTTGCTTTGAGATGCCATCTCTCTCCCCTTTTTGTATTAATGCACAGTGTAGCTCTGATTATCTGAGCAAGATACTTCTAAATCAGTTTCATTAATAAAATCAAGAAATCCTTTGATGCTGCATTTCATTTGATCCCCTTGAAATTCATTTTTGCGATGGGACTCTAGAGCTTTTTTTCTGATATCAATCCATTGTGATGTAGTGAGGTCCTCAAGGGAGATGGGCTCATCCTCTTGCTGCTCAATTTCTCTAATCCTTTTCTTTGGGGTGCTCATAGGTGATGGCCTGATAAATAGGGTTTTTAGAGCATGTTTCACAAATCCGATTAAATTTATGCTCTGCCAAAAACTCTTTTTCACAATTGAGACACTTTCTTTTGACTATATAGACCTTTTTAGCTGGCATCTTAAAAAGTTTAGCACAGCTTACAAGAAAATCAGCTTTGGGTCATGCCCGTCCCAGGTGCCTACTGCATGAGTCCATGTAAAGAAACGCCTAGAGGCTCTGTAGAGGAGTCCCTCAGAAAAGGGATTGGCCAAATAGCCTACATCCATGGAGATGGCAGTCTTTGCTCTTGAGAGCTTTCCGGTTCTTTGTGCATGGATATTGGCTCTGTGGGTATGGGCATGAGTGACATGGAGATAGTCATAGTCTGGGAGATGGGCTCCATGCTTTGTCCTAAATCCATGAATAAAGACAATGCCATCAATGATCAGCTCATCTTTTGTGTCATTGATTGTTTCTACTTTTGGAAAGTGCCAAGCAGATTTGAGATCAATAAAGGGCTCAAGCTCAGGGGCTTTTTCAATGAGTCTTTTGTAGGGTCTCTCATCATGATTGCCTAAGAGCTGAAAGAGTTTAGCTTTAGGTGCTTTTTTTCTGATGATTTTCCACATTTCATCAGCCATCTGGAGAGATTCAGCTAGCTCATCACCTGGGGTAATGCCAATGCGTCTAGGGAATTTGGATTGGCTTAGGCAATCGTGGATGTCCCCTAATTGTATGATCACATCAAATTTGCCAGCAGGGATGATGTCCATGAGGACTTTGGTGAGTTTAGATTTCTCTACAAAGGGAAAGTGGAGATCTCCTATGCAGAGTATTCTTTTGGGTCTAGAAATTGGTGAGGAAAAAGTGGGCAAGGGGAGCCTCCATCTCATCAATGAGCTCATGAGGTATGGAAATCCCCCATTCAAACTCAATTGCATGGGCCACTTCATGGATGTAAGTCTTAAAGCGTTCGTGAGGTGAGAGGCCTTTTTTTATTTTTATGATTCTCTCCCCACCACAGCATTGACCGATCATGCCAGGGAGATTGGTGACAAATTTAACTGTGTAGATCTCATCATTGATCACAATACTTTTTGGGTATTGATTTTGTCTGGGGAGATTCACAGGGAATATTTTAACATCCACTAGGTAAAAAAAGACCATGAGAGCAATCTTAGTGGGATAGGACTAATTTCTAAGAATCACCCTCATGGCCTCTATGGTGTCCGCCATGACAATTTTCAGCATCAGGTATTTACTTTAAGTTTTGTAGATAAAAGGGAAATTGTGCCTTTCTGTCTCCAGTCAAGAAAGTGTCTGATTTTTGACTGTGCCTCATCCAGATTAATTGCTGAGATGCAGCCTAAATAGTCTCCAGTCCGTTTTGAGAATACATCCCAGATAGTAGTGGGCTTGGGAGTGTAATACCGATTGATAAACTGATATCGGTTAGGTGATTTCTTGTCAGTCTCAAATTGCATTGATCCCCATTTCCACTAAAAAGATCCAAGCCATTGATCACCTAGAAAGGGATCTCATCCTCAGTGAAAGCAGCTTGAGCTTGCTGCATGGGGACTGCCTCTTGAGCTTGCTCAGTCTCATAGGGGATGTGTCCAGTCTTTGTGAGACTGTCCACTGTCACTCCAGTGATGACTTTGTCATTCCAGTGCTTGCCCTGCAGCTTGCCCACCACAGTGACCATGTCACCTCTCATCAGAGAGAGAGCCTCTGGCACAGCTCTACCAAAAGCCTTGACTTGGACAGCTCCCTCTACTGGGCTCTTTTTCCAGACCTCATCACAGTCCAAAGTCAGCAAGGCCATATCCTTGCCTGACCTCAAGACTTGATTTTCAACTTTTTGCACTCTGGATTTAATTACTACTAGATTCTCAAATGGTCTCATCCATCCCCCTATTCTGTGTTTCTCTTATACTGCTGCCCTTGAAATCACAAAGCCTAAAAATAGCAAAATCATGCAAGTGAGAAATCCCACAGTCCACATGATTTTAAGGCAGGCAGAGAGGTGATTAATCTCATCTCTAGTGAGCTTGAGAATGATCCCCCGCATTGTGGCTTTCCCTTTCTCTTGGCTTTCTTTAAGGCTGACCATTTTGATTTCCATGCTCTGCATGCCAGTCCTCAATGGTGCCTTTGAATTTCATCAGCTTTTGCATGTAGATGAATGCATTCAATGCACCCAGGTAATGCATTCTCAATTTCTCATCCTCAATACTTGAATATTGCACCCAGATAGACTCTTTCTCTTTGTGGATTTGATCCAGTATGTCATTCTTTCTCATTTCTCAGATCTCTCCAGGCGCTCCCAGATCATGGCCATGCCCTTGGCTACAGTCTCTCTGTCAGGCCATGGTGTTCTCTCTACGGGCTTTTTATCTTCAAACCCATGCCTAGCCATCCATTCTTTTCTTTCTCTCTCCTGAGCCAATTCTAGATATAGCTTTTCTGTCTGCGTCAATTCTGGCTTTTTCTTTTCCATCCAGGTCCTCCTTTTGGGCTTTCCAATTCATCAGACAATATTTTGAGCAGACCCACTGATCCAGCTCAATCTGCTGACCACACATTTTGCAATTGCTTCCGTAGTCCATTCAATCCTCCAAAGCTCTTTTGAATCTGCCTCTGCTCAGACTTAAATACTCTGATATAGATTCTAGCCCCTCACTGGTTTTTGCTTTTTTCCCTCTGGGGCTTTTAGCCCTTTTTCCCTTTTTAGTTTTTTCTTTTTCTTTATTCTTATTAGGGGGCAAATCCTGCACCTGTACTGGGGCAAATCCTGCACCTTTAAGGTGCAAATCCTGCACTGTTATTTCAGAGACTGGCTCCCTGCGTCCATCCACTTTTTTGAGGTCATAAAAGTAACCTTTCCCTTTTCGCCACCTCTTGATGCCCAATTTCCTGACTAGATTAGGCATGTGATATTTCACTGATCTGGGACTCATTTTTGTCATTTGGGAGAGCTTGGAATAGCTGGCAAAGCAGGGGTCAAATCGGAGCAATGCAAGCAGCAAAAGTAGCTCTGGGCTATTTAAGTCTTGCAGATTCCAGATGTAGTGAGGTACCCGTGAATAAGGTTTCATCACCGATTCTTAAACCCTCTTGGCTTTTCGGAGTCAAGGGGGTTTTTCTTTGCCCTGTGCTAAACTATTTTAATAAAGGAGCCCACAAATGGGAGATGATGCTTGGCAGAAAGTAGTCAGAGATGATCTCCAGTGGATCAGAAATCACATTGTAGACATGAGGGCAGATATCGCGGGTCTCAAGGTCAAGTCAGGAGTCTGGGGTTTCTTAGCTGGACTCATTCCGAGTGTGACCCTTGTCATCCTCACATGGATTGAGTTTAAGAAATAGTATGCATCAGTAATATGATAGTATGCCTTTTAGTTCCTTTGCATTTTCCACACTACTGCTGACCCACAATGTGAAAATAATAATAAAAATCTCTAACATTCAGAATCTCCTTTGAGTTCTCTATCAAAAGGGTGAGGCTCTGAAATCTCCCCATACTCTCTCAATCTGACATGCTCCCAAAGGAGTGCATGCCTCTCAGCCACTTCATTGGCAGACCACACTCTTTGATTGCAGAGAGAAGTCTCACAAATTAGGGGGAGATCATCAGTCCCCCAAACTTTGCAAAGCTCAGTCTTGAAATCAAATTCAGCACACATCAGATTCTGTGACCCATCAGAAAGCCACTGCTCTTTAGGCACCACACTCCAAGGCCCCGGCCCCCTAAAGCAACATTTATTTTTACAATCGGTGCAATCACTCATGGGAGATGGACCTCATGATCTAAAATCTCCAGATCAGGCCATATCACCAAATAAGTCAAAGCCATCACCACAATGATTCTATGGATCTCATGCTTTTGCCAAAATAACTGCAGGGTGACCATAGTCTTGGAAATACCCACCCCTAAGCTCTGCCAGTGACCCATGCACTGCTTTAAGCCTAGCCTCATAGTCAGCCCAAGCACCTGGCTTGGCCTTGGCCTTAAAATATCCAATCCTCCACCCATCTGCTGTGTCCCTCTCTGTAAGATTCATGCTGATATTCCATGCCATCTCCTCAATAGAGCTGGGCTTTTTACCCATGCAATATTTAAGATGAGCAATGAAATCCAATCTCCGATAAAGAAAAATCTGCCCCCAGAATTTCCACCAATTTCTGCCATAAAGACCATTAGGGTTAGGGGTAGTCTCATAAAAGCCCCAATTGAGTCTGAGGAAATTGAAAACATCCTCTGCATAGAATCTATTGAGAGATGAGATGGCAAAAAGATCATCTATGGATGTGTGCCCATAGCGTCTTGGCTCTGGAGTCCTGAAAAATTGCCCCCGCTCGCCTTGGCATCTGAAAATAAAATTCTCTAGCTCCCCATACAGAGAGACAAAGCCTCTTTCTCTAAGGAGCAGCATGACCTCAACTGTATACATTGGGGCATTTCCAGAATGACCTGACCTATTATGGCCAATGCCCCCATCGACTGTGAGATAGGGCCTGATCAGCCCTTTTATTCCATCCATGTGCTCCAAATACACATCAAAAAAATATTTGCCAATTTAATTTTAACTAGCTAAAGACTCTCCTCTAGTCAGTCTTGACTAATGGGTGGATGGATTTTTGTCAGATGCAAAGTGCCCTCTTTGCTAATGGTTGTTGGGGATCTGTCCACCCTCTTTATCTAGAGAGGTGATGGAAATGGTATTAAATAAATCAGATCAGTTTAAGGAGCTGCCTACAGCTCTAGCAAAAGCTCAAGCAGAATTGGGCAATCCAAGAAAAGACTCAAGCAATCCCTTTTTCAAATCCAGATATGCATCCCTTGAGGCCATTGTGGCAGTGCTCAAGCATGTGCTGCCTAAGTATGGGATTTCTTATTTACAAGGAATATCAGAGGCCAAAATGGTCACTCTTGTCTCCCATCAGAGTGGAGAGTGGATTGAGCTGGGCTATCCCCTAGTGATGGACTCAGATAAAAAGGGGATGCAGGCAGTCCAGTCTGCAGCCACTTATGCCAGAAAAGGCAGTCTCCTGGGAGCTTTTGGACTGGCCCCAGCAGAGGATGATGATGGCAATCTAGCCTCTCATGGCTCCTCTGTGCCTCAGAGAGCCCCACAAAGGACTCAGAATAGGTCCCAATCCTATCAAGGTAGGCCTACCCCCCAGCAAAACCAAAGGCCCCCTCAAAATGTCCGATAAAGCACTTATTGCCAGAGAAATGGGGGACTGTCTGTGTGATGGGACAGGGGTCTATTTTTGTCATGTATTGCATAGAGTAGAGATCTGCCCCAATCCATTTTGTAAAATCAAGGCCTATAAAGAGCTGAGGAGACTCATCAAAGATGAGGACAGTGCTAGAGCAAAGGAGCTTTGTGACAGACAGATGGGGTAAATGCCCAAAGTGTGGAGGCACTGGGCTATATGAGATTAAAGATTCTGCAGGGGAAAAGGCATCAGAGTGGTGCTTTATCTGTGGGGACTCTGGTTATAGTGGCAATGCCATTGATTGGCTAGAGCAAGACACAAAAGAGGAGCGTCAAGAGCTGACCGACTCCTATAACAAATCATGGGGCTATTGAGTCCTAAAGGAGCAAATAGGATGGAAAAAACGACTAATCAAGCAATCATCAGAGCTGTGGATCTTAGAAATCAAGGCAAGACATGGGCTAATGTGACTCGGACTCTTAAGAGAGAGGGCTTTACTACATCCAGAGGGAGAGCTTTCAATCAGGGATCTCTCACTTCTATGATCTCAAGAGCAAAGAGAGAGGGACTCTCAACTAAAGGCAATGTAGCCCCCACTACTACTTTGACTCAGACTGCTCTTGCCACAGATGCCCCCATTACATCATCAGCACCAAAGCCAAGTGATATAGTCACTGAGAAATTAGTGGCTGCAGGCCAATTAGGTCTTTCAAAGGGCACTCATAGAATAGTAGTAAGAGAATTGCTTGGACATTCAACTGTCTAGGCATCCATCCATCATAGGACGGGAGTGAGTGAGGTCAAAACACCAGGGGCCTTGCTTACTCCCAGCCTTGCTCTGGCCTAGGGGTCTCACAGGCCACATAAGCCTGATAAACACAGCCCTTTAAATGGCAATATTCCTCTGTGGTGATTTTGCACTCAGTAGGGAGCACAGCACTTAGTACAGTCAAAAGCCCTGCTTGAGCTAGCTGGGATAAAGTCACTAAAGAGCCTGTCAGCATAATTAAATCTCCTCAGTTTAATCTTAGCATGTGTCAAATTTGATCCATTATGCGGGGCTCCCAGATTTGAGATACTGGATCTGAGGGCAAGACAATGATGAGAATCAAAACTCTGATCAAGAAAATAAACGACACTTTTAAGAACTCCACCCACAATCCAATGCCTGAATTTTCTGAGTGCTGTCTGGAGACAGACAATGGTGAGATTCTAGTCCACACAGAAAATGGGCACTACATTCTGGACTACTATGGTGAGGTCTCACAGCCAGGGTGGATTGACCCAAGACTGGCCAAAATTATTGAAAAATCTGGGTGGGAGTATGGGTGGGAGCACCCAGGGGCCATCAGACTAATTCCAGTTAAATAGAAAGGGCAAGACAATGAGTGATTTCAAAATAGCAATCAATATAGCTGATGGGCATTTGAAATGGGGAGACCCCCCAGAGAATTGGGATGAGCTGCAGGAATACCTGGAGACTCTGATGGATGATGATGCAGGCATCTTTGAGGAGATCATGTGCGAATATGCCATGCTGGCTCCAAATATCTATAAACGGATCAAGACTGAAATTGAAAATGAAAGAGGAGATCTCTTTTAGGAGGGCAAGACATGCATGAATCAAGTCAAATCATAATAGACCTAATTAGCTACATCGGCCAAAAGGCCTTGAGGCACCAAAAGAAAGCAGAGGGCCTTAAAAACGGACCCATGTGGCCTGCTGAGTTTGTCCAACAGGCCTATGAGCAAGAGATGGTCAAGGTAGATGTCTGCTCACAGATCTTGGCCAGAATGAAAAGAATGGTGGAGAAAGAGGAGGGCTAGACATGGCTAAAAGAAAAACTGAATCCCCGTTAAAAGGGGTCATGATGGACATTTTTGCAAAGCATGTGGGCGGAGCAAAAGCAGAATACAAAAGGGCTTTCTGCTGTAAGTGCAAGGCCGCCTATGATGACTTTGTGCTTGTCACCCAAAAGTCAGGAAAGAAAAACCAAATACTTCACGCTGTCTATTGTGCTAGCTGTGCTGCTGACACTGCTGGAGAGATTTGTATAAAAGAGTTTGAACAGATAGAGGCTGCGATAAAATGAGTGGGCTGGTTAGATACGCAAAAGTTGAGGGTCAGTGCCCTGAGTGTGGTGAGTCTGATGAGGTCTGGGGGCTTGAGCATGACATCACAGTGGATCAATTTACTGTCAAACAAGAATGCAAGAAATGTGACACAGAATTTACAGAGGTCTATGACCTCAAATGGGTGGACATGAGTGCCTATGACAATAAATAGATTTCCCACCAGTCTTGCCCGATGGGTGGGAGGGGCCTTGGGCATTGCGGTGCTCTTGGCCCCGCTTTTATCCTGTGGGCAAGATCCAAATGCAGAGGCATGGAGACACACAGAGCAAGTCACTGACTACATCTATCTCCAGTCCTATGGGTCCTCGCTCACTCAGAATGAAAAACAGAATCTTGAGCATCACATCCATCAGGAATTTCTAAAAGCACTGGAGACAAAAAATGAGTAAGCCCCTAGCCACAGTCACAGGCATTTATCGCTCTTATAGAGTCATTAAGTATTATGACTGGTACGTCATCGAGACAAAACCAAGTGATTCTAAGAAAAAGTTTTCCGATTTTGACTATAGAGGAGCGGAGTGGCAGTGTCTTTCTGGAGCCTTGCAGGTTATTGCAGAGGCAGAAAAGGTCACAGAGGAAAACAGGGCGGAGGAGCTTGCTGCAGAGTCTGCAAAGAGAATACAAGCCATCACTGGGGGCTAGCTAGACTCTCAAGATGCAGAGTGATGTACTCCTGATCTGCATACCCTTTCCACAATCTCAAATCACAGATCTGAGAGTCACAGCAAAAGAGCTGCCCCTCCACAGAATCCAAGACACTCTTTGCTAGATTGTCAATGTCTGGCCTTTGAGAATGCCACTGTCGATTGGGATCTGACTTGGGTCTCTTGTAATAAAAATTGATTGCCACTTTCAAAGGACCAGCCAGGGGGGGCTTTGTCCACTGAGCTGCAGCCAGCTCCCTGATCTGCTTTTCAAAGTCTCTGGTCTTTTTGTCTGTGAATGCATGGCCACCCCTTGCGAATCGGGGCCTGCCTTTAGGGTGAGGTCTAATCTTGAATAGGAGCATCAGCTTTCCATCATCCATGATGGCAGTGAGTAGCACTATTCCTGATCACACTCCATCTTTCTCAGCACCCAAGCTCTCACATGCTCATAGTCATCTAGATTAGTGACAATATCATCAGGACTCAGGGGCCTCTCATATTCTTTGGGATCTTGACGGGGGTCCTCACAAATCAAGTAAGTGGCATCAGTTGAGACAATGCAGAGCTCATGCTTTGGAGGAGTGTGCTGACAGCTACTTATTGCCATTGAGCTTATTAAGACGCTTAAGCAAAGCCCTTTTCTCTTTGTCATCAGTAGATGCCTCCATTTTGCGTCTTAAATCATGGGCTAGAGCAAGGTCTTTATCCTTTTTAGCCTTACGTCTTGACTCATTCCATTTGGAGATGGTTTTGCCCAATGCCTCAATGTATTCAAGGATTTTTGGGAGACTGCTAATTAGTGCGAGTATTGCCTTACCCCAGCCCATAATAAATTATACCTCTTTTTTCAGTGCTTTATCCACAGCATCTGCAATGCCCAGGGCAAGAGCTTTAGAAAAGCCAGCAGGGTCTGCTTTGGCCTCATCATCCAGCTTGTCCACTCCCTGCACTGCAGGGGCCAGGTGCTGTAGTGCTCCCATCACTACTGCAGGCACATCAGTCAAAGGGTCCCAGCCATCAGCTAGAGCTGCTTTCACAGCCCCAGTCACATTGGCCAAGCCCTCTGCTAGCTCATAAGTCTCTTTGGGCACAGATACACTCACCTCTTTATATTCCACAGACATAAATCACTCCTTTTTGTTTATTAAATACCCGGCACCGGGGCCATCCGTGGCTAGATATCCAGCCAATAGCCTAGCTTATATCCCTAAGCTCATGCAACTTAGAGCAGACTTTATCTACATGGCCCTGATTTACAAAAAGCCCACCTGGCAATTTTCTAGGGCTCCCTGCATTATAAGCAGCAATCACTCTCTCCTCATCTCCATACTTTGTGGAGAGAGTCCTCACAAATCTGCACATGTATTCAAGATTGAGAGCAGGGTCTGTCAGCTCTGGTAAGTGCCTGTTAAATCCAAGATCCCTACAGAGCCCCCCCATCAATTGCCCCAAACCCCAGCTAGTCTTTTGATGGGTCTCCTCAGTGATTCTAGAGATCCCTAGTGTATTGGCATACATGCTAGGTCTGTTTATCCATCGGTAAGTGGGCTCATATTTTGTAGCAAAGCGATTGCCCATAGACTCAACTGAGACCATGCAAGCAATCAGCTCCCAGTCTAGTCTGTGCTCTTTAGCTTTATTGGCTATCAGCTTGAGAGGCAGGCTCAATAAGAATGGAGGGACTGTCATTTCTGTCTGGCCTCAGTGAGTGTAGAAATTCAGCCTCAGCACACATGGCTTTTGGCTGAAAATCAGCCTTTTTACAGGCCTGATAGAGAGGAGTGGTCACACTAGCTGCACCTGTGAATAGAAAGACAATCATTGCACCTATCAAAACTCCACCTTACCTCTCCATTTACCCTTTTTGTCATAGGGCCATTTTTTCATTTTCTTTGCAGGCAGCTCACCCTTTTTCTCTAATCTGTCAGGCTTACTCATCTTGGGCTGAGTCCTGGGGTCTCCTGCTTTGACTTTCTCTCCTGCTTTATCTGGG
>JABAOF010003765.1_pt2 | contig 33512 bp, 32 predicted proteins | sample 7062171 | NCBI WGS metagenome assembly JABAOF01 (sample SAMN14538628, study PRJNA623070) | marine sediment metagenome | biome: marine biome [ENVO:00000428]; feature: marine pelagic biome [ENVO:01000023]; material: deep marine sediment [ENVO:00002113] | place: India: Gulf of Khambhat ...
GGGCGTCAAGGGTGGCTTGCGCTCTTTATTATAGCCGGATATCTTCCGCGCCGAGTTCTAGCGGGGAAGGGTTGCGGGCAGCCGAAATGAAGCAGCCGGAGTACGACCGAGCGCGAATCGGCGCCTACCTCGGCTTAGGTGCTGGCTTTGGGCTCAGCACCCTTTTTTTCGCCTGGCTCGGGTGGCAGCTCGACCGACACATCGGGTCGACGCCAGCCTTCACGCTTGCGGGGGCGTTCCTCGGAGGTGCCGCGGGCTTCTACAACCTCTACCGTCACGCCATGGCGCTTCAGGAGCGTAACCGGGCCAAGAAGGACGAAGACGACAAGGGCTCGGAGCCGAACCGAAAGGCTCCGACTGATGTGACGTGAAGAAGTGGGCGATTTATGCGGTGGCCGCGGCCGTTCTGGTCGGGCTGACCGGCGTGGCGGCGGGGCTGTGGTTGGAACCCCGGGTGCGAGCCGCCGTCTGGACCGGCCTGGGCGCCGCCTGGCTCGTGCAGGCCGTGGCCTTTGCCATCCTCATCGCCGCGACACGCCGCCGCCCGAAGCTCGTAATTGCCGGCTGGACGGCCGGCACCGTTCTGAGATTGGGAGCGCTCGGCGCTCTGGCCTGGCTCACGCTGAGCGGGGCGTGGGGACTGCCCGCCGAACCGACCCTGGTCGCCCTGGTGCTGGCTCTGTTCGGCTTGCTTCTGCTGGAGCCCGTCGTCTTTCGTTATCGCCTTGGAGATCGATGATAGGGATCGGAGGGCTGGTTTGGGCTCTGCTCGCGCAGGCGGCGCACGGGGGTGCGGGAGAGCAGGACGTCGCGTCGAACTGGAACAGCCACATGCTGGAGGAGGTGGCGGACGCGCACCACTTCATCCTGCCCTTCATTGGCGTTGAGTTCGACCTGCCCCGGTTCGCGCCGCTCCACGTCGGCGCGCTTACAATCGACCTCTCTCCCACGAAACATGTCGTCTATTTGGCCATCGCCGCCGCGCTAGTCGCCCTGACGATGATCTGGACGGCGCGTCGCACTCACGGGGCGCGAGCCGAGAAGGCTCCCCGGGGGCTGGCCAACGTGATCGAGGCGTTCGTGATCTACCTGAGGGATGAGGTCGCGATGCGCAATATCGGCAAGGGCGGGGAGAGATATGTCCCGTTCGTGCTGACGCTGTTCTTCTTTATCCTCTACATGAACTTGCTGGGTCTGGTGCCATTCGGCGCCACCGCGACTGGGAACATCATGGTGACGGCGGCGCTGGCTGTTCTGTCGCTCATCGCCATCGAGGTGGGCGGCGCCTTTCACCTGGGCGCGAGAGCCTATGTGAAAACGATCGTCTATGTGCCCGAGGGCTTGCCCTGGTACGGCAAGATTCCCATGGGCCTCATCATGACGCCGGTGGAGGCCATCGCGAAGCTGGCACGCATCTTCGCGCTTGCCATTCGTCTGTTCGCGAACATGACGGCCGGCCACCTGGTGATTCTCTCGTTGGTCGGGTTGATCTTCATGGCGGGCGCGGGCGCGGGCGCGATCAAGTACGCCGTCTGGCCGGCACCCGTCCTCATGGCGGTGGCGATTATGCTCATGGAGATCTTCATCGCCCTGTTGCAGGCGTACATTTTCGCCATGCTGACCTCGGTGTTCATCGGATTGGTGAGACACCCACACTAGTGTGACCGGTTCTCGAACGAGACCGAAGCTCCTCAGGGGAGGAACCCATGCTGGATGTCTTCTACAGCGCGCTTCAGGCTGTTACGCCCGGCATCGAGGCTGAAGCCGCCAAGAGTCTTTATGGAACGCTCGGCGCGACCATCGGCGCCGGCCTTGCGGTGATCGGCGCCGCCATCGGCATCGGCCGCATCGGCGGCTCGGCCACCGAGAGCATCGCCCGGCAGCCGGAGGCCGCCGGCAGCATTCAGACGGCGATGATCATCACGGCGGCGCTGATCGAAGGGGTCGCCCTCTTCGCGCTGGTGATCGCGCTAATCAAGGGGTAACCCGGGTACGAGGCGGAGGACCTCATGCGTGAGAGTCCCGTTAGATGGCAGCGTCGAAGCTTGGCCGTTCGACATCTGGGCCGGGCGCTGTCGACGGTGGCCCTGACTCTGCTCTGGGCCGCCCCGCTGCTGGCCGAGGAGGAAGCCGGCGGCGGAGGCGGTGGGCTATTCGCCATCAACCCCGGTCTGATCGTCTGGACCTGGGTCATCTTCATCATCCTGTTGCTGGTGCTGCGCAAGTGGGCCTGGGGGCCGATCCTCGGCGCGCTCGAGGCTCGCGAGAAGCGCATTCAAGAGACGCTGGACGGGGCGGCGCACGAGCGCGAACAGGCCGGCCGGCTGCTCGAGGACCAGCGGCAGCTGCTGGATGCGGCGCGCGACCAGGCGCAGCACATCCTGACGGACAGCCGACGGGCCGCCGAGCGGCTCCGCGCCGAGATGCTAGAGGAAGCACGGAGCCAAAAAGCGCAGATCGTCGACAGCGCGCGTGAGGAGATCCAGCAGGAGCGGGACCTGGCGCTGGAGACCCTGCGGCGGGAGGCGGTGGACCTTTCCATCGCCGCCGCGGGACAAGTGCTGCAGCGCAGCGTCGACTCGGCGGAGAACCGGCGTCTGGTTGAGGAATACCTGGAGAAGCTGTCCGCGGAGAGCGGCGGCGTCGAGAGCGGCTGATGCAGGCGGCGACGGTCGCTCGCAACTATGCAGAGGCGCTGCTCGAGCTGGCGGTGGCGGAGGGTGACGTCGACCTCTACGCCGAACAGCTGATGGAGGTGGTCGGCCTCATCGAGTCCGAGGCGGACTTCCGGCTGTTCCTCGAGACGCCGCGAATAGACGCGGCGGCCAAGAAACGGCTACTGCGAGAGGTATTCGAGGGGGTCGTCCCCGGCCGCCTGCTCAAGTTTCTGCTCATCGTGGTCGACAAAGGGCGCCAGCGACTGCTGCCACAGATCGCGGATGAGTTCGCCGAGCTTGTTAACGAGCACTTCGGTCGCCTCCGGGTGGAGGTTACGGTGGCGCAGGCTCCGGACGAGGCGCTCAAGGCGAAGCTGAAGGATCATCTTGACGAGCTGTTCGAGCGGGAGGTCCTGCCCAGCTATCGAATCGACCCTAAGCTAGTGGGCGGCGTTGTGATTCGCGTCGGAGACCAGATCATGGACGGCTCCGTGAGACATCGATTGCACCTGCTGCGCCGCAAGCTTCTCAAGGCCGAGCTCGTTTGAAGAGGCGGCATTACCGGCTCGGCAGCAGCGCGGGATGAGACAGAGCGCTAACAGTACATGAGGATCTATGGCTAGCACGCAGACACAACTCAGGGCGAGCGAGATCAAGAAGGCGCTGGTCCAGCAGATCGAGCGCTACGAGGAAGAGCTGCACGCCGAGGAGATCGGCGAGGTGCTGGAGGTCAGCGACGGCGTGGCGCGAATCTGGGGCCTGCGCTCGGCCATGGCCAACGAGATGCTGGAGATCGAGTCTCGTGAGACCGGCGAGATGGTGGTCGCCCTGGCCCTCAACCTCGAGGAAGACAACATCGGCGCCGTCGTGCTGGGCGACTACCTGCATCTGAAAGAGGGCGACACGGTACGCCTGACGGGGCAGGTGCTCTCGGTGCCCGTCGGTCCCGAGCTGCTGGGGCGGGTGGTGAATCCGCTGGGTGAGCCGCTCGACGGCAAGGGGCCGATCGAGTGCAAACAGCGGATGAAGGTCGAGCGCAAGGCGCCGGGCATCGTCTATCGCCGCCCGGTGAAGGAGCCGCTGCAGACGGGCCTCAAGGCGATCGACTCGATGACGCCGATCGGCCGGGGCCAGCGCGAGCTGATCATCGGCGACCGGCGCACCGGCAAGACCGCGATCGCCGTGGACACGATCATCAATCAGCGCGGTGGCGACGTGGTCTGCGTCTACGTCGGCATTGGCCAAAAGGCGTCGACGATCGCGCAGCTGATCAATCGGTTGGAGGAAGAAGGCGCGATGGGCCACTCGATCGTGGTGGCCGCCAACGCCAGCGATCCCGCGACGCTGCAGTATATCGCGCCGTACTGCGGCTGCACGATGGCCGAGTATTTCATGTACAAGGAGGGTCGTCACACCCTGTGCGTCTACGACGACCTGTCCAAGCAGGCGCAGGCGTATCGCCAGCTGTCGCTGGTGCTGCGCCGGCCGCCGGGTCGGGAGGCGTATCCAGGCGACATCTTCTACCTGCATTCACGCTTGTTGGAGCGCGCGGCAAAGATCACCGAGGACGCGAGTATGATCACGCGGCACCTCGAGATCGAGAAGCCGGGCGGCTCGCTGACGGCGCTGCCGATCATCGAGACCCAGGCGGGCGACGTCGCCGCCTACATCCCGACCAACGTGATCTCGATCACCGACGGGCAGATCTACCTGGAGACCGACCTGTTCTACGCCGGCGTGCGGCCCGCGATGAACGTGGGGATCTCGGTGTCGCGGGTCGGCGGCTCGGCTCAGCTCAAGGCGATGCGCCAGGTGGCGGGCCGCCTGCGCCTCGACCTGGCCCAGTACCGGGAGCTCGAGGCGTTCGCCCAGTTCGCCGCCGAGCTCGACACGGCGACCCAGCGGCAGCTCGGCCGCGGCGAGCGGATGGTGGAGGTGTTGAAGCAGGGTCAGTACCAGCCGCTGCCGGTGGAGAACCAGGTGATGGTCATCTACGCCGGAACGAACGGCCACCTCGATGACGTGGAGGTCGCGGACATCAAGGCATGGGAGGCGGATTTCCACGCCTACATGAAGGCGAGCCACCCCCAGATCGGCGCCGAGATCCGCGAGAAGGGACAGCTGACGGACGAGCTGGAGAAGCAGTTGGCCGCGGCGATCAAAGAGTTCAAAGAGATGTTCAGGGCCGGAAAGCGGGAAGCGAAACGGTCGGAGACATCGGCGGCCGCCGAGCCAGCGGCTGCGAAGTAGATCACGATGCAGAAAGCGCGTGATATCCGCAGGCGGATCCGTTCGATCCAGAACACCCGCCAGATCACCCACACGATGGAGATGGTCGCGGCGTCAAAGCTGCGTCGCGCCCAGGAACGCGTGGTGGCGGCGCGGCCGTACGCCGCCAAGCTAACCGAGGTGATCGCCGGACTGTTCGCGCCTCAGCTGGCGGAAAAGTATCCGATCCTCAGACAGCCAGAGCGGGTGCGCCGGTCGGCGCTGGTGCTGCTCACGAGCAACCGCGGACTGGCGGGCGCGTTCAACGTGAACCTCATCCGGAAGGCCCGCGAAACGCTCGAGGCGCAGCGGGCCGACGGGGTAGAGGTGGAGCTGCATGTGATCGGTCGCAAGGGTATCAACTTCTTTCGTTATCGGAAGGAGCCGATGGCTTCGAAACGCCAGGACATCGGCGATCGCCCGAGCCTGAGCGAAGCGCGCTCCATCATCGATCCTTTGATCCCGCGTTTCGAGTCGGGGGAGTTGGACGCCATCGATTTCGTCTACGCGCAGTTCAAGAGCGCCCTCTCCACGCCGCCGGTTCTCATGCGCGTGCTGCCTGTGGAGTCGGGGGCGCGCCGGGAAGGCGAGAGACGGGCGATGAACTACATCTTCGAGCCGTCGGCCGAGGAGATTCTAACGTTCGTGTTGCCGCTGTATGTGAGGAACGCCGTGTATCGCGCGCTGGTCGAGACGGCAGCGGCGGAGCAGGGAGCACGGAGAACGGCGATGAAGAACGCCACCGACAACGCCGATGATCTCGTGAAGACGCTGACCCGTGAGTACAACAAAGCGCGTCAGACGCAGATCACCCAGGAGTTGACCGAGATCACCGGTGGTGCGGAGGCGCTGAAGGGTTGAGTCGAGAGGGCCGGGTCAACCGCGCGTTCGCCCGGCGCCCCGTGAAATCGAGCAAGCGGAAAGCAATGGCAGACAACATAGGCAAGGTTGTTCAGGTTATCGGGCCGGTCGTGGACGTTGAATTCGAGCCGGAGCAGCTGCCGGAGATCTATTCGGCGGTCCGCATCCAGGGCGGCAGTAAAGGCGAGGCGCTGGCGATCGACGTCGTCTGCGAGGTCCAGCAGCACATCGGGCGCAGTCAGGTGCGCACGGTGGCCATGGACTCGACGGACGGGATCGTGCGCGGGATGAAGGCGATCGACACCGGGGGGCCGATCACCACGCCGGTGGGGAAAGCGCCGTTGGGCCGGATCCTCAACGTCCTGGGCGAGCCGGTGGACGAGCAAGGACCGCTCGAGGTGGAAGAGCGCTGGCCGATCCACCGGCCGCCGGTTCAGCTGGATAAGCTGACCCCGACCACCGAGATCTTCGAGACCGGCATCAAGGTCGTCGATCTGATCGCCCCCTACGTGAAGGGCGGCAAGACCGGGCTGTTCGGCGGCGCCGGCGTCGGCAAGACCGTGATCATCATGGAGCTCATCAACAACGTGCAGAAGGGACACGGCGGTCGGTCGGTGTTCTGCGGCGTGGGTGAGCGCACGCGTGAGGGCAACGACCTCTACCTGGAGATGCAGGAGAGTGGCGTGCTCGACTCGGTTGCGCTGATCTACGGTCAGATGAACGAGCCGCCCGGCGCCCGGCTGCGCGTGGGGCTCACTGGGCTCACCTGCGCCGAGTACTTCCGCGACGTCGAGGGCCAGGACGTGCTGCTCTTCATCGACAACATCTTCCGCTTCACGCAGGCGGGCTCCGAGGTGTCGGCGCTGCTCGGGCGCATGCCCAGTGCCGTCGGCTACCAGCCGACCCTCGGCACCGAGATGGGCGAGCTGCAGGAGCGCATCACCTCGACCAAGAAGGGCTCGATCACCTCGGTGCAGGCGATCTACGTGCCGGCCGACGACCTGACCGACCCGGCGCCGGCCACCGCGTTCAGCCACCTGGATGCGACCGTGGTGCTGTCGCGCGCCCTGACCGAGATCGGCATCTACCCCGCCGTGGACCCGCTCGACTCCTCGAGCCGGATCCTCGACGCGCAGTACCTCGGCGAGCGGCACTATGCCGCTGCCGTCGAGACGCAGCGGATCCTGCAGCGCTACAAGGAGCTGCAGGACATCATCGCCATCCTCGGCATGGACGAGCTGTCGGAGGAGGACAAGCTCACCGTGGCCCGGGCCCGCCGCGTGCAGCGCCTGCTGTCCCAGCCGTTCCACGTGGCCGAGGCCTTCACCGGCACCGCCGGGCGCTACGTGAAGCTGGAGGACACCGTCGAGGCCTTCGAGCGGACGGTCGCCGGAGAGTTCGACGAGCTCCCCGAGCAGGCCTTCTACATGGTGGGCGGCATCGACGAGGTGGTCGAGAAGGCGAAGAAACTCGAGCAAGAGTGATGCACATCACGGTACTCTCTCCCGAACAGTCTGTATTCGATGGAGTCGCGAACGCCGTCATCGCGCCGGCGTTCGACGGGAAGGTGGGCATTCTGCCAAAGCATGCCCCCTTCGTGACTCTGTTGGGCGACGGGACCCTGACCGTGCGTACCGACGACGGGACGAAGACCTTCCACGTGCGTGGTGGCTTCCTCCAGGTCGTCGACGATACGGTGAAGGTCGTCGCCGAATACGTTGAGACGGCGGGAGAGACCGATGCTACTACGTAAGACTACCTGCATCCTGGCCCTCGCCCTGTTCGGGATCGTCGGTTCGGCGGCCGCGCAGGCGACGGGAATGCCGGCCTACCACGCCCCCTACCGCTCGTTCGACCGGCACGAGGTAGGAGTCGCGGTGAGCTTCCCTGACTACGACGGGTTCGCACTCGAGGGCCTGTTCGGCTTCGGGTACAGGGAGTTCGACCTGGAGGCACGGGGGGGCTTCTACGACCCCGGAGAGCTGGAGGAGACCCGGGTCATCCTCGGGTTGTCGGGGCGCTACCGGGTGCTCACCCACACCGAGGACTTCCCCCTCGACGGCGCGGTCGTTACCGGTATCGGCGCCTGGTTCGACGGTACCAGCACTGCGCTCATCCCCATCGGGTTGTCGCTGGGGCGGCGGCTGAACGTCGAGGATTCCGAGGTGAGCATCGTGCCGTACGTGGAGCCGGTGGGCCTCATCGTGACGGCCGGTGACGACCATTTCGCGTTCGGCCTGGGCCTGGGCGCCGACTTCAGGCTGAGCCGGAAGTTCGATGCGCGGTTGAGTGTTGCATTTGGTGACGCGCCGCTCGAGGGCTTCTCGATCGGCGCGGTCTGGGTGAACTAGCGGCGCTGCACGCGGGATCTTCTCAGAGGTCCCGCGGGTATTGCGGTGCAGCAGGGAGCAAGTGGGAAGGGTGTGACCGCTCCAGGAGGGTTGAAGCTACTTGGCGCGAACTGACCGCCCGCTGTGTGAGCGTCCCGGCGGGGAGCCGACAGCGGCCAGCGTTCAACCAGTACAGGAGAGTCTCATGAAACGGATTCTTGGTGGCATCGCACTGGCCGGGCTGGTGGCGACCCTCGCCGCCAACACGGCCGCGGCACAGATCTACAACATGCCGGTGTTCTTCTCGCCCAACTTCGGCACCGGCGTGGGGGTGTTCGGAAACTTCGGCTACGGGTTGAACGAGGACGCCGAGATCCTCACGGGCGAGAAGCCGTGGGCCGCCGGCGGCCACGTCTACGTGGGCACGCCGATCGTGCACTTCATGGGTGGCGCGGCCTACGTGGAGCCCAATGCTCCCGAGACCCTCACGTTCGGCGGATCCGTCTCGTTCGGCGCGAACGTGGCCGTAACACTGTTCAAGGCACCGATGAGCCTGGTGGTCGTGAACCTGCAGGCCGGCGGCGGCTACGTGAACTTCAGCGACCTGGATGCCAAGTACCTCGACTTCCCGGCGGGCATCGGCCTGGCGATCGACGTGCCGTCGCCGGTGGTGCACTTCGAGCCGTGGCTCGGCGCGCGGGCGCACATCCGGATCAGCGACCTGGAAGCGGGGTCGCCCCTGATCGACCCGGCTGCGACCGCCGACGACTACGGCACGCAGGTGGGCTTCGGCCTCTCGGGCGGCATCAACCTCGACCTGCCGATTGGCTTCGGCGCGTGGGGCGCGCTCGACTGGATGACGATCAAGCCGTACTCCGGTGGAGAGAGCGGCTCGCCGTTGTTGCTCGGCGGCGGGCTCTACTGGAAGTTCCAGGTGCCGAGCCTGGGCATTCCGACTGGTCTGCTCTAGCCAGGAGAGATTGGGACACGGCACGAACAAACGGGGCGCCTCGCGAGGCGCCCCGTTTCGCAATTAGCCCTTCCTGTTTGGGCCTTCCTGTGTAAACTACTAGCCCGTGAAACGGCCCAGAGTGAAACGACTCGTAGCGGGGATCTTGGTGACGGCATTCCTCGCCGCGGGGTGCGCCCATGCCTTCGATGCCACGGTGACCGGCGTCGAGACCACCATGGCGTCTCCGGGGTCCGCACCGGCCGATGGCGAGGCGTTCTCCATAACCCGCAAGTCGGTGTTCGGGCTGTGGGGGGCCGTTTCCCTCTCGCGCCCCTCCTTGGGTGACGTCATCGCGTCTCAGGCGCGGGGCACGCAGCGCGTGGCCGATCTCAGGATCAGGGTGCGCAGCAAGTTTCCGGACGTCCTGATCACGGTGCTCACGCTGGGGCTCATCGTTCCCCGTTCGGTCACCTTCGAGGGCGTCATCGTCGAACAGCCGTAGGCGGTTGGCTCGGCGGAGGCAGGTGCGGTCCGCACGGCACCCGCCCGGGCTCGATCATTTCGCGTGGCGCCTCCCGGCCCGCTTCGCCCAACAATCCGAGCAGCGCGCGAGCGGTATGTGCCGCGGCGCCTTCGTGCAAACTGTGTCGCGCTGCTAGGCCCGTCCGGAGACGCGCGCCGTCGTCCCCCAGCCACCGCCGCCACGTCTGGGCGAGGCTCGCTGCCGCACCGCGGCGCGGCAGGGCCACGGCCCCACCGGAGGCGACCATGGCGGCGGCATCGGCGCAGCTGTCCCACTGCGGACCGACGATGACGGGCAGCGCGTATGCTGCGGGCTCGCCGACCGCGTGCAGGCCGCCGGAGCGGAGCCCACCACCCACGTAGGCGGCCTGCCCGAGGGCGTACAGATCGAACAGCACGCCCGGCACCGTGGCCACCACTACCCGGTGCTCCGGGAGCGGGTCCTGATCGGGCCAGGCGGTGGAGGCGATGCCGCGCCGTCCCATGCGGGCCAGGAGCCGGGCCACGGAGCGCCGAGTGGGCGCGTGCGGCACCCATAGGAGCCGAGCACGCCGCTCGCGGTCGAGCACGGCACGCGCTGCCTGCAGCAGCACGCCGACGTCGCTCGGCTCCACGCTGCCGGCCACCAGAGTGGAGCTTCCCGTGGCCCAGGCGATGAGGCCCTCCAGCCGCTCGAGCCGTGTGACACGCTCCAGCACCTGGTCGTGGCGCGGATCTCCGGTCAGGTGCACCGCGGCTTCTTGCACGCCCAGCTCGATCCACCTGGTCGCGTCTGCCTGCGTTGCTGCGCCGAGCCACGAAACCGCCTCGTGAACGGCGGCGTAGAGTGGTCTGAGGAAGGGGTGGCGCCGGCGGCTGCCGGCGCGCACGGTAGCGCCCAGCACCACGACGGGTACGTCGCGCGTCGCCGCCGCGCTCACCAGCTCGGGCCACAGGTCGCCCCGGCTGAAAGCGAGCAGGGAGGGCTGCACGGCGTCCAGCACCCGCCCGACGCTGGCCGGCTCGTCTAGCGGCGCGTAGTCGGAGGCCTCCGCCTCGAACGGGGCGGGCCACCCGGCCACCGCAGGAGAGGTGTAGGTGTGGATCACCTGTGCGTTGCGCAGGCTCGAGCGGAGGCGCGCCACCACCGGCTGCGCCGTGAGGGCTTCGCCCACCGACGCGGCGTGCATCCATATGAGCGGGCCGGTGGCGCGGTGGTCGGCCGCCCAGGCCGTCCAGCGCTCCAGCGCCTGGCGCCGCCCGGCAATGCTGCGGCCCAGCTTGCCGCGGCCCAGCGGGAGCCGGTGGACCGCGCGCGCCGCCCAGCGGTACACGCTCCGGTGCATGGGGCCAATGTGATAGGTTGCGAAGGATGACGCCACGGGAGTACTACGCCGCCGCTCGGGAGCCGCGCTACAGCCTGCTGTTCGCGTTCCCCCTCCTCATCCTCTACGAGGGGCTCGCGGCCCTGCTGTCGCACTCCGCGTTTGCCGGCGTGCGGAACGGCGCCGACGTGCTGCTCAAGAGCCTGTTCCTCAGTCTCGGCGGTCGTGCGGGGCTCGCCGTGTTCGGCGCGATCCTGATCGGGGTGGGGGCGTGGGTGGTGTGGCGCGACCAGCGCCAGCGGGGCGGCAGGCTCGACCGGCAGGTGTTCCTGGGGATGGTGGCCGAGAGTCTCGTGTACGCGGCCGTCTTCGGTCAAGTAGTCGCCGTGCTCACGGTGGCGCTGCTGCGCGGGGCGCCCCTGGCGGCCGTGACCCAGGCACCGATGCCCGCCCTTCCCCTCGGCACGCAGCTGGTGGTTTCCCTCGGGGCGGGGATCTACGAGGAGCTGCTGTTCCGCGTGTTGCTCGTTTCGGGACTCCTGTGGCTCTTCAAGCGGATGGGGTGGCGCACGTCGCTGGCGGTGGGAGTGGCCGTGGCGCTGAGCGCCCTCATCTTCAGCGCGTTCCACTACGTCGGTCCGTACGGCGATCCGCTCACCCTTCCGTCGTTCACCTTCCGGACGATCGCGGGGCTGCTGCTCAGCGGGCTCTACGTGGCGCGGGGCTTCGGCATCACGGCCTGGACCCACGCGCTGTACGACGTGGGGCTCGCGCTGTTCGCTACTTGAGGCGGTGCGGCGTCCGTCCCGCGGCGTGCCGTACTAGCGGGCCGCGCGCGTCTTCTGGGCGAAGGCGGAGTCCAGGATGGGCCGCCATGACTCGATGGGCGCGAAGCCCGGTACCACGATCCCCTCGACGACGAACGTGGGGGTGCTGCGCAGGCCCGAGCGGATGCTGAGCTCGGCCTCCTGCTGAATCAGCGAGCGCACCTCTCCCGTGTCGAAGCAGCGCACCAGTGTCTCGCGGTCGAGGTCTGCCGAGTCGCCCAGGGCCAGGAAATACGGCGCGGGCTCGGCCAGGCGCGCCCAATCGTCCTGATACCGGAACAGCAGGTCGTGCACCGGCCAGAAGCGGTCCTGCTTCGTGGCGCACATGGCCAGCTCGTGGGCCGCTGCGGCGTTCGGGTGGATCGATGAGAGGGGGAGGTTCAGGAAGACGAGGTTGATCTTGCCGGTCTCGATGTACTCCCGCTCGATGGCCGGGAGGGTCTCCTCCCAGAACTTGCGGCAGTACGGGCACTGGAAGTCGCTCACCTCGAAGACCGTGACCGGGGCATCGGGGTCGCCTTTGGTCCGCCGGTCGAGCATGGCGGTTTCCTGGTCGAAGACCGGCTGGTCACTCGCCGCCTCCGAGGCGCGCTCGCCGCCCCCCGCGGCTCCGCGCAGGGTCCAGCCGGCCGCAAGCGCCACGGCGGCTACGGTGAGCGTGAGCGCAACGGTAGCACTGGTTCGCACCGATCCTCGCTTGATGAAGATGTCCACCCGCGGGAGAAGCCTAGCTACTCTTCCCTAATGGCGCCAGCGGCGCAGGGAGTTCCCGTCCATGAGCGGGACCCGCACCGGGAACCACCCGGTGCTCCTCAGCGGCACATTCCAGTAGTACTCCTGGAACGGGTTATGGGGGTCGGGCCAGCGGGCGATCAGCCACCACTCCCCGCGTGGTAGCTCCAGCTCGATCTCCCCCGCCTCGTCCGTGGGGGCCTCGACCACGGAGCGCCCCGAGCGCAGGAGTGTCACCTGGGCCGCTTCCGCGTACGACGCGAAGGCGTCGTGCTCCCACACCCGCAGCGACTCGGCCGCCGTTTGGGCGCGGCGGGCCAGCTCCACGTGGTCACCGTTGATCTCCCGCAGGGCGGCGTCGCGCTCCGCGGCGCGCTGGGCCAGGCGGTCGTAGAGCTGCCGGAACTGGTCGTACATGCGGGCGTAGGCCGGGGAACGCCGGTCCATACGGTTGAGCGAGTCGGACAGGGCGGCGATGGTGTCGCGCAGCGCCAGCCAGGGGCGGCTCGCCTGCTGGAGGCGCTCATCGTTGGCGGGCTCGTAGTCCGCTAGCTCGCTCTCCAGCTCTGGGAACTGCGGTGGGGGTTCGGAGGCGAGGGCTGTCAGCGAGTCTAGGATGCGGTCCGGGTCGAAGGGGTACGCGCTGACGGCGAGCCCCCTCACCGGCTCCTCGTGCATCTGGGCACGCACGATGACGGCCGACTCCGCGCCGTGGCAGGCGGCGAGGACCAGCAAAAACCCGGCGGCGGGCAGTGCCCGGCGCCGGGATATCACGAACAGGAGACTGCGCGTGTTAATCGACGACCTTCGCCGGCAGGATGTAGTTGCGCGGATCCACCGGGCGGTTGTTCACGATCACCTCGTAGTGGAGGTGCGGTCCGGTGGCGATCCCCGTGCTTCCCACCTCGGCGATCTTGTCGCTGCGGTTCACCCACTGGCCCACCCGCACCAGCACCTTGGAGCAGTGGGCGAAGAACGTCGTGACGCCGTAGCCGTGATCGATGGTCACGGTGCGGCCGTATCCGGTCATCGTCCGGACAGTCACCACACGGCCCGCCGCCGGCGCGAAGATCGGCGTGCCCTCGGCTGCCGAGACGTCGATGCCCTCATGCGGCCGCGCCTCGTGGAAGATGGGGTGCATCCGCGAGGTGGCGAAGTTGCTCGTGGCCCAGCCCTTGGTGGGCCAGATCGACGGGGTCCGTTGCGTCTGATCGCGGTGCGATTGCAGGCTGTCCACCGCGTCGCCGTAGGAGTTGGCGAGGAGGTTGGCGCGGCGGATCAGGTTGTCCAGCTCGGTCCGCATGCTGAGAGCCAGCCGTCCCTCGGCTCCTTCGGACAGGATTTGCTCCCGCTCGGTCCAGGCGCCGGTCGGACCGCCGATACCGGCTAGCTGCACTGCCGGGTCGGTGGGATCGAGGCCGGCGAGCAAGCGCACCAGCTCGTCCCGCTCGGCGATCGCGGAAATCGTGTCTCCCAGACTGACGACGAGGTGTTGAGCTCGGTCGAGCTCCTCGGTGAGCAGCTCGTTACGGCGTTCGAGACGGTCCAGGCGCGTGAGGTCGATCGCCTTGGTGATCGTGACGTAGCCGAAGGCCACGGCCGACACGCCAAGCACCGCGAGGACGCCCACTAGGACGCGCAAGCCCCGCAGCGATACCTGCACCGAGCGGGACGAGCCCTTTCCGTGTGGCACCAACACTACCGTCCATCGCCGATCAGCCATTACCCAGCCCCCCGCTAGGACGAGCTCTCAACCGGGAATTTCTCCGCAGCGCCGAGCGATTACAGTGCTTAATGTCACAGTCGGCGCGAAGAATTTAGGCCCGCGGTACAGGGCGTGTCAACCGCTCAGACCGGCGACCTAAATCATTGTGTTTCAGTTGGTTACAGCCTACTTCCGATCCTTGGGGAAGAGCGGGGCGAGCTGCTCGATTTGGGCCCCTGCGGTGGCGGGTCGCTCGAGCGCTTCCCACGTGGCAGACGTCACCTCCCCCTCGAGGCCGAGGGCCCGCCACACCGCCTGCGTCTTGCCCGGCATATAGGGGCTCGCCATGAGTGTGATGCGCGCCACACTCCGCGCCAGCGCCGCCAGGGTCTCCCCCAACTCCGCCTTCTTGCCCTCCTTGGCCAGGCTCCACGGGGCCCGCTCCTCCACGAACCCGTTGGCCCGGTCTACCAGGCGCCACGCGCGCTCCGCACCCTCGTGCAACAGGTGTGCGTCCATGGCTTCCCGGTACGCGGCGATCAACTCGTCGCCCGCGGTGTCGAGCGGCGTGCCCGCGCCGTCATCCGGGGTCACGCCGTCGGTGTAGCGGCGGATCATGGCCAGCACCCGGCTCACCAGATTGCCGTAGCCGTCGGCCAGCTCCGAGGTGTAGCGCGTGTCGAACCGCTCCCAGGTGAAGTTGCCATCGGCGTCCCAGGGGATCTCACGCAGCACGAAGTAGCGCAGGGCGTCCGGTCCGTGCCGGTCGATCAGGTTGCGCAGGGTGACCGCCACACCAGCAGACTTGGAGAACCGGGCGCCGCCGGTGTTCACCCACCCGTGACACCAGACCTTGCTGGGGACCCCGACGCCGGCTGCCATGAGCATGGCGGGCCACATGGCCGCATGGAACCGCACGATGTCGGGACCGATCACGTGCACGTCGGCGGGCCACGTCGCGTCGTAGCCGCCCTCGGGGAAGCCCGTGGCCGAGAGGTAGTTGATCAGCGCCTCGAACCACACATACACCACGTGGCTGGGATCGTCGGGCCAGGGGATGCCCCACGGCACCCGGGCGCGGCTCACCGAGATCTTCTGGTCGGCGGTCCACCCCTCGACGACGTTGTAGACCTCGTTGTACTTGGGCTTGGGCTGAATGAACTCCGGATTGGCGTGGTACAGGTCGAGCAATTTCTGCCGGAACCGCCCGATCTCGAAGAAGTAGTTGGGCTCCTCGACCCATTTGACCTCACGGGTCGGGTGCGTCGGGCACTTTCCGTCCTCGAGATCCTTCTCCGACTTGAAGCCCTCGCATCCTACGCAGTAGTAGCCCTTGTAGACGCCCTCAGAGATGTAGCCACCGCGCTGAATGCGACGGAACAGCTCCTCCACCGCGCGCTGGTGCCGTGGCTCGGTGGTGCGGATGAAGTCGTCGTGGCTGATGGCGAGCTCGTCCCACGCCGCCCGGAACTGGGCCGCGATGCCGTCCACCCAGGCCAGTGGATCCTGCCCGGCCTCCTGCGCCGCCTGGGCGACCTTCTGGCCGTGCTCGTCCATCCCGATCACGAACCGCACGTCGTGGCCCCGCAGCCGGCGGTAACGGGCCACGCAGTCGGCGCCGATCTTCTCGTAGGCGTGCCCCAGATGCGGCTCGCCGTTCGAGTAGTCGATGGCGGTCGTGATGTAGTACTTACTTGGCACCGTTGTCTCCGGCGCCGGAGCGATCGTCCTGCCCCGGCTTGTTCCTGCCCTGGCGCCGCCGCTTCTTGCGTCCCCGCTTGCGCCGGCGCCGCGGGGTCACCGCCTCCAGCGCGTCCTGTGTCGTGAGCCGCGGATCGGCCTCGCGCTCCGCCGGAGCCTCGCTGGACTCCGTCGGCGTGGCGGGGGCGAGATCCGGTCCGGCCACCTCCCGCTTCAGCTCGACGAGCGTGACCACGCGGGTGGAGCCGTCCTCCGCCTTCAGCAGCACCCGCTCCCGGAAGATATCGATGGCGTCCACCATCTCCGATCCCCGCGTGGTGCGCACCGCGCGCCCCAGCTTGGGGAAACGCTTGCGTGACGCGACGTAGAACTCGTGCTCGTAGCGGAGGCAGCAGAGCAGGCGGCCGCAGCCGCCCGAGATCTGGGTCGGGTTTAGGGAAAGTCGCTGGTCCTTGGCGAGCGAGAGGCTCACTGGCCGCAGCTCGGGGAGCCACGAAGCGCAGCAGAACTGACGCCCGCAGCGCCCCACCCCGTCCAGGCGCTTCGACTCGTCCCGCGCGCCGATCTGTCTGAGCTCGATGCGTGTGCGGAACAGGCTCGCCAGGTCGCGCACCAGGGCACGGAAGTCGACGCGCTTCTCCGCGGTGAAGTAGACGGTGAGCTTCTTGCGGTCCCACTGCCACTCGGCATCGGACACCTTCATGCTCAGCTGGTGTGTCGACACCCGCTCCATCACCTTGCGGCGCACGTCCTCCTCGGCGACGCGCAGCTGGTCGCTCAGGTGGGCGTCCTCGGCTGAGGCGGTGCGCAGAGCCTTGCCGGAGGCCTCGATCATTTCGGCCAGGGAGCATCCCTCGCAGCCCACGGCGCACTTCCGCTCTGCGAGATCGCCCACGGCCGAGACTCGACCCAGGTCCTGCCCGCGCTCCGCCTCCACCACGACGGCTTCGCCGACGGCGGGCGCTCCATCCTGGTGGTCCCAGGTGAAGTACGCCTTCCGGTTCCCCTTGAACCGGACCTCGATGAGCTCGGGCAAGTTACTCCTCGAACTGTCCCATGCGGCGGTACTTCTCCGCCCGCAGCCGGATGCGCTCTCTGGAGTCGAGCTGCTCGAGCTCGCTGATGTGCTTGGTGAGGGCGGCGCCCAGCGCCGCTGCGGCGCCGTCGGGATCGGCATGGGCGCCGCCGGGGGGCTCTGGCACGATCTCGTCTATCACCCCGAGGCGGTGGAGGTCGCGGGCGGTGAGCTTGAGGGCCTCGGCCGCGCGTTCCTTCTGCCCCGCATCGTTCCACAGAATGGCGGCGCACCCCTCGGGCGAGATCACCGAGTAGATGGCGTTCTCGAGCATCAGGAGCCGGTCCGCCACGCCCAGCGCGAGCGCGCCGCCCGAGCCGCCCTCTCCGATCACGGCGGCGATGAACGGGATCTTGAGGGCTGCCATCTCCTCCAGGTTGTGGGCGATGGCCTCGGCCTGGCCCCGCTCCTCGGCGCCGAGCCCGGGGTAGGCACCCGGGGTGTCGATCAGGGTGATGACCGGCGCGTCGAACCGCTCGGCCATGTGCATCAACCGGAGTGCCTTGCGGTAACCCTCGGGGTGGGGCATCCCGAAATTGCGCTGCAGGTTCTGCTTGGTGTCGCGGCCCTTCTGGTGGCCGATGACCACGACGGGGTCGCCGTCCAGGCGGGCCCAGCCGCCCACGATGGCCGGATCGTCGCGATACAGCCGGTCGCCCTTGAGCTCTACGAAGTCGGTGAAGACGCGCTCGACGTAGTCCAGGGTGTAGGGCCGCCGCGGGTGGCGGGCCACCTGCACGCGCTGCATCGGTGAGAGGTCGCTATAGATCTCCCGCCGCAGCGTGGCGAGCTTCGCCTCCAGCGGGGCGATCTCGCCGTCCACGTCGAGGTCGCGGGCGGCTGCCATCTCCTTGAGGCTCTCGATCTGCCGCTCGAGCTCGACGATTGGCTTCTCGAAGTCGAGGTTGAAGCCGTTCGCCACTGTGTCTCCCTACTGTGCCTTGATCAGCCGCACGCGGTCGGGACCGACCAGCTCGCGTAAGGCGTCCAAGAAATCTTCGTCGAGTGCCACGCGTGTGCCACGGGCCCTGAGTTGCGCGGTGGCCCCGTTGCCGTCGTTCCATTCTACGAGCACCGGCGCCGGCCCGGGATGTGCCGCGCAGAGCGCCTTCAGCGCCTGCGCCGCGTCTTGGTCTGGGCCGTCGCCCGCGCGCCACTCCACCGCTACCCCTATGGCCCCGGACGTGCGCAACTCCTCGAGGGGCTGAGCCATCTCCACGATGAAGGGAGCCCGATCCTCCCCCCGGTCTCGTGCGCTGAAGCCTCCGGTCAGCAGCAGCGCGGCGTCGGGCACGATGATGTGCGACAGCTTCCCCCACGTCTCGGGGAAGACGATCGCTTCGGCCGTCCCATGGAAGTCCTCCAGCGTGAGCCGCGCGTACTCTGCGCCGGTCTTCTTGCTGATGCGGCGCTTCACGGCGGTCACGACGACGGCAGCGCAGACCCGGTGTTCGCTCCACGTCCCCAGCGTGGCGGTGGTGCGGGTACCGAAGAGGTGCGCCTCCTCACGGAATCGCTGTAAGGGGTGGCCCGAGATGAAGAACCCGACGACTTCCTTCTCCTTCGCGAGTCGCTCACCCTCGCTCCACGGCTCCACCTCCGGGAGCGGTGGCGGCGGCGGGGCAGCTTCGGCCTGCGTCGGGTCCCCGAACAGAGATGCCTGGCCTGACGCGCGATCCTGCTGCCGCAGCTGCGCCTCGTGGAATGCCTGGTCGAGAGCGGCGATCTGTTGCGACCGGTGGCCCTCGAGCTGATCCAACGCACCGGCGGCGACGAGCGACTCGATTACCCGCTTGTTGCACAGCCGGAGGTCGATGCGCTCGCAGAAGTCGGTGAGCGAGACGTAGGCCTCGGCCTCCCGCCCCGCGATGATCGACTCGATCGCCCCGCGCCCCACGTTGCGCACCGCACCCAGGCCGAAGCGGATCTGCCCGTCGCCGATCACGGTGAACTTCCAGCCCGATTCGTTCACCGACGGGGGCAGCACCTCCAGCCCCAGCTCTCGGGCCTCATTGATGTAGGCCACCACTTTGTCGGTGTCGCCGATCTCCGACGACAGCAGCGCCGCCATGTACTCGGCCGGGTAGTGCGCTTTGAGCCACGCCGTCTGGAAGGAGATGATGCTGTAGGCGACCGAGTGGGACTTATTGAACCCGTAGCGCCCGAACGTCTGGATCTGGCCCGCGATGTCTTCCACGAGGTGGCGCGTGTAGCCGCGTTCCACCGCCCGCTCCACGAACCGGTCGAGCTCCTGCTCGATCAACTCCTGGATCTTCTTCCCCACCGCTTTGCGGAGCACGTCGGCTTCGGCCAGGGTGTAGCCCGCCAGCACGTTGGCGATCCGCATTAGCTGTTCCTGGTAGATGATCACCCCGTAGGTCGGCTCCAACACCTCACGCAGGTCTTGGTGGGGATAGCGGACCTCCTCCTCGCCACGTTTGCGGCGGGTGTAGACGTGGTGCATGCCGGAGTCCAGCGGGCCCGGGCGCACCAGCGCGTTGGTGGCCACCAGGTCGTCGAACCGGTCAACGCGCATCTGGTGCAGCATCTCGGTGGCGAGCGGCGACTCGAACTGGAACACGCCTGCGGTGCGTCCGTCGCGTAGCTGCGCGTACGTGTCGGGATCGTCCAGGTCTATGGCGTGGAAGTCTACCTCGACCCCGTGCCGCTCCCGGATCATCTCGAGTGCATCGTGAATGACCGTGAGCGTCTTGAGGCCCAGGAAGTCCATCTTGAGCATGCCGATCTTCTCGAGGGCGATCATGTCGTACTGCGTGATGATCGCTTCCTCGCCGTCGGCGTGGCTGCCGGCGTTGCGCTGTTGTGGCGGCGTGCACACCGGCACGTACTCGTCCAGCGGTCCGGGTGCGATCACGATGCCGGCGGCGTGAACCGATGCGTGCCGGGCGAGCCCTTCGATCCTCTGCGCCAGGTCGGCCAGCCGCTCGATCGTGGCGTCCTCGCGCGCCAGGTGGGTCAGCTCCGGAACCCGCTTCACTGCGTCCGCCACCGAGAGGTGGTAGCCCGGCCCCGAGGGGATCAGCTTCGCTATCCGGTCGGCGTCGGCCGGGCTCACGCGCAGCACGCGGGCGATGTCGCGCACGGCGGCCCTGGCCTTGAGCGTCCCGAACGTGATGATCTGCCCCACGCTGGTGCGGCCGTAGCGCTCCCTCACATACTCGATGACCTCGCCACGGCGCTCGAAGCAGAAGTCCACGTCGATGTCGGGCATCGAGATGCGCTCGGGATTGAGGAACCGCTCGAACAGGAGGTCGAATCGGAGCGGGTCCACGTCGGTGATGCCGAGCGCGTAGGCCACCAGCGATCCGGCCGCAGAGCCGCGACCCGGGCCCACGGGGATGCCGCGGTCGCGCGCGGCCCGGATGAAGTCCTGGACGATCAGGAAGTAGCCGGCATACCCGGTCTTGGTGATGACGCCGAGCTCGTACTGCAGGCGCTCGTCCACGTGGGAGGGCAAGGGATCGCCGTAGCGCGCCGCGGCACCGGTGGTGGCCAGCTCGATCAGCAGGTCGTTGACCGAGCCGTACTCCTTGGGTAGCGGGAACTCGGGGAGAAAATAGCGCTTCTCGAAGTCGAACTCGCACAGCTCGGCAACGCGCACCGTGTTTTCCAATAGGTCGTGCCGGCCGGGGAACAGCTCCGCCATCTCGGCTTCCGACTTGACGTAGCTCTCCTGGCCGTAGAACCGAAACCGGGTGGGGTCGTCCAGGTCCTTCCCGGTGCCGATGGCCAAGAGGCAGTCGTGTGCCTCGTGGTCGGCGCGCTCCAGGTAGTGGGCGTCGTTGGTGGCGACCACCGGGAGCCCCAGCTCGTCGCTCAGCCTGAACATCCCCTGCTGCACCACCTTCTCATCGGGGATGCCGTGGTCCTGCACCTCAAGCCAGAAGCCGTCGGGCCCGAAGACGCGGGCGAACCACTCCGCCGACTTGCGTGCCTCCTCGTAGTTGCCCTGGCGCAGCCAGAGGGAGATCTCGCCGGAGAGGCAGGCAGCCAGGGCCACGAGCCCCTCCGCATGCTGCTCCAGCACCTCCCGGTCGATCCGCGGCCGGCGATAGTAGCCCTCCAGGAACCCGATGGAAGAGAGCCGGATCAGGTTCTTGTAGCCGGTCAGGTTGCGGGCGAGGAGGACCAGATGGGAATACTGCCCCGGTGCCCAGGAGGGCCGCTCCCGCCCGTGACGCGGACCGAATGCCACGTACGCCTCAAAGCCCAGGATCGGTCGGATTCCTGCGGCCTTGGCATGCTCGTAGAACGACCATGCGGCGTGCAGGTTGCCGTGGTCCGTGATCGCGAGGCTGTCCATCCCCAGGTCGGAAACTTTGGCGACCAGATCGGGTATGCGATTGGCGCCGTCCAGCAGCGAGTATTCCGAGTGGGTGTGGAGGTGAACGAAGGCCATGGTGGGAGCTCCAGCCGAGAAGCTTATCCACGCGCTCTCGCGTTGTCAAAACTGCGCGGTGGCGCGTATGTTGCTCTGACCGCGGGGCTTATAGGCACCCCGAAACGTGAGCGGATCCGGGCCTTGCGGGGCGGGATACCGTCTCGGAAGCGACCCGTGAGGAGGGCCTGTTGAAGCTTGGCAACCTGGTGATCATCGGAGTCCTGGCGGCGGCTGCGGCCTGCGGCGGGGACGGTAACGAGCTCCCGGCAGCCGACCGGCTCATCATCGTTACGGAAACCGACGCACAGACGGCGTTCGCCGGCGCCCGACTTGCGCTTCCCCTGGCGGTCTCGGTGACCGATGCTCAGGGGATCACGGTGCCCCGCGCCGAGGTGCAATGGACCGTGACACAGGGAGATGGCGCGACGCTGTCCGATGCGGTCACCGTCTCCGACGGAACCGGCCGGGCGGAGGTAGCGGTCACGCTGGGACCGACGGCCGGCGGCTACGCCGTGCAGGCGCGGCTGGTGGTGAAGCCGGAAGCGGCGGTCTCCTTCTCCATGACCGCCGTACAGCCGCCCCAGCTCACAGGGCTGTCGCCGAGCACGTTCGCGGGCGGCGATACGGTCACGCTCCAGGGCGCCGATCTCGCCGACAGTCTCCTGGTGGAGATCGGCGGGACGCTGGCCCGCGTCCTCTCCGCCGCGAGTGACGGGACTAGCCTCGACGCGGTCGCCCCTGAGTGCCTCGTGCCGGGCCCGGTCACCGTGGCGCTGCTGTATGCCGGCGCCACGCTGGACGAGGTCTCTGGGGACTACCAGGCCTCGGCCGTCCCCCTCCGGCTCGAGGCCGGGGAGTACGCCTCGTTCGCGCCGGCAGCCCTGGACAATTGCGCCGTGTTCCCCGACGCGGGACCAGCCGGCGCGCTCTACCTGCTAGCGCCCCAGTCGGCCGCTTCGGTCGCGGGGTTGCAGGCCGACTACCGCCTGGACGGCAGCGCGGCGCCGGCGGTGCCGGCGGCCCCCCCGGAGCGCGCCGCCGCCGAGGTTCCCCACCACGTGCGGTTCCATGACTTCCTGCGGCAACGCGAGGCTGAGATCGCCCGGCTTCCCAAGCCGGCGCTCGAGCCCCGCTTCCTGGCCCCGGCTGCCGTGGCGGCCGGCATCGTGGTGGGCGATCAGGACGAGTTCCGCGTGTGCGGCGCGCTCCCATGCGCGGTGGAGGACTTCGAGACGGTAACCGCCGTGGCCCGCTACGTGGGCGAGCGCGTCGCGGTGTACGAGGACGTGAACGCGCCCTCCCCGCTGTCGGACCAGGAGTTCCAGGACTTCGGGAGCCTGTTCGACGACGACCTGTACGACATCGCCACCAGCTCCTTCGGTGCCGAGTCGGACGTGGACCAGAACGGGCTGGTGTTCATCCTCATGACGCCGGTCGTCAACCAGCTGACCGACGCGGGTGACTGTGATAGCGGCGTCATCACCGGGTTCTTCTTCGCGACCGACATAGATCCCGCCTTCGCCAACGACAGCCGCTCCAATCAGGCCGAGATCATGTACGCGATGGTGCCCGACCCCAGCGGCACCGTGACGTGCCAGATCACCAAAGACCACGTGGATCGCCTGGTGCCCACCACGTTCTCGCACGAGATGCAGCACATGATCAACTACACCCAGCACGTGCTGGTACGCGGAGGCATCTCGGAGCTCCTGTGGCTCAACGAGGGGCTGTCGCACATCTCCGAGGAGCTGGCCGCGTTCTACTTCGATGCGCTGGGTGACCAGGAGCGCTTCAGCAGCTTCGCGATCGGCAACGTGTTCAACGCGTATCTCTACCTGCAGGCGCCGGGTGACAACTTCGTGCTGTTCGGCGCCGGGACGGGCACCCTGGCGGAGCGCGGCGCGGCGTGGGTGTTCCTGCGGTGGGTGGTGGATCAGTTCGGCGACGCGGTGATCCGCCGCATGGTGGAGACGACCCTGACGGGAGCGAACAACGTCGCGGCCGCCGCGGGCGAGCCGTTCTCACGGCTCCTGTCGGAATGGTTCCTCGCCAACTACGTGTCGGATCTGCCGGGGTTCACTGCGCCGCCGCGGTTGCAGTACACGAGCTGGGCGTTCCGCACGACGTATGGCAGCCTGCACGACCAGGCGCCGGACCGCTTCCCGGACCCATTTCCCTTGGTGCCTCCCCTCTTCGTCGGCGCCACGTTCAGCGCCAGCGGCACGCTGCGCTCCGGCTCGGGGGGCTACTACCTGATCGAGCAGCTCGCCGGTCAGCAGGGGTTCACCGTGGCGTTCGAGGATCCGCTCGGCGGGCCGGTGAGCGAGACCGTGACGCCACGGCTGGAGGTGGTGCGGATTCGCTAAGGGGGGCAGATCCGGCGGCCTCTGGTGGGTGAGCGAGGAGGGGTAACTTAGGGCGTGCGCTGCCACCCCGGGGTTCGATTCGCCATTCGGCTGGTCCTCTGTGGCGCTATGGTCTGCACGCGTCCCGCCGCGGCGCAGACCCAGGATACCGTCTACCTCCTGCAGCTCCCCGTTTCCGTCAGGAGCATCGGCCTGAACAGCGCCGGCGTCGCGATCCTGGGCGATCCGGCAGGCGTGTTCGCCAGCCCCACGGCCCTCGCCATCCTGCGAAATGCCGGCCTCGAGGCCGCCTACCGCTCGGCGCCGGGCGAAGCGTTTGTCCTGAGCGGCGCGCTGGGATGGCGCATTCGCCAGTTCGACGTGGGGTTCGGCGGCCGCCTGTTCGACTTCGGCACGGACCCCGACCGGTACCTCGGTGGTGGTGTACCGGCTGGCACGAACTCACGCGAGGTGCTGGGCACGGCGTCGCTGGTGTACCGCTTCGGGATCCTGGCGCTCGGTGTGACCGGGAAATACACCCGCCGGACGGTAGGTGATGTGTGGACCGGGGGCGTGAGCGGCGACGCGGGCCTCGCATTTGCCTTCTTCGACATCATGGCTATCGCCTTCGCCGTGCAGAACGTCGGCGGCAACTGGCGCGACACCTCGTCGCTGGTGATGCCGCGGCTCACGCGCCTGGGGTTCACCATGAACTACGTGGACCCTCAGGAGTCGTTCCGGCTGCTGAGTACGTTCGAGATGATGTGGCGGGAGGGGGAGTCTGCGCGGGGCGTGATCGGCGCGGAAGCGGGTGCGGTACTCAGGGGGGCGCTGGGCGTTATCGGGCGTGTGGGGTGGAGCGGGCGGCCCGATGTCCTGTCGAGCTCGGAGTTCACATTCGGCGGCACGGTGCAGGTGGGCACGCTCATGCTCGACTACGCCTACCGCCACGAGGACCTCCTGGGTGAGCCGGGGCACTACCTCGGCGCGCGGTTCACCTTTTAGGGTTTCAGGGTGATGCAGCGACGCAAGCTCCTGCTGAGGATCGCCGCCGGCGTGGCCGGCGGGTTGGTGGTGCTCGCGGTCTTGGCCGTGGTGTTCAGCGCCGACGTCCGCTTCGTGTTGCGCGCGGCCTACGAGGAAGCCCGCATCTTGCTGCGGCGGCGCGAGATCGCCGAGCTGCTCCAGGACCAGGAGACGCCCGAGGAGCGGCGCCGGCAGTTCCGGCTCGTGCTCGACGCCCGGCAGTTCGGGGAGGACTCGCTGGGGCTCGCGGCGGGCGACACTTACACGACCTTCTCCGACCTCGGGAAGGACACGCTGCTGCTGGTGCTCACGGCGAGCCCGCGCTATTCGCTGACGCCGTACACATGGCGCTATCCCATCGTGGGGACGATTCCCTACAAGGGGTTCTTCGACCTGGACGCAGCCCGTCGAGCGGCCGAGCGGCTGCAAGGCGAGGGCTACGATATCTATCTCCGGCCGGCCGCCGCCTTCTCCACGCTCGGCTGGTTCAACGACCCGCTGCTGTCAACCGCCTTGAGCCGGGATCCAGTGCTGCTGGCGTCGCTCGTGCTGCACGAGATCGCGCACAACACGGTCTACGTCGCGAATGAGACGCTGTTCAACGAGAGCTTCGCGTTGTTCGTGGGGTATCGCGGCGCGGAGGCATTCTTCCGCAGCCGCGACGACACGGTGCGCGCCCGGCGCGCGGTGGCGATCATGCGCGACCAGCGTCGGCTCGGGGTGTTCTACCGCGAGCTGGCCGACACGCTGGAGCAGCTCTACGGCAGTGATCTTGCCGAGGAGCAGATGGAGCTGCGCCGGCAGGAGATCTTCGAGCGGGCGCGGGAGCGGCTGCGCGGGCCGCTCGCCGAGGAGCTCGAGGCGTACAGCGGTGCGCGGCTAGCGCAGGCTACGCTCAACAACGCCTCGCTGCTGGCGCAGCGCATCTACCGCACGCGGCTCGAGCTGTTCGACCAGGTGCTGGCGGCGCAGGGCGAGGACCTGCAGGCTGCTGTGGCGAGCATGGTAGCGGCGCTGGAAGCCGATCCCGACGCGCCCCCGTTCGAGGTGGTGGAGCGGCTCGCCGAGCCACCGGAGTGACCGCGCGGTATATTTCGACCGACGTATGGGAAGTGCGGGGTGCCGCGCAGCAACATCCTCTCCGAGAGAAGTGAGTCACCATGCCTGATCTGCAATCCTACGTCGCGGCCAACGGCGACCGGATGCTTGAGGAGCTGAACGACCTGCTCCGGATTCCCAGTATCTCCACCTTGCCCGAGCACGCCGGTGATTGCCGGCGCGCGGCCGACTGGATAGCCGAGCACCTGCGGAAGTTCGGCTGCGAGGTAGAGCTGCTCGCCAGCGAGACACACCCGGTGGTGTGGGGCAAGGGACCCAGTGTCCCGGGGAAGCCCGTCGTGCTGGTGTACGGCCACTACGACGTGCAGCCCCCCGAGCCTCTGGAGGAGTGGGAGTCGCCGCCGTTCGAGCCCACGGTTCGAGGGGGGAACCTGTACGCCCGCGGCGCCACCGACGACAAGGGACAGATGTTCGCGATCGCAAAGGCGTTCGAGGCTGTGAGCCGGGGCGGAAAGCCGCCGGTGAACCTGCGGTTCCTCATCGAGGGTCAGGAGGAGATGGGGAGCGGCGTGCTGTTCCGGCTGCTCGATGAGCGTCCCGAGCTGGTCGAGGCCGACGCAGCGCTGGTGGCGGACACGCAGTACTACGCGCCGGGCATCCCGGCCATCGAGGTGGGGCTGCGCGGCATCTGCTACGGCGAGATCACGGTGCGCACCCTCAAGGGCGATCTCCACTCCGGGCTGTACGGCGGGGTCGCGCCCAACGCGCACGAGACCCTGGTGCAGATCCTGGCGAAGCTCAAGACCGAGAAGGGGCGGATCAACATCCCGGGGTTGTACGAGGCCGTGCAGCGCCCCACCAAGGCGGAGCGCGATGCCTGGGCCAAACTCCCCTTCAAGGAGCGCGAGTTCATGCGCGACGAGGTGGGTGCGAAAGCGCTCACCGGCCTCACGCGCTACTCGGTGTTCGAGCGCCTGTGGGGGCTGCCCACATTGGAGATCCACGGCGTCATGGGCGGCTTCACCGGCGTGGGTGCCAAGACGGTGATCCCGGCCGAGGCCACCGCCAAGGTGAGCCTCAGGCTCGTGCCGAACCAGAAGGTGAAGACGGTCGAGCAGCAGCTCATCAAGGCGGTGAAGCGGCTCGCGCCCAAATACGCCGACGTGTCGTTCTCGTTCATCCACGGTGCCGACCCGGTGCTGGTGGACATCGACGCCAAGCCGTTCGAGCTGATCAATCAGGCGTTTGAGGAGGTCGAGGGCCGCGGCATCGTGTTCACCCGCTCGGGCGGCTCGATTCCCGTCGTGCCCGCGCTCGGCAAGAAGGGGGCGCCGGTGCTGCTCGCGGGGCTCGGCCTGCCCGACGACCGGCTGCACGCGCCGAACGAGAAGCTGGGGGTGGATCAGTTCCTGAAGGGCGTCAGGGTGTTCGGGAGGTTCTTCGAGTTAATGGCTGGGTAGCTCGTGAGCCAGTAGGTCGTCGAGTGCGACCATCCGGGCCCGCTGCCCGAATGTCTCCGCGAAGCCCAACACCACGGCGTCGCTCGCGCGCGCCCACAGGTCGCGCGGAGTGCGGCTGCCGAGCTCCCGGGTGATGGTGGTCATCACCACGTCCTGGATGCCGCAGGGGACGATGAGATCGAAATAGGACAGGTCGGTGCTCACGTTGAGCGCGAAGCCGTGCCACGTGACCCACTGCTTCACGTGAATGCCGATGCTCGCGATCTTGCGGCCCTCGGTCCACACCCCGGTATAGCGCTCGTCGCGCTCGGCGCGAACACCAAGGGTCGCGAGGGCCGCGATGAGGCTCGCCTCGATCTGCCGCAGGAACCAGTGCAGATCCTTCTTGTGCTCCGTCAGGTCGTAGATGGGATACCCTACGAGCTGGCCCGGACCGTGAAACGTGACGTCACCGCCGCGCTCGATCTCGTGCACCTCGATGCCGCGCGCGGCGAGCACGTCGGATGCCGTGACCAGGTGCCGGGCATCGGTGGAACGTCCCAGCGTGACGACGGGTGGGTGTTCCAGCAGGATGAGCAGGTCGTGCGCCACGCTCTTTTCGATGCGCGCCTGCGCCAGGCGGCGCTGCAGCTTGAGCGCCTCCTCGTAGCCCATCCTGCCGACTCCCAACACCGCGAGCTCCGAGCTCACGCGCCACCCGCCTTTCGGGCTTTCAGCACTGCGTGAACGTCGAGTGCGACCAGCAGCATGAGGTACACGGCGAGGCCCGCTGCGCCTCCCACCATGTCGGCCGGGACCGCGAGCCCGGCCAGCATCAACGCGGCCAACACCCCCAGGGCGGCGGTGAGGCCGCGACGGAAGTAGTCCGCGATGGGCCGCGACAGCACCCACGCTACGGCCACCGCCGCCACGATGCCCACGAAGAGGCTGATCGGGATGAGGGCCTCGGCGGAGCCCGCCGTGCGGAACGCGATCAAGCCCGCCGCAATGAGCGCGGCACCGGTGCTCGCACCGGCGCCAATGCTGGCCAGGGCCGTTCCGACGGGGTCGCTGGTGGCGTGGGTCACGTGTGTATCACGCGCCCCAATGAGTCGAGCGCCGCCTCGGCGACCGCCTCCGACAGTGTCGGATGCGCGTGCACCGCGAGATCCACCTCTTCGACGGTGTACTCGTTCTCGCGTGCCACCGCCAACTCGTGGATCATCTCGCTGGCGTGCGATGCCACGATGTGGGCGCCGAGGATCTCCCCGTAGCGCTTGTCGCGCAGGATCTTTACGAAGCCGTCGGTCTCCAGGGCGGCGCGGGCGCGGCCGTTGGCCATCATGGGGAACTTGCCGACTACGTAGTCGAGCTGCTGCTCCTTGCACTGTTCCTCGGTGAGCCCGATGCTCGCCACCTCCGGGTGGCAGTAGGTGACGCTGGGGATGTTGTCGTAGCGGATCGGGTGGGGCCGCTTGCCGGCGACGTGCTCGGCGACGAACACGCCCTCCCGACTCCCCTTGTGGGCCAGCATCGGGGGACCGGCGATGTCGCCGATGGCGTACACGCCGTCGGCCGAGGTCTGGAGCTGCTCGTCCACGGCGATGAAGCCCTGCTCGTTGAGCTTCACCCCGGCGGCCTCGAGGCCGATGTCTTCCGTGTTGAGTGCCCGCCCCGCGGCCATCAGGACCTTCTCGGCCTCGACCTGCTGCTCCTTGCCGTCCGCTCCCACGTCGAGGGTCACCTTGTTCTTCCCGACCTTGGCGCCCTTCACGGTAGCGGCCGTCAACATCTTGATCTTCCGCTTCTTGAAGCTGCGTGCCAGCACTGCCGCCGACTCAGCGTCCTCCAGCGGGAGGATCTGCGGCAGCATCTCGATGAGGGTGACCTCGGTGCCGAAGGCGTTGAAGATGTCGGCGAACTCGCACCCGACCGCGCCCGCGCCCACGATGGCGATCGAGCCCGGAGCGGCCTGTAGGAACAGCGCGTCGTCGGTGGAGATCACCGTCGTCTTATCGAGCTCGAGCCCGATCTGCGGGATCCCCTTGACCCGCGTTCCGGTGGCGACGACCACCGCCTTGGACGCGGTGTAGGTGTCCTTGCCGACCTTGACCTTCCTGCCCTTCGCTAGGGTGCCGCTCCCGCTGATCACGGTTACCTTGTGCTTCTTCATCAGGAACTCGACGCCCTTCGAGTTCTGCTCGCTCACCTTGCGGGAGTGCTTGATGGCGGCCCCGAAGTCGAGCGACACGTCCCCGGCGTTGATGCCGAGTGTCTTGGCGTCGTGCTTGACGAGATTGGCCACGTAGGCGCTGTGCAGCAGCGCCTTGCTGGGGATGCACCCGACGTTCACGCACACCCCGCCCAGCTTCTCCCGCTCCACGACGGCGGTGTTGAGCCCGAGCTGCGCAGCGCGAATGGCGCACACGTAGCCGGCGGGTCCCCCGCCGAGGATGATCAGGTCGAAAGTCTTGTTAGCCACGGTGGTGTCCTGTGGTCAATGTGTTCCTTGCTCGGCCGGGAGCCCTAGCTTCGCGAACTGCCGGCGCGGCTCATCGCTCGGCCGCAATCCCACCCTCGCTCACAGCCGGGCTGCGTAAGCCTACCCCCGTCCAACCGTTCCCAGTTCCCCGCCGTCAATACACGATCGCCAACGGATTCTCCAGCATGCGCCGCACCGTCTGGAGGAACTTCGCTCCCGTGGCGCCGTCGATCACCCGGTGGTCGCAGCTCATCGTGAGGCGCATGCGCTGCTGCACCAACAGCTCGCCGTCTTGCACCACTGGTTTTTCGGTGATGCTGCCCACCGCCAGGAGCCCCGCCTCCGGCGGGTTGATCACGCCGGTGAACTGGTCGATGTCGAACATGCCGAGGTTCGACACCGAGAAGGTCCCACCCGTGTACTCCTCGGGGGTGAGCTTGCGCTCGCGGGCGCGCTGGGCCAGCTCGCGCGACTCCACGGCGATCTCCCGCAGCGACTTGAGGTGCGCGTTGCGGATCACTGGTGTGATCAATCCCTCGTCTATGGCCACGGCCATGGAGAGATGCACCTCGTTGAAGTAGCGGATCTTCCCGTCCCCCAGCCACCACGCGTTGCACTCCCGGTGCTCGCGCAGTGCCGCGGCCACGACCTTGAGAATGATGTCGTTGAATGAGATGCGGGGGCCGGCATCGAGGGCGTTGAGCGCCTCCCGCGCCTCCGCCGCCTGCTCCATGTCCACCTCAGTCGTGAGGAAGAAGTGGGGAACGGGCCCGATGGACTCTACGAGGCGGCGCGCGATCGTCTTGCGCATCTGGCCGAGCTCTACGTCCTCGTAGCCACCAGCGGGCAGCGGCGCGGCGGCCGCCGCGCCCCGGGCAGGGGTGCCCTCGACATCGCGCTTGATGATGCGGCCGCCGGGGCCGGACCCCGGAATCCCGCCCAGGTCGACTCCCCGCTCGCGGGCCATGCGCCGCGCCAGGGGCGAAGCCTTGACGCGCCCGCCCGCTGGGGTAGCGGCAGCCGCGGCAGCGGGCATGGGGGCCGCCGGCGGAGCGGCCGCGACCGGAGCCGCTCCCGGCGCCGCCTTCTCACCCTCGCCCGCAGCGGCGATCAGCGCGGCAACATCCTCCTCCGGCTCGGCGATCACGGCCACGATCCTGCCGACTTCGACCGTCGCGCCCTCGTCGGCGAGGATCTTGCGCAGCACACCGGCGCCGCGAGCCTGGAGCTCCATGACCGCCTTGTCGGTCTCCACCTCGGCGAGCACGTCACCGTCGGTGACCCGGTCACCCTCCTGCTTGTGCCAGGAAAGCAGCTTGCCCTCCTCCATGGTGGGGGAGAGCGCTTCCATGAAGACTTTAGTCGCCATCGAGGTACATGACCCTCCGCACGGCCTCGATCACGTTCTCGGGCCGCGGCTTGGCCAAGCGTTCCAGGTACTTGTTGTAGGGCATGGGTACGTCGGCGCCGGTCACGCGCAGCACCGGCGCGTCGAGCTGGTCGAATGCCGCCCGCTGGATCTCGTCCACCACCTGGGCGCCGACCCCGCAGAAGGGCCAGCCCTCTTCGACGATCACGCACCGGTTGGTCTTCTGCACGCTGTGCACCACGGCTGCGACGTCCAGCGGCCGGATGGTGCGCAGGTCGAGGACCTCGGCCGATACCTCGTGCTCGCCCGCGAGCTGCTCCGCCGCCCGCTGCGCCACCGCCACGGTCTTCGAGTGGCAGATGAGCGTGACGTCGGAGCCCTCGCGCTTCAGGTCGGCCTCTCCCAGGGGGATGGTGTACTCCTCTTCGGGGACTTCGCCCTTCGCGTTGTACAGCATCTCCCCCTCGAGGAACACCACCGGGTTGTCGTCGCGAATCGCGGACTTGAGCAGCCCCTTGGCGTCGTAGGGGGTCGCGGGCGCCACCACCTTGAGTCCGGGGATGTGCGCGTACCACGACTCGAATGCCTGGGAGTGCTGTGCGGCGAGCTGCAGGGCGGCTCCCCCCGGCCCCCGGAACACGATGGGAATCGGCACCTGGCCGCCCGACATGTACAGCATCTTGGCCGCGGAGTTCACCACCTGGTCAATGGCCAGCAAGGCGAAGTTCCAGGTCATGAACTCGATCACGGGCCTGAGGCCTACCATGGCCGCGCCTACGCCGACCCCGGCGAACCCGTTCTCCGCGATGGGGGTGTCCACCACGCGCCGCTCGCCGAACTGCTCCAGCAACTCCCGGCTCACCTTGTACGCGCCCTGATAGACGCCGACCTCCTCGCCCATGAGGAAGACGTTGGGGTCCCGCTCCATCTCCTCGCGCAGCGCCTGATTCAGCGCGTCGCGATAGGTGATCGTCGCCATCTCACTCCGCGTACACGTCGGCGTACAGATCGTCCGGCGTGGGGTCGGGGCTCTCGTCGGCGAAGGTCACGGCGTCCTCCACCTCCTCGCGGATCTCCCCGTCCATCAGTTTGAACTCGTCCTCGTCCAGCAGCCCGTCGTCCAGGAGGCGTCCCTTGAGCCGCTCGATGGGGTCCTTCCGCTTCTGCTGCTCCAGCTCTTCTTTGGTGCGGTAGTGCCCGTGGATCGGGTCGGCCATCGAGTGGCCCATGTAGCGGTACGTCCGTGCCTCGATGAGCGTCGGCGCCTGCTCCTCGCGCGCCCGGTCTACGGCCCGCTTCGTGGTCTCGTACACGGCCAGCACGTCCATCCCGTCCGCGATCTCCTCGGCCATGTCGTAGGAACAGGCGCGGCGGTACACGTCCCACACCGCGGCGGCCCGCTCCAGCGCGGTGCCCATGCCGTAACGGTTGTTCTCGCACACGAACACCACCGGGAGCTCCCACAGCGCCGCCATGTTGAGGGTCTCGTGGAACGCTCCGATGTTAACCGCCGCCTCGCCGAAGAAGCAGATGGTGACTTGATCGGTCCCCCGGTACTTGGCGGCGAACGCGGCACCGGCGGCCAGCGGGAGATGCGCGCCGACGATGCCGTGCCCGCCCAGGAAGTTCCGCTCCAGGTCGAACAGGTGCATCGAGCCGCCCTTCCCCTTGGAGCATCCGGTGCTCTTGCCGAACAGCTCCGCCATCACCGAGCGAGAGGTGGTGCCGCGCAGCAGGATGTGGGCGTGCTCCCGGTAGCTCGCGACCACGTAGTCGTCGTCGCGTACCGCGGCGAGCGCGCCCACGGCGACGGCCTCCTGTCCGATGTAGAGGTGGCAGAACCCGCCGATCTTTCCCTGCGCGTAGGCCTCTCCCGCCTTCTCCTCGAAGCGTCGCGCGAGCAGCATCTGGCGCAGCAGGTGCCGGTAGAACTCGGCACGGTCCGCGTCGAGCGGTGCTGCGGCGTAGGGTTGGGTCACTGAGAGGCTCTCCCGCCAGCGGGTGTCACACCGCGGCGCGCTGGACCTGCTCCCAGGCGTGGTATGAGGAGCGCACCAGCGGGCCGGCCTCTACGTGTCGGTAACCCAGCTGCCGCCCGATCTCGCGCAGCTCGGCGAACTCCTCCGGGGTGTAGAAGCGTGCCACGGGGAGGTGGCCACCGGAGGGACGCAGGTACTGGCCGAGTGTGAGGATGTCCACGTCCTGTTTGCGCAGGTCCCGCATCGCCTGGAGGAGCTCGTCCCACTCCTCGCCCAGGCCGCACATGATGCCCGACTTGGTGACCATCGCGGGATCCATCTGCTTGGCGCGCCGCAGCAGCCGCAGTGCCCGGTCGTAGCGTCCGCCGGGGCGCGCTATGCGGTACAGCCGCGCGATGGTCTCGAGGTTGTGGTTCAGGATGTCCGGCTTGGCGTTCACCACGATCTGGAGCGCCGCGTCGGAGCCCTTGAAGGCGG